>Ga0209006_10006142_pt1 | contig 10889 bp, 4 predicted proteins | sample JacPin_JW_Ref_O2_FD_188567 | JGI IMG/M metagenome (GOLD analysis project Ga0209006, IMG submission 188567) | Forest soil microbial communities from Algoma, Ontario, Canada - Jack Pine, Ontario site 1_JW_Ref_O2 (SPAdes) (version 2) | ecosystem: Environmental > Terrestrial > Soil > Boreal... | reverse complement strand
CACCGAGTGATTCGGATTGTTGATGGAAAGTTGCGGAAAAATCGACATGGCGAATCCTGAATCCTTATCGTCATAAAATCGCCACTTCACTCCCAATTGATCCTGGCCCAATCCGTGTTTCACCAACGAGGAGTTGTCCACACGCAGCCACGCGTTTTCATAAGTCAGCTGAATGCGATCGCCCAGGCCAAAGTTGATATCAACGTCAGGTGTGTGCGTAATCGAAGAATCGGGATAGAGAAAAGGCATGTACCCCAAATTTATTTCCCACTGCAGATTGCCGGGTGTGCCGGGATCGTTGGTGTAATAGGGCGGCCCACCTTGCGCGAAGACCGGAGCGGAGAAAATACCTAGAAACAAAAGAAGACGGAAGAAAACGTTGGAGGCGCGGGTGGGAATCGAACCCACGTATAAAGGTTTTGCAGACCTCTCCCTTACCACTTGGGTACCGCGCCCTGGATTGAAGTATAGCGAAAGTCGGCTCGTGTTTCAGCCCGGAAAGCGTGCCCCGCGTTTGATTCGCCGCAGAACACGTAACGCTGGCCTGCAGTGAAAGCTGGCGCGGCCTTCGAGTCGTCAGCAAAGCAGGACCAGCGTTTGGTTCCAGCGGGAAGGCAGGTGAGGAGTTCGATCCGTCGCAAAGCACGCCTGACGTTTGATCCGCCGAAAATTAGGCATGGCGTTTGATTTGCCGCCGATCGGGGCGGGGGTGGGGTTAAGTTGGCCATCGGAGTTTTGTGGTTTTATTTTATGTGCAGCTCGTAGGGGAGGCGGGCCTGCACCGGCTCCAACAAGCCCATGATGTGTTGCAGAGTGGCTTCGATGGATTCAGATTCGCGCATCTGCTCTTTTTGGCGCTCGAGGATTTGTTGGAAGAAAGTTTTTTCTTCAGGCAAGCGAACGATGCGGACGGAATTGGCGGCGGGAATGTGCGCGAGTTGCTTGGCTATGTCTATTGCGGTGTCGGTGCCGCCTAGTTCGTCCACCAAACCAAGATCTTTGGCTTGCGCTCCGGACCACACACGTCCTTTGCCGATTTTGTCCACGGCATCCACGGACATTTTGCGGCCCTCGGCCACTCCCTTGATAAACGCTTCGTAGGTTTCGTGCATCGAGCGCTCGATGTAAGCCTGCTGTGCCGGAGTGAAATTCTGTTGCGCGGAAAAGAGCGTGGCATTGTCACTGGTGGCCACGTAATCGGTGCTGATGCCGAGCAAATTATAGAGTCCGGAGACGTTCATCTTGCCGATGAGAACGCCGATCGATCCGGTAATGGTATTGGGGTCGGCAACAATTTTGTCCGCAGGGGAGGCGATCCAGTAGCCGCCTGAAGCCGCCACGTCGGACATAGACACCACCACCGGCTTGGTTTCGTGCGCGAGCTGGACTTCCCTGCGGATCACTTCGCTGGCCACCACCGAGCCGCCGCCGGAATCCACGCGCAGGACGATGGCTTTAATGCTGGAGTCCTGGCGCGCTTTGCGCAGGTCCGCGGCCACCGAGTCGCCGCCCATGATGAATCCGCCAGCCGCGGTCGTGCTGGAATTTCCAGAAACAATAAGGCCTGTTGCGTGAATGATGGCAATTTTGTCGAGAGCAAAATTCGGAGCCGAGGGAGTGGAGCGATACTGATTCAGCGAAATGGGGTTCCAGCCGCCCTTACTGCCCTTGAAGTAGTCTTGCACCTGGTCCCAGTAACCGATGCGGTCAACGATCTTGGCTTGCACGGCTTCATCGGTTGAAAGCGGGGCGCGATTGAGAATGGTCTCGAATTGATCGCGAGTCATATCGCGCGCTTTGGAAGTCTCGCGAAGATATTGTTCGTAAACGCTGCGTAGCAGCCCTTCCACTTCCTCTTTATGCTCGGGAGTGAATTTCTTTTCGGTGAAAGTATTGGTGGCGGTCTTGAACTCGGCGATATGGTAATACTCGGGGACGATTTTCAGCTTGTCGAGCGTGCCGCGAAAGAAAATAGCTTGAGCCATCATGCCGCGAATACTTACGGGGGCGGTAGGGACGAGCCAGATTTCCTTGCAGGCGCTGGCCAGATAATATTCCGGATTTTGGATGCCGTCGTAACCCAAGTAGCAGATGCTCGGCTTGCCGCTGCTGCGAAACTTAAGCAGGTGAGCGCGAATTTCTTCCAGTTTTCCCCAACCGGTTGCCAGAGGCGCGATACGAACGACCAGGCCGGTGATGCGCGGGTCGGTGCGGGCTTGGTCGAGCGCGTCAATGTAATCGTGGAGCACGGGGACGGTGCCGTTGAAAGTGCTGAAGAAGTCAGGGGCGCGCTGCTCTTCGATTTGGCCGCTGGCGTCCATCACCAGGACGGAATTGGATGGTATGCGCAGGCCCGGTTTGGAAGCGGACCAAATCATCGCGCCAACCAAAAATATAAGGACCAGGATGATTACGATCGCTCGACGCTTGCCCCAGGTCATCGTCATTCACCTCTTCCCCACGCCTGCGTCGAGATGGCGGAGATTGCAGGCTGATGGTGGTGAGTCCACGGTAGCACTGGGCGGGGGAAAACTCCAATTCGCGGCGGAGGCTGTGTGTTCAGCGGGGTCCGGTTTCGCGGTGTCTGAGTGAACGAAAATGGCGAAAACTGGAAAAGGCTAATGTGTGTTCTGGCCTCGGTTAGAAATTTTTCTGTCGTTTGTTTTGAGTGAGTTACGTCGAATTCTGTTTGTGGGTCACTTTCGGTTAGAAGTGGTCTAGACCACTTGGAAGTTTGGGGCACGGATGGGGGCGGAATTTGAGAATTTTTGCGGCCCTGATTGGGAGTCGTTGCGAATTGTGGTCGAACCGGCGGGGATATTTCTGCGTCCCGGTGAAGCGTCCGATGCTGTTCTGTTTTAATCACGAGCGACGGTAGCACGCTGTTTTATGGAATTCAAGGACCAGTACGCTGTGGATGGGCTAGTACTGCGGCGCGGTTAATTCTGTTCTGGACAAATGGCAGTTCGCCATTGACGAAGAATCGGTTACATATTGGGAAAGAGCTGTTTCAACAGGCGAGGTTCCTCACAAGCGTCGCAATACCCCTGTCGCATGAATAAGAATGACATTTAACTTGACTCTACATATCCGCCGGAACAGACTTCGCACACTACACGGCAGATGTTGATGAAAGAAAACAGAGATTGCTCGCCTTCTTACGGAGACCTCGATGGAGCCTACTTTCCGGCCCTTTCCTGTGTGTTCGCTCGCTTCTACTTCGCTTAGCCCGCTGCATATTGCGTGGAAGTTTCATCGCAAATGGTTTCTACGGGCGCTTGTCTTCGTGATGTTCGGCATATGCGTTATTCCCATTCGTGGGTATTCGCAGGAAGTAGTCTTCAAGGCACCTGTTGCCTACCTCTCGAACGGGGCTAATGAAACCTCCGTGACGGTGGCTGATTTGAACGGAGACGGCAAGCCCGATTTGGTTATAGCTAACTTCTGTACCAGCGGCGACGCGTCTTGCGGCAACAACACCCTGAAAGGTGTTGTGAGCGTACTTTTGGGCAATGGCGACGGTACGTTCCAGACGGCAGTGACCTATGGCTCGGGCGGGTATGATCCGCATTGGGTGGCTGTTGCGGATGTGAACGGGGATGGCAAGCCCGACCTGGTAGTGGCTAACTTTTGTGCCAGCAGCTGTACAGGCAACCCTTCGCCGAGCCTTGTGAGTGTGTTGCTGGGCAACGGCGACGGGACGTTCCAGCCAGCCGTTCCCTACGGTACTGGCGGAAACGGCACATTTTCATTGGCCGTGGCGGACGTCAACGGAGATGGCAAGCTGGATATCGTGACGACTAATCTGTGTCCAAGCGACAGCAGCAACTGTACGAACGGCTCGGTGGGTGTGCTGCGGGGCAACGGCGACGGAACCTTTCAGACAGCGGTGCCCTACGATGCCGGCGGGGCTAGCACCATGTCGGTAGCAGTGGCGGATGTGAATGGTGACGGTAAACCCGACATACTGGTGGCTAATCGTGGTCTCCCCGAAAGCGGTCCGAACGACGGAGGAGTCAGTGTGCTGCTGGGCAATGGCGATGGAACCTTTCAGACAGCGGTGCCCTACGGTTCGGGCGGGTATGGCGCGGTATCGGTGGCGGTGGCAGACGTAAAAGGGGACGGCAAGCTCGACGTGTTGGTGGCGAATAACTGCGTAAGCTTCGGCAACTGCAATTCCGCGAACGGCAACGTGGGCGTGCTGTTGGGCAATGGCGACGGAACCTTTCAACCGGCGGCGCCCTACAACTCTGGCGGGATGACCACATCCTCGGTGGCGGTAGCGGATGTGAACGGAGACGGCAAGCTCGACCTCGTGGTAGACAACGTTTGTGGTGTCAGCCCCAACCAATGTGCGGACGGCAATGTGGGGATACTGTTGGGCAATGGCGACGGAACGTTCCAGACGCCGGCGATCTATGCTTCAGGCGGGGGAGGCGCTTTTGCGGTAGCGGTGGCAGACGTGAATAGGGATGGTAAACCTGATCTTGTGGTGAATTCGGGATGTGCCAGCGGTTGTGCGAATAGCATGGTGGCTGTGCTTATTAATGCGGGCCTGACAACAAGCATAACCACAAGCTCGTCAGTCAACCCGTCCGTAGTGGGTCAACCATTCGTTGTAACGACTACTGTGACTTCCAGCGGCGGTACACCGACCGGGAATGTGACGTTCAGTAATGGTTCGACCGTGCTGGGTACGAGCGGGCTCGGACCTTCCGGCATGGCCACGCTTAACACCTCGTTGTCCGCTGTCGGCCAATACACCATTACAGGTAGCTATGGTGGCGACGCGAGATTTGCACCCAATTCGTCGTCGTTTACGCAGAAAGTAAACAAAGCGACGACTAAGACATTACTGAGTTCTTCGCCCAATCCGTCTGTCACCGGCCAATCAGTGACTTTCACGGCAGCGGTGGTCCCTCGATTTGCAGGCACGCCTACCGGCACTGTCACGTTCAGCGAGACTGGAGTAGGTGTGCTGGCGACAGAGACGCTGAGTGGTGGAAGCGCAAGCTTCACTACCAAATTCTCCGCTACAGGAGCGTTCAAAATATCCGCCACGTACAAGGGCGATGCGAATTTCGTGAGCAGCGTCTCAGCCTTTCTGGTTCAGAAGGTGAATGCATTCCCGACTTCGACGAACGTGACGTCGAATTTGAATCCCTCGAACTTCGGCCAGCCGGTAACCTTCACGACGACGGTAAGCTTTTCGTACGGCACGCCGACGGGAACAGTAACGTTCCGCCGTGGAACTACTGCACTGGGAACAATGGCCATGACCGGGAACACAGCCAGCTTCAGCACGTCTGCGCTTAATGCCGGAATCAATTCGATAAATGCCGTCTACAGCGGCGATACTAACTTTGCCACCAGCACCTCGCCAAATCTGAGCGAGCACGTAAACAAAATAGCGAGCACGACGACTCTATCCTCGTCGGAGAATCCCTCGAACCCAGGGCAATCGGTGACCTTTACAGCCACAGTGACAGCTGCTAGTGGCACACCGACGGGTACGATTACGTTCAAGAACGGTTCAATGACACTCGGGACAGAGATGTTAAGTGGAGGTACAGCTAGTTTCGTCACCTCTACACTCCCGTCAGGTTCCAATTCGATTAAAGCTAGCTATGGAGGAAGTACGAATTACCTGGCCAGCAGCTCGGCCGCGCTGATCCAGACGGTGCAGTGATACTGCGTACTGAAGGAGAAATGACATGCAAACGCCGGCCTTTGTTGCAACGAAAACAGTGGGAACGTGGAAATTATTGCGGGGATTAATTTTTGTTGCGGCGGGGATTGCGGCGTGCTTGAGTCCCGCACTGGCGTATGGCCAGACGCAGGTCGATGGCGCAACGAGCGGCAATTGGAGCAACGCGTCCAGTTGGAACCCGGCAGTGGTGCCGAACAATGGAGGCGGAAATACCTATGACGTCACACTCCTGAATTCTCCTGCCGTGACGATCACGTTAGACATTAGCCCGACGATCGACACTCTTACTCTTGACGCTGGCTCCACGCTTCAATCGGACACTTCGATCGCGGGTACCACGCTCACAACCAGCAGCGTGAGTGATGACGGGAAGATTCAACTGTCGAACGGCAACACCCTTACCGTGAACGGCGCGATGACGGTTGGAACGACAGGCTATTTCGACTTGGACCGCGCCTCGACCCTAGTGGTGAACGGCAGCCTGAGCAACTCCGGCCAATTCTTCACCAACGCCCAAAGCCTTAACGCCGGCCCGAACACCGTAACAGTGACCGGAACGTTTACGAACAATGCCGGGGCTACCGCGCGCATTGGATTCGTGAGTACCACGGCGAACGTGATGAATGTGGCGACGCTGGTAAACAACGGCAGCCTGTACATCAATAGCGGAGCAACCCTAAACCTGACGAACCAGCCAAATGGTGTGACCGATGTAGCGCAAGGTTCCGCACTCACCGTTTATGGTGCATTGAACGCAGGAACTGCGAATGGATTCGCCAAGCTCGGCAGCGTGGAAGGAGCATTGGTGATCGGCACCGGCCAGACTTTCACGGACACGCCAGGATCCGGCACGTTGACGACTAGTTCCGGGTCAAGTGTGGATTTAGAGTTTGGAACAAAGATGACCGTTGCCGGGAACTTGACCAATGCAGGGCAACTTGATGTGGGTTTGAACCAAGCCGGGTTCGCAAATAGACTGACCGTAACGGGAACATTTACAAACAGTGCCAGCGGCGTGGTGTTTATCGGCGCGTTCTCCAGCAATCCGGATCTCGATGTAATGAATGTAGGAACACTCGTCAATAACGGTACGTTGGAAATCCAACCCGGCGCCACGCTGAATCTGACGAACCAACCCAACGGTATCACCGACATTGCATCCGGCTCGGAAATCATTCTGGATGGTTCGTTGACCGCAGGAACGGCTAATGCTTTTGCGAAACTCAACAGCATCGAAGGAAACCTGGTTATTCAAAACGGGCAGGCTTTCACGGACAAGCCAGGGTCGGGCACGCTAACGATTACCGGCGGCGGTTTAGGCTTGAGCAGCGGAAGCCTAACGGTTTCCGGAAACTTGACGAATTCCGGCGGTCTCGGTACCGATGAAACGCTAACAGTGACTGGCACATTCACGAACAATGGACTAACACAAATAGGTTTTGGCGCCCAAGCCACAGCCCCGGGTGGTTACGGTCGCCCAACTAATCAACAACGGTATGTTGATCTCGTATGGCACGCTGAATTTGACAAATCAGCCAAACGGAATCACCGACATAGCTGCAAACACAACGCTGCAGCTTTTCGGGAAGTTCAATGCCGGGGGGAACAATGCATTGGCGAAGCTCGGCAGCGTGGAAGGAACTCTAGAGATTGAAAACGGGCAAACCTTTACGATGACTCCGGGCTCGGGAACTTTGACCGTTAGCAACACAGGTTTAATGGACCTGGATGAAAACACCCACGTAACCATCGATGGAAACCTGACTAATTCAGGCTTCACCGGCACAAACATCGAAGCGATGTTCAACGATGGTTCCAGCAGCGGCCTTACAGTGACCGGAGCATTCACCAATAACGCAGGGGCTAACGCTCTCTTTGGAGCTTCCAACAATTCAGATGACGTGATCACGGTCGCGACGTTGGTCAACAACGGGAACATGTTCATCGGTTCCGGCGCCACGCTGAATCTGACGAATCAGCCGAACGGAATTACCGACATCGTGGCAGGCTCATCACTTCAGGTCAACGGGACGTTCACGGCCGGATCGAACTTTGCCCTGGCAAAGCTCAACAGTATCGAAGGATCGCTTAATCTATCTAGCTCTGGAACATTTACGGTCACGCCAGGCTCGGGAACGCTGACGATCAGCAATACAGGATCGCTACTTTTGAACGAAGGAAATCTGACCGTTTCCGGCAATTTAAGCAACGCGGGCCAGTTCAGCGTGTTCAATGCAAGTACCGTAACCGGAGCATTTACTAACAGCACTGGTGCGATCACCACGATCGGCGATTTCGGCAATCCACCGATTGTTTTGAGCGTTGCATCGCTGAACAACGCCGGCAGTATAACTGCACCAAACGGCATGCTGGATATTACCGGGGCGGGAACGGCTACTAACTCCGGCACAATCACCCTTCATGACGGCGGCACTCTGAAATTTAGCGGATCCAATCTTTCGCTTTCCGGCGGCGGAACGATCACGCTGACGACGGACAATCTGACCGTTAACCTTATTGAGGGCGCCTCTAGCTCCAACACGTTGACCAATGTTGATAACACCATTCAGGGCGCCGGGAACATCGGCAACGGTCAAATGGCTCTGAATAACCAGGCGACGATTGACGCGAATCAGGTGTCGCACGTTGGCGTGAACAGCGCTCTGGTGATTCAGACCAGCGGTGGAACAACCAACTCGGGAACGCTCGAAGCCACCAACAAAGGTACGCTGATCCTCGATGGCGGCACGGTAACCAATACTGGCCAAGGCTCGATCATCTCGACGGGCTCAGGCTCGACCGTGGAACTCGAGAATGGCGTGATCGTAACTGGCGGGACCCTCAGTGGCACGACAAGCGCCTTGATCGAGACGCTCGGCGGACAAACCGCTACGCTTAACGGAGTGATTATCTCCGGCAATTACAAAGCTGCGGACAAGAGCACCACGACGATCGAGGGAACTATCACCAATAACGGCACGATTGCCCTGAGCTCCACCGGCGACGTTACAGAACTCGTGATCGGCGCACCTAGCGTAAGCTTGGCCGGAAAGGGCAAGCTCATCCTGTCGAATAATTCGAGCAACATCATCACAGGCGCAGCAGCCACCGACGTTCTCACCAGCTCAAATACGATTCAAGGATCCGGGAACATTGGTAACGGGCAGATGGGACTCGTGAACACCGGAACGATTCTTGCCAATCAGAGTTCCTTGCTCGAAATTGATGTGAGCAGCGCAGGATTCGATAACAAGGGAACGCTTACCGTAAATAATTCCGATACGCTGGAAATCACCGGCGCGGCCAATTCGTTCGCTAACTTCAATAGCGGCACTGGCGCTTTGACGGGCGGGACTTACGCGGTAAATGGAACGCTCAAGTTTGACGGCGCCAACATAGTCACAAACGCGGCCACTATTACCCTGTCGGGGACCACTGCCGCCATCACCGATCAGAACGGCAAAAATGCATTGGCAAATTTCGCTACGAATGCAAGTACAGGCAGCTTTACTCTCGCAGGCAATCACTCTTTGACCACCACTGGAGCTTTCAGCAACGCCGGGTTTCTGAAAATATCTACCGGCAGCACGCTCACGCTTGGCGGCAGCTTCTCGCAAACTGCCGGCACCACCACCGTGGACGGCAATCTGACGACGGCGGATGGGATTAATATTTCAGGCGGATTCGTGTACGGAAATGCAGGGACTCTCGCCGGCAATCTCGATCTGACGGGCGGAAAGCTTAATCCGGGCGATGGCCTGAACAAGGCCGGAGACCTGAATATTGCCGGCACTTACGCTGAGAGCGGCACTGGCATTCTAAACATGGACCTCGGCGGAACCATTCCCGACACAAAATATGATGTCCTCAATATTTCCGGCACAGCTAGCCTTGGCGGGACGCTGAATGTGGATCTGATCAGCGGTTTTAAGCCGACGGTCGGGCAGACGTTTGACATTATGAATTACACCTCAGAGACCGGGACATTTACGACGTTGAATTTGCCGAAGCTGACGGGTGGAGATACCTGGTCGATCAGCTACAACGCGACCGGTGTGGTGCTGACTGTGGATGGCCCAGGTGCTGCTCCGGCAACCCCGGGGATGCTGAGCGGCGTCCCGGCGAAGCGGGTATCGAGAGGCTTGATGGCGGGTACTGTGGCGGACGGCGGAGATGAGCCGGTCGCGATACTTTCGCGGGCTGCTTGTTTTGGTGCGCGAATGCTGATGGCGTCGGCGGCGTGCGGGTCAGAGACGTTGGCGACGGTTGCGAGTGGCGGGGAGCGGCGCGCGACAGCAACTGCGGGAATCGGGAGCGGGGTAGTTCACAACAATATTATGGTTGCGACGCGGTCGATGTCTGACGCACGAGGTGGCGCTGGGCGTGAATCATCCGCGTCAACAACGGCGATGGCCAGGCTTTACGTTTGCGCGTATTTTCCTTCCAGCGTTGCCCGCACTATTGGCTGCAACTGAGAGAGAACAAATTTGCCTGCCGCCCTTTCTCGGCGTTCCGGGTGAAGAGGCGGCCGCTACAAAATCTCGTCGAACAAAAATAACAGCAGGTCCCTGCCCGCCGGCCGGCAAGCCTCGTCGGCTGAAAACGGCCTCGCACGGGGTGATAAAAGCGAAAAGGCTCGGCGAAAAGTCCGCCGAAAGGAATTGTAGTGCTTACCTGAACTTTTATGTCGTGGCTAGAGCCACGACGCACAAAGAATCCAAGCAACAAAATTAGGAGGCGTAGGAGGGGCGGCGGGCTGGGGCGCGGTGGCGGAGTTCGCGCGAAACTTTGGCGAGCCAGCGCTGCTCTGTGCGGAATTGGGCGATCATTAGTTCGATCATCCATATGGCTTCGTGGTAGCGGTGGCCGACTTCGCGGTGGACGTCGCGAAGAGTGGATTGCTCTTTGGCGAGCTGAGCTTGCAGAAATTCTTTGCGTCGCGCTAGCTGGCGGGCGACAACTCCGGGACGGGCTTGCCAGGAAAGCGCGAGCCAGGTGAGAAAAGCTGGGCGGTCGCGTTGGGCGGACCAATCTTCGCATTCGAGCGCGGAGGCGAGAGCGGCGCGGCCTTTGCCGGTGGTGGCGAAAACACGGCGGTCGGGGCCTCCCGACGGCTCATCGGTGTCTGCGACAGCAATCATTCCGGTGCGCGCGAGTTTTTCCATGGAGTAATAAAGCT
>Ga0209006_10006141_pt1 | contig 10890 bp, 10 predicted proteins | sample JacPin_JW_Ref_O2_FD_188567 | JGI IMG/M metagenome (GOLD analysis project Ga0209006, IMG submission 188567) | Forest soil microbial communities from Algoma, Ontario, Canada - Jack Pine, Ontario site 1_JW_Ref_O2 (SPAdes) (version 2) | ecosystem: Environmental > Terrestrial > Soil > Boreal... | reverse complement strand
GGCGGATTCGGGGCAGGCGTCCTAGTATTTGCGATCGTCGATTCAGAATAATCCCGCTCGGAGGCACGTTGTTCCCGGTCTTCTTTTGCTCCACCGATTCGGACATAACGATCGCCTCGCCACTCGATCAGCAGGGGCGTTGTTTTCGAGATTCTCGAATCACTATCATCTGGCCTCACTATGAGCATCGGCGGACCGTCGTCGGCCGCCTCCGAAGTGGGACCATCGTAATCGGAGGAGAAAAATGGCAAGCCAGGATAGACGCCACGTCGCCGGGAATGATGCTGCCCGTTTCTGCCCACACCACCATGACCATAACCGCCGCGCATTTGTGCCGTGAGCGGTACAGACAAAATAATCGCGGATAGCGCAATATTGAGGAGGCGAATCATCTCAATTCCAAGTTCTGATTTGTTGCGGTCGAAACACCAATTCTACTCCCCGGTTTAGTTGCGAGTCGTCTTCCGGATTTCACGGCTGTCTCCTATGGAACACGAAAAAAAAGGCGGTCAAGGTGAACGCCCCGAACGCATAGATCAGCCAGGAGAATAAAACTACGGGAGGTTCAACGCCGCGTAGCACATTCACCATGTGAAAGAAAAATGTCCACGTCAGGAAAGCTGTTATCACAAGTGTCCCGATGAATGCCAGCAATGCTGCACCTTTAGGGGTCATAGCCGGAGTATGAACTCTTGCCAAGGCAATCCGCAACTGGGGCAATAGACGAGGTGGTAGGCAACCTTGCGGACGGAATCGGCCTCCTAAGGCTGGCTAGCGGACGCAATGAATTGTGTTTCATATATTGCAGTGCTACCATCCGAATATATGAGTGGGCGGGAAAAAGACAATCAGGAGGCAGTTATGGCGGATCGTGATGGCGGCAGCTTCTTGTGGTTCCTGGCAGGACTGGGCGTGGGAGCCGTGGTAGGAGTGTTGTACGCTCCTCGTTCCGGAGATGAAATGCGCGATGTGATTCGATCGAAGGCGCAGGAAAGCGCGGATCGCGCGCGACATCATGCTCGCCGGGCTCGTGAACAGGCTGGCGAATGGGCGGATCGCGGCAGCGACGTTCTCAATCAGCAGAAAGACCGGTTTCGCACGGCGTATGAGGCCGGACGTCAGGCCTATAACGAGACGACAGCGGCCGGTGCCGAACCGCAGAAAAATCTTTAGCGGCGGCAGGAACAGCTACAGCTATGGATGACAATCTCCTAAAGATTTTTATCGCGGTGACCACGTTTGCGATCCTGATTCAGGCCGTGATTCTGGTCGGCCTCTTCCTGACTGTAATCAAGGCCACGAGGAAGTTCGAAGCACTCGCCACGGAATTGACTGGCAAGACGTTACCTACCATCGCAACCGTGCAAGATATGCTTGTGCAACTGCGTCCCCGGATCGATGTGTTGAGTACGAACGCCGCAGAATCCAGCAATTTGTTGAGGAACCAGCTGGCGCGAATCGACGCGACGCTGACCGACACTCTGGATCGCACTCGACTTCAGGTCATCCGTGCAGACGAATTGCTGAATCGCACTATGGATAAGGTGGAAGACACGACTGAGATCGTTCACAAGACCGTGGTTTCTCCGTTGCGCCAGATTAATGGACTGATGACGGCTGTGACGACGGGCGTTGAAGTGTTATTCGGGCAGAAGAGACGGCAGCCCAAAAATGGCGCTGGCGTGCCTCAGGATGAGATGTTTATCTAGGACGTCCGACGGCTGAGTCTAAAACTGGATATAACTTTTCTCGCAACCGCGAATTTCCTCATCCCTCAAAAGTAGAATCGACATTTCACCTCGGGCGCCCCTGACGTCCTTCTCGGCGCCTTCTGCTTGTTCTCACAATTTCCTCTAGTTGTCCGTTGGCACCGTAGTTCTCTTTTTTTCGTCTCCACTGTTCGCAAGCCAAAGAAGCAACCTCATCGGCAAAATCAGGGTGAACAAAGCACCAGAGGCGGAGATATGCTCGTTCCCCTCCAACAATCCTAACGTACCCGTGTAGTCAACATGCACTACCGAGAAACCTTGCTTGATTTTTGGCTGCCGCCACCTAGAATGTTCCAAACATTTCTTTGCTTTATTGTTTGAAACAGAAAGTGCCTGCGATGCAACGAGAGTTTACGTCGAATGAAGTGATTGCGCTAACAGGAATAACGGCGCGCCAGTTGCAATGGTGGGACGAGCGCGGCATCGTGGCTCCGGGACGGCGGGGACATCGGCGAATTTACAGTTGGGACAACCTCGTAACGGTGGCTGTGATTTGCGAGCTACGGCTGCGGGGATTTTCTCTACAACGAATGCGCAAGGTGATCGGGTTCCTTCGGAGAGAGTTTGGAACTAGCTTGGCAGCCACGGTTGAGGCCTCCTCCGAGTTTCACCTGTTGACCGATGGGACACATCTTTATTTGCGGACTTCGGCACGGGACGTAGTGGACCTGCTTAAGAACGCACGCCAGCCCATGTTCGACATATGTCTAAGCGATGAAGTTCGACGGGTTCGCGCCGAGATTCGAGCGCAAAAGAAGATCGTGAGTTCGCAACAAGCCCGGCTTTCAGGGCGAAAACGTACCGCGTGATGCGGCATATTTTCTCCGAGTCATCGCTCACAGCATGAGCGCGAGTCTGGCAATTGAGCAAGCACTGAGACATAAACGGAAAGCGGGGGAGGCATGATGATCGGCGAATTAAGCATCATTAGCGAGTGGATTCCCGAACAAATGGAACCCGGTACCGTGTTCGTGCTGGAGAATGCCGGGGAAGTGGGTGAGCACGAGGATCCTTATTGGGCCGTGTTGTCTTGTCCCTCTTGTGGAACCTTGGGGCTGATTACTCGCAAACAGATGGCAGGACTTCTGCCGACGATCTGCGGGTCGGCACATTGCTCGGCGCAGTTCTTCATTAAGGATGAGGAAATAACGCCGCGGAAACCGTTCTAGATTCCTGGCGTTTCCTTTGCGGCGGAAAGTTTAGCTCAGGCTCCAAAATGCGGTAAAACTCGGCCTGCGGGTGTGACCACAGTTCCGCCCTTCGCAATACCGTCGCGCCCATGATCTATTCACAGGGGCGGCTTCGGAACCAGCAATTTCACGGGAACTTGCTCCACTATTTCTATGTCGAATCCTTCTAACGCCGCTACTCTTCGCGGGTGATTGGTTAGGAGACGGATTCTTTTCAGATTCAGGTCCGACAGGATCTGGGCTCCCAACCCTATTTCGCGACGAATTTTCCTTTCGCTTTCGGGCGCCAGCGGTTCGCGGTGTTCACGGTGGAAAGTCAGGAAGGAGTGATCTCCGACCTTTTCGGTCGAAAAGCCTTTGGCGGTTTGGTGTAAATAGATCAACGCTCCTCGATCTTCGTCGGCGATGATTCTTAGCGAGGCTTCCAGAGTCTGGTGGCAATCGCAGCCGGCGGCTCCGAATACGTCACCCAGCAAGCAATGCGCATGCATCCGGACCAAAACCGGTTCGGACGAATCATCGTTACTCTTGGAGCCGATGTCGCCGCGGATAAGCGCCATGTGCGAATCTCCGCCGTCGACTTCGCTCTCGTAGGCGATCAGTCGGAACTCCCCGTATTTAGTGTTGATCATGGTCTCGCCAACACGATGAACGTAACGCTCGTGCTGCATACGATAGCGAATCAACTCCGCCACGGTAAGCATTTTCATTGCGTGGACCCGGCAGAATTCGACAAGGTCGGGCACACGGGCCATGGTGCCGTCATCCTTCATGATTTCGCAAATGATGCCAGCCGGAACTAATCCGGCTAGCCTTGCGAGGTCGACTGCGGCTTCGGTTTGCCCCGCTCTCACAAGCACTCCACCTTTGCGGGCACGGAGCGGAAACATATGACCGGGACGCGAAAGATCGGATGGCCGCGTGCCAGGATCGATTGCTACTTTGATGGTGTGGGCGCGGTCGTGGGCGGAGATTCCCGTGGTGACGCCCTGGCGCGCGTCGATGGCTTCGCAGAACGCGGTGCCGTATTGACTGGTGTTCTCGCTGGACATGGGTCCGAGGCGAAGATAGTCGAGGCGTTCTTCGGTCATCGCGAGGCACACGAGTCCACGTCCGTGTTTTGCCATGAAGTTGATGGCCTCAGGCGTGACTTTTTCGGCGGCCAGGGTTAGATCGCCTTCGTTCTCGCGGTCTTCGTCGTCGACTACGACAATCATTCTTCCCGCGCGGATTTCTGCGATGGCGGTCGCGACGTCGGTGAACGGCGTTTGAGTCATAAGGTGCCTCGGCGGCAAAAACCAGCGGCAAAAACCATTGGAACTTTGCGATTCGACCGCAGGGACAAATCGCGGCGCGGCCCAAACGTCAGGCGGCGTTCAACTTATGTTGCTGTTCTGGTTTCAGTTCATTCTCGGCCCCGCGAAATAGCTTTTTCATGGCACGCACCACCCATCGCATTACAAAGATGATGATGGTTAATAAGAAAACTACGATGAGGGCGGCGGAAATCGGATGACGTGTCGCGAACCACGTCAGAAATACGGCTAAGGTATCTTCTCCGGCGCTTAGCGCGAAATTTGATATAGGTTCGGGACTGGGTGTGACGGTGGCGCGTGCGGCGATTTTTCCGCCATGCGCCGCCAGGGCTATGGCACCTCCAGCAAGCGTCGCCAGCAATTGTTTTTCGGGCGACAGTTGCGAGGTCGCACCGTATGCGATCAGGGCTGCTACCGGAACCCGAACAAAAGTGTGCAGGGCGTTCCAGAGCAGATCGAAGGCGGGGATTTTATCGGCTACTAATTCGATGCAGAACAGAACTCCCGAGGCGGCGATTACCCACCAACTGCCGATCAAGTGCAATCCCGCGGGAAGATCGAGAAGCCCGGCGTGGGTCAAAAGGCCGAGCGTCGCCACCGTCGCGTAGACGTTGAGGCCTGCAGCGAAGCTTACCGCGACGATGAGGCCCACGAGTTCGGGGCCGCCGAATTTCATGGTTGTAAGCATACTCGCTTAGATCGGATTGAAGCTATGGGCTCCAGCATCGATCACGTACGGGCCCAATGTATCCATGAAAAAAAGGTCGCTTTGGGCGACCTTTTTTGTGAAACTCGTTCCCTGCTTACAGGGTGGATTCGATCTCAAAACCCCACGCCTCTAGCAAGGGCTCGGGAATATATTTGGAGTTCTTGTTCCGGCGCGCCCACTCGCGCAGCCTGGTCGACCGCAAATACTGGTCCGGGGACAGTTTGTATTCGTGCACTACCTGCTCAAATTCCGTGACAGTAGGAGTAACCGGTCCGATAGGCTCGGGCTTGCCCCAGTTCGGGTTTCCGCGTCGCTTAGCCATGAAAGAATATAACCTCGGTTTAAGTGAGAACTAGTCGTCCTAACAATTTGATTCCTGGGACGGTCGGAGGGATTCACCGTAGGAATGAAAACTTGAAACCAGAGAATCAGCCCCTCGGCCACCATGGAAGCTATTGATAATAATAGAGTTCTTTGAGGATGTCAACAATAAAATCGGATCGACGGCCGAATTTATCGTATCCCCTTTGACTAGAAACAGTTGCGGCCAAAGTTCCACCCACCCATCCCTCCGTTAAATCATAGGTCGTGGTCTAGAACCCCAGCGAGAGGTTTGCACGGCAAGAACCGAAACTCCATCAAAACGCGCGGCAACCGCTTCAGCATTGCAGAGTGGGGCACCTTGGTGACCACAGTAACCACAAGACTGAGCCATTTCGTTGACCACGGAAACTCATAGACTTAGAGTGCGAACAGGAGTCTTCCGCCTCGGCCGTCCGGGGATCGCACGCACTCGATGCCGATCGGAACTGTGATCCAAGATGAATCTGAAGTCCTTATTGCTGAGCTCCGACGAAAAAACAGTGCGCATTCTGCGCCGTGTGCTGAGCGACCTCGAAATCGAGGTCGAGCATTGCACCATTGCGGATGAGGCTGTGCGGCGAATTACGCGACAACGGTTCGATGCCATCGTAGTCGATGGCGCGAAACCCGAGGACGCAGCCGTGATGAAGGCGGCCAGATCTGCTCCGGTAAATAAACGGGCGCTGGCTATTATGTTGGTGGAATCTGCGGTTGGACTTAAAGGCGGATTCGAGTTGGGGGCGCATTTCGTCCTACATAAGCCGCTGGCGGTAGAGCGGGCAAAATCCAGTTTTCGCGCCGTGCGAGCCCTGATGAAGCGGGAACGGCGACTGCAATTACGGGTCGCGGTCCAGATCCCGGTGGAGTGTCAGGGAACCGGTCACTACAAAGCTAAAACTATCGATCTCTCGGAAGGTGGCATGGCACTTCAATTCTCCGGGCGTGTTGCCAAGGAGCGTCTGCTCCGGTTTTCGCTCGAATTGCCAGGCATGGATCAAAAACTTGAAATCGACGGCGAATTGGCTTGGGGAAGCGGCGGCGATCAGGCCGGGGTCCGATTCAAGAATCCCACGGATGAGCAGCGCAATACTCTTCGGCAATGGTTGAACAATCAAAGTCCAGAGCCTGAGCCCGATGATCCGCCAGTGAATTGCCGTTTGACCGACCTGAGTTTGGGTGCCTGCTATCTGACCACGGCTTCACCGTTTCCGCGGGGGACTCGGGTCATCCTTTCCATAAAAACTGGAGATTTGGAGGTGCATGCCGGGGGTGTCGTTCTGGTGGCGCATCCGGAGTTCGGTATGGGCGTGGAGTTCTTGCAGACGACCGGCGAGCAGCGTGATCACGTGCATCAGATGATCACTACGCTGCGCACGAACGGCGATAAAACTCCGGAACTTCTGGTGGAGCCGGAGGGTTTGGAATTGCAACTGACTGAGGGTTTTGGGCGGTTCCAGATCGTGGCTAGTCAAGCATCTGGTACGGAGGCTTCCGGGGATAACGTCGTCTCTGGCGGGGATGACGCGTTGGTGGATCTATTCCGGCAGCAGTTTCAGGTACCGGTCGAGAACTTCTTGCACCAGATGCGCGAGCAGCGACATCCGGTTGAGTCTGGAACGCGCTAGCGGCAGCGGGCAGGTTCTTGTGGTCACAATGAACCACGCAAAGACAACATCCCAAAAAACACACTAAAACTGGATTACACTTCGTCTTGCTCTTTAAGTCTTGCAATAACTCCGAAGTCTTCCAGAGTTGTGGTGTCCCCTTTTATTTCTCCGTTACTGGCCAATTCCCTTAGCAAACGCCGCATGATTTTCCCGCTGCGAGTTTTGGGCAGCATGTCGGTGAATCGGATGTCGTCTGGCTTAGCTAACGAACCGATTTCTTTTGCCACCCATTTCTTTAATTCTTCTTTTAGCGCGGGCGTCGGCTCATTGCCGTGTTCTAACGATACGAAGGCGCAGATGGCTTGGCCTTTGATCTCGTCGGGACGGCCCACGACCGCAGCTTCGGCCACTTTTTCGTGAGCCACTAACGCCGACTCTACTTCCATGGTGCTCAGGCGGTGACCGGACACATTTAACACGTCGTCGACTCGGCCCATTATCCAGAAATAACCGTCTTTGTCTTTGCGGGCACCGTCTCCGGTGAAATAAGTGGCACCGCCGGGAATTTGCGACCAGTATTGGGACACGTAACGGTCGGGGTCTCCATAAATGGTGCGCAACATCGACGGCCATGGCTTCTTGATTACCAGATATCCGCCGGAACCAAGCGGGACCGGTTTGCCTTCCATGGTGACAATTTCGGGAACTACTCCGAAGAAAGGTTTGGTGGCTGAACCGGGTTTCGTGGCGATCGCGCCGGGGATTGGAGTGATCATGATGCCGCCGGTTTCGGTTTGCCACCAGGTATCGACTATTGGACAACGATTACGGCCGATGACTTCGCGATACCACATCCAAGCTTCGGGATTGATAGGTTCGCCCACGGTGCCGAGCAGGCGCAGACTTTCCATTTTGTGTCTTTTAGGCCACTCGTCGCCCCACTTGGCAAAAGTGCGAATGGCCGTCGGCGCAGTGTAGAAGATATTCACCTGATGGCGGTCGATGATGGACCAGAAGCGATCGGGCTCGGGAGTGTTGGGCGCGCCTTCGTAAATGAGGCTGGTAGCTCCGCATTGCAGTGGGCCGTAAACGATGTAGCTGTGGCCGGTGACCCATCCGATATCGGCGGTGCACCAGTAGGTGTCTTCTTCGCGCAGATCGAAAACATACTTCGTAGTGAGATAGGTGCCTACGGAGTAGCCGCCTGTGGTGTGGACTATCCCTTTCGGCTTGCCGGTTGTGCCCGACGTATAGAGGATGTAGAGCGGATGTTCGGCGTCGAGCGGTTCGGCGGGACACTCGTCGGAGGCTTTGGCCATCAGCTCGTGCCACCAGTGATCGCGGCCTTGCGTCAGGTTGACCGGGGTGCCCGTACGCTTGTAGACGACTACATGCTTGATAGACGGACACGACTTCACCGCTTCTTCTACCACCGGAAAAAGTTTCACCTCAGCGCCGCGGCGGTAAGATCCGTCCTGTGTGATGACGGCCACCGCTTGCGAATCGTGGATGCGATCAATCAGCGCATTGGAGGAAAAACCTCCAAAGACTATGGAGTGCGGAGCGCCAATGCGGGCGCAGGCCAGCATCGCTATGGGCAGTTCGGGCGTCATGCCCATGTAAATGGCAACACGATCGCCTTTTTTAACTCCCAGACTCTTCAGTACATTGGCAAATTTTTGAACTTCTCTCCACAGTTGCTGGTAGGTGTAGGTGCGAATTTCGCCGGGTTCGCTCTCCCAAATGAGGGCGGCCTTATTCTTCCGCGCAGTTTGAACGTGGCGATCGAGGCAATTGTAGGAGAGATTGATTTGTCCATTAACGAACCATTTTGCAAAGGGTGGGTTCCACTCCAGAACTTTGTCCCATTTCTTGAACCAGTGCAGCTCTTCGGCTGCTTTGCCCCAGAACTTGTCAGGCTGCTCTATGGATTCTTTGTACAGGGCTTCGTAATCGGCTAGGCTCTTGATTTGAGCCTTTTGCGCGAATTCAGCGGGCGGGGGGAAGGAACGCTGCTCGTCTAGAATCGAATCGATGTTCACCTGCGTGGCGGTTAGATCGGCCATGGATCGTCCTCAAAAGTGCGTTATCTTTCTTGAGTATTGCTGTCCCGGGAATCGATGCGGAACCGAGTCGATTCTACACGTAGCCAGGCTCGACTCGGAGCGAGGCTGGTTAGGCATCGGGAATAAGTTCGTTAACATTTCCGCGCTGAAGCAGATACGCTCCCGGGCCTTGTTGCCCGCGAATCGAGCGTGCGAATTCGGCTACCAGGAAACCGGCCTTTATAGACTCAAAGAATGCCCAGCGGGTGGCCTCGCGCCACTCTTTCGCCAAAGATGGGTCGGTACGCTCGACTTCCAGGATCTCTCCAGGGATTTCTATGCTGACCCGCTCGCGACCTAGCGACTCCTTTAGATCGCCTCGGGCCGGCCCGCCACTGGGATCGAAACGTACCAGCGGGGCGAGAAGCTTCAAAGCGTCTAACGTTTCAGCGCGTGCATTTTTTCCGGAGAGTCGATCTCGGACACGGCGGGAGTTCAGCATCCAACGCACCCACAGGCGATCTGTCCCATTGCGATGCAGCAGGCTGGAGGTTTCAGGTCCGTAAAAATTTTCTTTGTAGGTATCCGAGATGACGCCCAGCTTGCAAAAATTGACGTGAGCATTACGGCTTTGTAGCGGATCGAACGTCCAAGTCATTTCATGGATGCCCATGGCCAGAGCACGCGCTCGCTGCGCTTGTTTGAGACGCGAGGCGACATCGAGATGGCGGCAGGCATCGACGACGGCCAGCATGTGCGAGTGAATGATGGTGTTGTCGTGCTCGCGACCGAGAAATCCGAAAGCAAAACCGATGAGCTTTTCCTTTTCTTTCTTATCACGCTCAAAAGCTCCCACAAAAATGTGGCCCGCAGCCTGGCACGCTATGGCTAGCGTAAGGGGCATAGCGTCTTCCTCGTCCATGCCCCAGACCTGCTTTTCCACAACCTTTAACTGCATCAAGTCGGCGACGGTTGTGAGGTCGCGAATCGTGATGTGAGATGCGGACGGGCGGGAGGTCATTAGGGTCTTGAGAAACTCGTCGTTTATAGCAGCGTTTATAGCAGCGGTTGAGGGATTATCGCAATCTGCATAGCGAACCCTAATCTGTTTGGGCAAAAAACAAGGTCTGGCTAGCCAGAACTCCCAGTTTAGATTCCGTAGCATCCCCCATTCCTTGCATCTCAATTGTCATGCTACCCTCAGACCGGAGACGGAACCTAACCGTGAGACTTAATGCCAGATTGTTGTGCCTGATTGCACTATTGTTGTCGGGAAACTCACTGCTGGCCGCGGATCGCGGCACTATTGTACGAGAAGCCATCATCTATCTTTCTCCGGATACCACTTCTAACAAACTGGGCGACGTGGATCGCGGCCGCGAATTGATTCTGCTTGATCGAAGCAAGAATTGGCTGCATGTAGAGGCATTGCTAGGTAGGTCGGTAGCCCCTGACCCAGCTTTTGTTCTAGAGGAAGAGGATGAAGGCAAGACGGTGAGCGGCTGGATTTTTGATACTGGCATCGTATGGGCGACGACCGCGAATGGTGACCGTATAATTTTTGGCTCCGCGGTCGATTCTGAAGCAGAAGCGAGCCGCCGACATGGACGACGGGGCGCCGCGCAGGAGGCTTTGCGGCTTTACCGGCGAGTGTTCGATATTTTCCCTGCATCTCCTGTGGCGGGCGAGGCCCTGTACAGGGCGGCGGATATCAAGTGGCAGGTTGACAAGGCCGATCAACAATCACGCCCTTCGGCCCGGGAGCGAGATCCATCAATGCGCTACGGGATCGACGAAGAACCCATGCGGCAAGTGATGAAGAAATTTCCGGATAGCAAGTGGGCCCAACTTGCATCATTTCACCTCATCGACAACAAGCTCTGCGGAGATT
>Ga0209006_10006138_pt1 | contig 10892 bp, 19 predicted proteins | sample JacPin_JW_Ref_O2_FD_188567 | JGI IMG/M metagenome (GOLD analysis project Ga0209006, IMG submission 188567) | Forest soil microbial communities from Algoma, Ontario, Canada - Jack Pine, Ontario site 1_JW_Ref_O2 (SPAdes) (version 2) | ecosystem: Environmental > Terrestrial > Soil > Boreal... | reverse complement strand
CGGGCAGATGCTGGCGGATGCGATCGGCCGCCAGGCGCAGTTGCGCCGGATCGGCCTTGATGGCGGCGTGCATGCGCAGCTGCTCGCCCTGGCGGCGCGGAATTACATGGATATGCAGATGCGGTACTTCCTGGTCCGCCGCCTCCCCAATCGAGTGCCATAAGCTCAGCCCCTGGTTGCAAAATGCCGCCGCAACCGCGCGGGCGATACGGCTGACCGACGTCATGAGCGCAGCCCCGGTCACAGGGTCGAGCTCGCGGATGTCAGGGATATGCCGGCGCGGAATCACGAGCGTGTGTCCCGGGTGAAACTGCCGCAGATCGACGAAAGCCATCGTCAGATCATCCTCCCAGACGATGCTGGCAGGCTGTGTGCCGCGGACGATACCGCAAAAGACGCATTCGTCACTCACGCGCCCCTCCCGCCTGTCTCACGCTCAAGCTGTACGCCCTAGCGCTGCTGGATTTTCGCCAGCAGCCACTGCAATCCCGACAGGTGCTGGTAGTCGTGGCTGCACAGAAAGTGCACGAGCCCGGCGAGCGTCGTGCGCCGACCTTCGAATATCGCCTCGCGACGCAGCTCGTCCGGGCTAAACGCACGAATGGTGGCTATGGTCTGCGTGCGCGCCGCGGCGAAGTCCCGCAGCACCGCCACCGGGTCGGCAACGGCGTAATTGCGCTCCCGGGCCATCGCCTCGCCCGGTAAGTCGACAAGCACGGGAATGAGTTCGCTCCTGGTCCTGTGGAACCGGACTTGGTAACCCTCGACCTCTATGTCACGAACATGACAAACCTGCTCGATGGCGGTGAGTCGCTCGCTTGGGATGCCCTCCCACGCGTGCGGCCGCCACCCGGTGTGCTCCGGGAGAAAGCTGCCGAAGGAATGCTGCAGCCTGTGCGGAAACGCCGCCAGGGCATCGACAGTGGCCCCAAGATCGTGCGCGCCGCTCATGTGGCTGGCCTCAGGGTTCTGTCACGCGCTGCGGGCACGGGATAGCGCCGCGCGCTCCTGGCGCGGCGCACACTTGCCGTCACGATCCCTCCGGGCGGCAACCTGGCGGCGTCGGGGCGAAATTAAGCTCCACCCCGTTTCCGCCGGGATCTTTCAGAAAGAGTTGCAGCTGACCGGTTGGCGCTACCTCGCTCGTGAAGTCGACACCGAGTGAGCCCAGGCGCCGCCGGAACGAATCCACGTCGATGCAGGTGAAGGCCACGTGATCGAACGTGCCACATCCTTCAGTCGGCCGGTACTCACCCGGTGGCGCTTCGGTCAGATGAAGGATGTCCTTGTCACCGGCGTATAGCCAGTATCCAAAGCTCCTGAATGCGGGCCTGAACCCGAGGCTGAGCCCAATGACATCGACATAGAAGTCGCGCAGCACATCCAGCAGGGGGCGCTGCGCTCTCAGGTTGTAGTGGTTGAAGCCCTCGACCGCCATGCAAACTACCTATCCGCAGGAGCCGGGCGAGACGCCATTGCCGCGCAGGCCGTCACCTGGAGTGGCGGCGCGGCGGCACGCTCCCAGTCCGTAAGCGCACAAACGATTTTCTTCATCTGTGGTCATTTCTGTCGACTTCCACCGCCACTGCCACGATGCTCAGGCGAGCGCGCCGATTCAGCGTCCCTCCCGAACGTTCTCCACCAACGTGGCAATCTGCACGAACTCAACACTCGGACGTACGCCATAGAGAGCACTTACCCGATCAAGAAGCTCGTCGGAGAAGAACGTCTTGGCTGCTTCCTCTGACTCCCAAACATAAAAGTTCGTGGCCTCGCGCCGGGCGGAATTGACCGTGAATGCCTTTGAATGCAGGCCCGCCATCCCCTCAAACCGGCCGCGTGCCGTCTGGGCGATCTTGCGGAGTGCTGCCTCATCGAAATTGGCTCCGTAGCGAAACGTGACGAATACACCGAGCATGTGAACCCCTGTCGAGATCGCTGGCTTCCTCTGCGCTCGGCGCGAAGCGTAAGCATCAAAGCTCACATCCGCAACCAGGCGTCGTGAGCACCCGCTCGTTTCAGTGCCCGCCCCGGATCAAACGACGGCCCCATAGAGCGTCGTTAGGCGACTGGTGCCGGCAGGAGACGTTCGATGCTGTCCCACGAACCTCCTAAGTCGTGGTTTTTGCCCTGGTGGCCATGCGTCGTTCCTTAACCCGGGCTTTGACGATTCTCGCTATCAGCGCATACGGTATCGGCTCAGACAGCGGAAAACGGAGATTGCCCTTCGGACCCGCGTAGCCTGCGGTGAGTCGTTTCAAAACTGTGTCACGTACCGGCGGATAGAACCCGATGTGGTTCTTGAACGCCGCAAAATAGACAAGGACTCCACCGAGAAAGTAGGCCGGCATGCGATAACTGAGGCGCTCTTCTGCAGAAGGCGCCGCTTTTCGCACAGTAGCGCGGATTTTCTCCAGGATGGGCCGTACCTCCGGAGGTGACCCTGCAATGTACGCATCCACGGATTTCGGTGTGACCACGAGTGTGCAGTTTCGCGGTCGCGCCTAACCGTGAGCTTGATCTGCCGCCAGCCGCTGTGCGAACGGCGGCGCGAGCACACGATTCTGCTCTGCGCTCGCGGCGCATTCAGTCTCACGCATCACGGCCGCTCCAGCGATTGTTAGGCGGACCATTAGTTCCCTCGACCTGTAATAATTGCGACCTGTCGGTTGTCTTCGAAGGATGCAACATCCGGTTTCCCCGAGAGTCGAAAAATGACCCCATAACGAAATTGCTTCGCTGGGCCACCGGTGGTCGACCAATCGAGTGGAATGCGGAAGTGCTGGTCAGAGATTACGTCTCTAGCTGCCTCGTTGAGCAGAGGATCGGCGGACTCCAAGATTACGATGTTACGGGCGTACCCACGTTCGTCGACGGAGCACTCAATTCCAACGCGGCCAGTGATACCCAGCCGTTTGGCTTTCGCGGGGTAGTAGTCGCGACTGGAAGGCCAAAGCGAAGGCCCCCTAGGATCATCACTGGCGGCCATTGGCCGTTGGGGAGGGGTCGGTCTCGGGGCCTGATCCGCACAGCCGAAGCCAGAGACCATCACTGCGATCGCCGCGATGAGCACTCCGCCAAATGTATGTTGTCGCATAGGGTCCGCCTAACGGTGAAGCTCAGGCGCGCCGAGCGAGGCAATTCGGGCATCTGAGGCAATGGCCGGGCGGCGCCTGGAGCGCTTGGTTGGGCGGCCGGTGCAACTTAGTCCCGCTTCGCGTGAATCTGAACACTCCTGATGTCGCTCGGATACTTTAAAGAAAGGACGTACGTGAATTTCCCCGGGCCCAAGGCAGCCATTCCAACGTGATCATCCAGTTGAGCTTCTACGGGAATGCCTTGAATGTTGACTCTAAAGCTCGCGAGTTCGTAAGCGTGTTTATCGCTCGAGTATGAGCTAACCCCTCCGGCAGCAATGTCGCCGTAGCCAATGCCATCAATGCGGACCTCGGAGAGTGGCAGTCCGGTATCGTTTCTAACGCGAATCTCGGAAGGTACTGGATCGGGCCTCACCCAGAGAATTACGGCGATTCCGAACAGGGTAATCAGGAGCGCCCAGAGTATGGTGGACGGCGCTGCAACGAGTCGCCGCTGTGTATCTACCGAGGACTCCGAGCGCATACCTGTCATACCGGCTGCCTAACGGTGGGCTTGAGCGGCCGGCCGCCGCGGTCCGATAAGCGACGCGAGCACATACTGGTCCACTGTGCTCGCGGAGCTGAAACTCTCACCCATCACGGCCGCTCCAAGCGGGGGTTAGCCGACGTGAGACAAAGCCCATCTTATTAGCGACGCCAATCCTTCTATTTGACCTATGAGACTTCTGAGGAACCACCAGACTACCTGTATCAGCCAGACACACCAAGGCGCGAGCCGGGGGAGGACAAATAAGAGTGTAATCCCTCCCATAAGGAGAAGGCCTCGACGCCATCCCCGCGTGAAGATTAGGTAGTACGGAACGTATGCCGGAAATAGGACGAAGATAAACGCGCCACGATCGAATGACCCGCGTGGGCGAGCGAGGCTCTTGTCGTCAGCTACTACCCACGTCGCTATAAGGGCGGTAATGACCCAATTGAATGGTTCAAATAGCGTTTCATCAGGCGCTCGAGAGAGGCCAAATAAGCAGCCTGTGTAAGCGGCGACCGCTGCGGAGATGCCGACCGCAGCGGCAACAGCGGAGTGTTTCGAGCCACCGAAATTCAAGACGGCTAACGGTGCAGCTCAGGCGTGCCGCGCGAGGCTCCGCGAGAGAGGGCCCTCCGGCATGCGCAGCCATGACGGAGCGGCGCCTGGGGCGCTGGGTTAGAAGGCCCGCACGACCTAGTAACTAGTGTTTCCATGATGCGCGTTTGAGAGCCTCGGCCAGTGCCGCCACGATCTCGTCAAGAGTCATGATTTCACTGGCTAAGTCGGAATCTGTATACGGGAAGACTTGAGCCTCAACATCTGCGCGCTTTAAGTCGTAGTCGGAGCTGGCGACCGAGCCAAGTTCTGAGAATGAGGCGGTATCCTGAAAGTAATAGACAGGCGTGTTCGGATCGTCGTCAGGGAAGATATTCACCCCGACATAGATCATCGGGGTAACCCCCGGGATGGTCCGTGCGATGTCCGCGAATGCGAGGCGGTAATAGGAAGTGCCGATTGTGAGATTCGCTGGGTCCATACCGGCCTTCTAACGGTGAGCTCGAGCGGCCGACCGCCGCGCTTCGATGAGCGACGCGAGCGCACAATCGCCCAGCGCTCGCGGAGCATTAGGCGCAATGGTTACGGCCGCTCCAAGCGTAGGTTAGGCAACCACCCGAAAGTTCGTGTGCGAACGGATAAGTTCAGTTGCTGCATCGGCGGTACCTGCAATCAGAGCTACGTCAGGTAGCCAGCATATAACGCCCGGACGTAGCAGGAGAATGCCGTCGGAGTATCGAACGGACCGAGGGTAGCCGGGCCATTCGTGCCGGGTTTGAGATCGCGGTGCGACGAAATGTACGCCCTCATCAGATAGGGTTGCAGTTATCGCGGAGCCAAATGCGGGGCTGCGCCGTAAGCGAGCGAGCACCCCGATGCGGATTAGCAGCACACCCAAGACTCCACAAACAATCATGGCACCCAAAGCGAATGCGGCGCCCGACAACCACGGTGCGTTAGACCCCCACGCGTAAGCGAAGGCGAGTACAAACGGGATAGTCAAGCAAGTAAATTGCCCGATCGGGCGAATGGCCCAATTGCGTTGAAGATAATATCGGGCCATCAACACTTTGAAGTAGGCGTCGTCCCCAACATAGCGGTAAGTCACGCTCATGGTTGCCTAACGCTGAGCTTGAGCGGCCGGCCGCATGAATTTCAAACGCGACATGAGCGCAAGATAGCCCAGCGCGCTCATGTCGCGCCTCACATTTAACATCACGGCCGCTCGAAGCATTGTTAGGCTGCGTCCGCACAAGAGTTAACAACTTGTATTTTGCCCGGCGTAAATAGCGATCAAATGGGCGCCTTCCGCCTTTGTGGCGATCCAGTTAGTCACGTCGAAGCCGCCGTCACATGACCCTGCGACCTTAACGGAATACCGATGCGCTTCCCATCCGCCGATATTGTGCGAGGCGCCCATGTCGCGCCCAAGATCGTGGTGCGAGCTACCGAGCCAGAATCTGCGGTCTAAAGAGACGGGCTTAAAGGCCTTGGGCAATGTCGGGCAATCTGGTGTAGCAGTAGGACGTTCTAACTGAAGCGCGGCAACCTCGGTGATTTCTTGAGTGGGACCACCCATCTCGGCGCTGGAGATGACCCACAGGCGAGAAGCGCCGTGCGGTTCGAGATCCGTAAAGCACACCCAGAAGATGCGCTCGCCTCCCGCGCCTGAAGCGACGATGGAGGCGGAAGGCGCGGCGCGTACGACATCACTGAGAGTGGTGTTTTCCAGGGAAACACGAAGGTCACCGAGCATCAGCGCCGTTGCGGCGGGCTTTTTCAAGGAAGCCGCCGCGTCCAAGAGGTGCTTCGGAAGAGCCAGTGGCGGTCCCGCAACCGCAAGCGTTACCACCAGAATCGCGGCAGTGAGACCCAGAAACCGCTTCATACGCAGCCTAACGGTGAGCCTGAGCGACCGTTCGCAAGTGACTAGTGAACGCGCAGTTGTCTCGATCGCTCGAGGCGATGGTTGGAGCACGCATTGCAAGTCTACTTTGCGCGCGCGGCGGGTACGCCGCAACATTCAGGCACTAACCGTGATATGTAAGCGCGCCTGGAGTCTGAACGAAGACGGTCCCGGGGCCAGATCGATTGCACTGACCTTTTAAGGCGTCCTGGCGCGCGCCCCGCCCTCTTGTGTGGCACTGCGCCGCAGGCTGCGCGCGCTCTCGGACGATGAACGAAGGCGCCACTTGCGATTCCGTTCGACATCGCAGTGACCCATTCTTAAGAATCTGAATTCTCCGCTAGCGTGCTCTAACGGTGACGCTGAGCGGCCGGCCGCCGCCGTCGCAACCTATCGCACGTATCACGGCCGCTCGAGCGATTGTTAGGCCGCTGATTGGTGCTCTACGTCCCACCCCGGGAATACCAGGACAGCAGGGTGGCACTTCAGAGCACGAGCCAAGACCTTTGCCCTTTCGACCCCAAGGCGCACACGATCGTTCTCTATAGCGGAGATCGTGGTCTGTGGAATCCCAGTGAGCTCACTGAGCTGATTCTGGCTCAGCTCTTGGAACTCTCGCAGGATGCGAACGGACTCACCAACCGAAACCTCGATACGACGCTTAGCTGGGCGGAACTGGCTCATATCAGCGTTTCCTATAGTCGCGTGGCGTTACTTCAATAACCTGAAATACCTGATCTGCGGCGACGACGCGATATATGACCCGATACTGGATGTTTAATCGAGACGAGCGGTAACCGCTCCATGCCCCAGACAGGGACACGTCGTGCAGTCCGCGAAGGGCTCTAAGCCCAGGAGGCCCCGAAATCGTGGCGACGTCCAGCCACTTCTCATATCGCTTCTGAATCTCCATCGGCGCCGAAGCCAGTTGTTTCGCGATACGGCGATGCTCTTCGATGCGCCACATGCCATATGGTGCCTATACCAAATATAGTCTGTCAAGAAAGGATACCCCCCCAATCAGCGGCCTAACGGCGAGCTTGAGCGGCCGACTGAGTGAGTTCGGAACGCGACACGAGCGCAAGATAGCGAAGCGCGCTCGTGGCGCGCAGCCAACGTAACATCAGGGCCGCTCCAAGCGTGGGTTAGATGCCAACGTGCGACTCAAGGCGCTATGAGCATGATCGCTCCGAAGGCCATCTTCACGAGCCCGTCTAACGCCCACAAGGCGTTTAGTCGAACGCCAGGCATCAGCCACAGTCCGAAACCGGCGCATACGCACAGAGTTAGTCCCATCACCCCACATATGGGGCCAAAAGCTACTGTCATTGGTAGAAAGTGCAGGGCAACCGCAAAGAGAATGGCCAAGAGTAGCGAGCGCTCTCCAGCTTGGCGATACAGCGCCACAGCGATCCGAACCAGAATGGCCTCTGCGACGATGGAGCCAAATAGAAACCAAAACTGAATTCTAGTTGGCGCGCCAAGCGGTGCGGCAAGGCGGGCCGCCAGAAGGATTAGGGCAAATGTCGCTACCGCCGCTCCAAGGATAAGGAGCGACCTGCGTTTGTTCGGGAAAATAGCTCCGAGCACCACACCTGCACCCATAGCGAAGATGAACACTCCGCCGGCGCGGACCATTGGAAAAGCGTGGGCCCATGAGGACGGAGCTAATCCCATTGGCATCTAACGGTGAAGTTGAGGGGTCGCGTACGAGCGGTCGATTGGAGCCGCGGGCGCATACTGTCTTTCCGCGCCCGCGGCGAGACTACCAAGCATCACGGACCCCTCCAACGATTGTTAGGCGCTAGGGACTTCACTGTCGGCTTAGAGTCTGGCGATAGCCCCGCGTACCAAGCCATCCACGTGCCCCAAACGTACCCAAGCCCGAGCGCTACCGGCGTGCAAAAGAGGGCCGTAAGAAGTGCGGCGCCAATCGCACACCGAAGGGCATCTTCCGAACCATTGGCCAGCCGCGTGGCACCGAAGTAGCCGGCCAATAAGGTCCAAACCACGGCGTTTCCGACGCCGAAGCCGCGAACGCCGTAGTCGTACACGATCCGGCCCCAAGGGGTGGCGCCGCGGCGCCAAAGTTCGCGGTAGGTACGGATACCCCAGACGAGGAGTTCAATCGGTATGAGCATCAGGACCGACAGACCCAGAAGCGCGACTACTAGCTGTCTGGACACACGCGCCTAACGGTGAGCTTGAGCGGCCGTTAGCCGCAGTTGGATAGGCGCCGCGAGCACACAATGATCCTCTGTGCTCGCGGCGCACAAAATCTCACGCGTCACGGCCGCTCCAAGCATTGTTAGACGTGCCCGCCACGGACGCCCACGTATCTATGCGCCACATAACAGCAGTATCCGATCAGTAGAAACATGACTACCGCCGGAACAAAGACTAGCACTGCCTCCAGCGGAGGTATGCCTCTTAGATAAGGTATCAGGAAACCACCCTTTATCTGGTTTCCTACGATCCATAGCCACTGAAGCGTCACCAGTGCGGAGAAGGCGTAAACCAGAAATCTGGACCAACGCCGTGAGGCGACAGTGCCGACAGCTGCAACCAAGAGAACGACAGCACTCATGGATATGATCCAAGAGTGCGTCTTCACGGCGTTAATAAGCATCCAAATGCCGTAACCGCAAAGAAGAACCGCGCAAATCGAGGTGTGAACGCGCGCCCTAGACGACACGTGGAGCTGCTCTAGGCACGTCTAACGGTGAGCTTGAGCGGCCGACCGCCGGGGTCGAATAAGCGACGCGAGCATATAATTTCTCTCTGTGCTCGCGTCGCCGCCCATCTCACGCATCACGGCCGCTCGAGCGCTTGTTAGATTTCGAATGCCTACTGTGCTTGAACATTGACGTATCCCAACTTCAAACCTGTATGGCGTAGTCCCTCCAGCGCGACGCTAACAGCGTAGTAACTGGCGTGCGGATCGACGCTCAGCTGAATATGCGCATCGTGAGGTATTCCCATCTCGCGTAGTTTTTCACCCACCTCACTGCACGGGATATCGAGGTTGCCTATTAGGCAGGTCCCTATTTCAGTGATGCGGAGGTCCATCAGTATTTGGGTTTCTGCAACCAAGGCATTAGAACCCAGGGTCACTAGAGAAGCCAAAATAAAGACACGCCTCTGGCGCATTCGGAATCTAACGGTGAGCTTGAGCGGCCGGCTGCTGCAATTGCGATTGCGCCGGGAGCGCAAAATGACCTCGCGCTCGCGGCGCTCTACGATTACGTTTCACGGCCGCTCCAAGCGTGGGTTAGGTTCCGTTAGCGAGACTTGCTGAGACGCTCTGCCATACGCGTCTGCCAACCAGGACCTGTCGCCTTCCAGCGAGCGATCACATCCGCGGGAAGTCGTAGAGAGATGAGCTTCCTCGGATTTAAAGAACGAGGACGACCCCCTCTTTTAACTTTGGCTCGGGCAAGCATCTCGGAGGTAAGTTGTGGAAGCTCGCGGTACTCCCCAGCCTTCACCACATGCGCGTCAACCCGAGCCAGGTCAGACTTCAAAGTACGGCGCGAGGCGCTCTTTTTCCCGGTCATTGGCTTTTCTCATACTGAAGATGTGACGGCTCGCGCCCCGCTGGACGTACCCAATCACGACCAAGCGTCCTTGGAGATGTCCTAGCAGATAATTCGCGCTTCGCCGTAGGGCTTGCGTGTGTCTTCAACCTCAATCGTGACGCCGGCAAAAACGACTTTGGCGTCCTGAAAATCCAAGCCTCTTTCCGCCAGAGTCTTAGCACGCTTGGCCGGATCGAAGGTTAGTCGCATGGGTTATTGTAGCTACAACAACCGCCGAGCGCAAACGGCCCAAAGGGCCGACTTACGGAACCTAACGGTGAAGCTCAGGCGCGCCGAGCGAGACTTCGCGAGCGAGGGAACCCCGGCATGCACCGCGATGACGGGGCGCCGCCTGGAGCGCAGGGTTAGAGGCACCACCACAGTTCTTAGTCATTGCGTCTGAGCTCTTCCGCGACCTTGCTCATTGGGATCCCCTCGAGGCGGGAGCGGCGCCAAAGTTGCCACCAACGGACTAGCAGTGCCCCAACAGCGACAACTCCAAACGCGGCGGCGAAAGTGGCCGGCACCGTCCAGGGAATATTCCACCCATAAACGTTTCTATAAGTGTCTGCCCCATGGCCGTCGCGGATGTGGAGATAGACGCTTAGTCCAAACGCGGCGACCGGTAGTCCGACCACCGCCGTTATGAGCAGTTTTTGACCTAGCGAATACCTCACAGCGGTCGCCTCTAACGGTGAAGCTGAGCGGCCGACCGCGGCCATCTGATGGGCGCCGCGGGCGCAAAATGGTTCACGCGCCCGCGGCGCCTTCTAGGACGCATCACGGCCGCTCGAGCGATTGTTAGAGGCCAATGGCTTTAGCAAAACCACCATAGCAACAAGGCTAAGCGCTGGCTGCACGTACATGGATAGCTTATGGCAGCGAATCAGGTGGTCAGAACAGCAAAGATCTAACGGGTGTGAGCAAATGAGGTAGGCAAAGTAGTGCGCGACCGCGAGAGTGGGATCATGCCGAATGTAGTAGTTGTAACAGCCGGCCAGGGAACCCGCACATCCGCCTGGAGCAAATTCGATACTAGCTACGTATGAGAGCATGAGAAAGCATAGCGCGATCAGAAAGCCCCAACGGGCCCAGCGGTTCCGGAGCCATACCCCGACTGCGAAGATGCACAGGGCGTCACACAACGCCCAAAGGGCCCAATGCCGCGTCGGGCTCTCAACAACGAGTAAGGAAAGGGCCAAGAGAACGCCGCAGAGCCCTCC
>Ga0209006_10006137_pt1 | contig 10894 bp, 5 predicted proteins | sample JacPin_JW_Ref_O2_FD_188567 | JGI IMG/M metagenome (GOLD analysis project Ga0209006, IMG submission 188567) | Forest soil microbial communities from Algoma, Ontario, Canada - Jack Pine, Ontario site 1_JW_Ref_O2 (SPAdes) (version 2) | ecosystem: Environmental > Terrestrial > Soil > Boreal... | reverse complement strand
ATCCGTGTTGCTCCCGGATTCGAGCCTCACGATTTGTTGACCATGAATTTTTACGTCACGAGCCTGACTTCCGAAGCTGTGCCGGCACGCCTTGCTTCCGTGCGCGCTATGCTCGCGGCCATGAGAAATGTTCCGGGCGTACGTTTTGCCGCCATCAGCATCGATCCACCGTTCTCGGGAAATAACATAAATGGCGATGTCACGATCGAAGGACATCCAGCTCCCAAAGCCGAGCAGGAACAATATGTTGAATATCGGATCATCAGCGCGCAATTCTTCGCGTCCATGGGCATGCCTTTGCTTCGCGGCCGCGATCTAACCGAGCAAGACGACACGACCAGAGCCAGGGTGGTAATCATCGATCGCACTGCTGCCGACCGCTATTTCCCCGGTCAAGATCCCATCGGTAAACGCATCTCGTTGTGGACTGAAGGCAATGAAAAGGACAGCAAGCGGGTCTGGCTGGAAATAATTGGCGTCGCGCCGGAAATCCATCAGTTCGGACTCGATGATCTTCCCCGGCCCTCCGCATATTTTTCCATGAGCGTAATGAACAACGACGATCTGGTGCAATTCATGCCCCTATCGCCGATGAGCATGGTTGTTCGCACATCAGTCGCGCCCGCCACACTTTCAAAACCGATCGTTGACGCAATTCATTCCGTTGATCCCGACATGCCGGTGACCGGAATTCTGCCGATGGATTCGATCCTCGCGCAGTCTTTGGCGCAGCCGCGCCTCGCGTCATTGCTGCTCGGTATTTTTGCAGGGCTTGCGCTGCTGCTGGCGGCCGTCGGGATCTACGGAGTAATAGCCTACAACGTTGGCCAGCGAACCCGTGAAATTGGCATTCGCATCGCGTTGGGAGCGCAAAACTCCAGCGTTCTTGCGCTCGTCCTGAAACACGGAATGTCGCTGGGCTTAATTGGCCTTGGCATCGGTTTGGTTGCTTCGCTCGCCCTCACCAGATTTTTGAAGGGTCTGCTATTTAGCGTGAGCCCCACGGATCCGCTCACTCTTCTGGTCGTAGCAATTCTTCTCGCGTTTGTTGCGTTCCTCGCCTGCTATATTCCGGCGCGTCGCGCGATGGCAGTGGATCCAATCGTGGCTTTGAGATGCGAATAAAGTCGAGTTTCTGATCAGCCGTTCAGCATCGCAGGAGAAAATATGGCGACGTTCCTCCAGGATATTCGCTACGCGATTCGAACACTGGGCAAGAGTCCTGGTTTCACCGCCATTGTCGTCTTGACGCTCGCTCTCGGCATCGGAGCGAATACCGTCATCTTCTCTCTGGTAAATGCAGTTCTACTTGCGCCGCTTCCTTACACGCAGCCGGACAAACTCGTGATGGTTTGGTCCACGAACGTGGCAAAGGGTTACAAGGCATTTCCCGTGTCGGGCGGCCAGTATGCTGAATGGAAATCGGGAAATAGTGTCTTCGAAGGCATGGCCGCGTCCAGCGACGACCTCTATACCCTGACAGGTGCTGGAGAGCCGCAGGTCGTAATCGGCTATCAGTTCTCCGCCGATTATTTTCGCCTCCTGGGCACTCGGCCCGCGCTAGGCCGCACATTTATTGATGAAGAAGACCGGCCCGGCGGCCCAGACGCTGTCGTGTTGAGCGACGCGATCTGGAAACGCACATTCGCGGCCGACCCCAGTATCGTAGGCAAATCGATCACGCTGACTGGCAAACCCTTCATGGTCGTCGGCGTGATGCCGCCCGGTTTCAAATATCCGTCGCTGGTGGAACTTTGGACGCCCTTGGCTCTCCCTGCATCATTCCTCACCAACTACAACGACACGCCACTTCGCGTTTTGGCCAGACTCAAATCCGGCGTGACGCTGAACCAGGCGCAAACGCAGATGGATTCGATCGAACAGCGACTCGCGCGGGAACATCCGCAAACCGATAGCGGCAACAGCGTAACCGTCATGCCCCTTCGCGAACAAATCGCCGGCGATGTGAAGATGCCGCTGTTGATTCTTCTCGGCGCAGTTGGTTTCGTTTTACTGATCACATGCGCCAATGTCGCCAGTCTGATGCTGGCGCGGGCAGCAGGACGCCGGAGAGAAATCGCCATCCGCGTCGCGCTCGGCGCCGGCCGTGGGCGCCTTATCAGGCAATTCTTGACAGAAAGCCTCATGCTGTCGTTATTGGGTGCATCGCTGGGTCTCTTGATCGCAGGCGGCGCTACGAACCTCTTGCTCTCCATTTTTCCTAACAACATCGCGAACCTGAATATTCCGCAGGTCACGAGTATCCCCATGGATGCTCGCGTATTCAGTTTCACTCTGCTCGCGGCTTTGCTCACCGGTCTGCTGTTCGGACTCGCACCGGTGCTGAGTTTCAATGCGTCCGCTTCCGCCGAGGGACTAAAGGAATCCAGCCGCAGCGTAACCGCGAGTTCCGGTGAACTTCGTTTCCGCAGTGCGCTAGTCGTCAGCGAATTTGCACTGGCGCTCATGCTTCTGGTTGGCGCGGGCTTACTGATTGGAAGTTTCCGAAACCTTTTGCGTGGAAACCTGGGCTTCGATGCCGACCATGTTATTTCGGCGCAGTTGTTTCTTTCAACCGCCGAGTATCCATCTGACAAACCTGAAAAGCGCCTCGAATTCTTAAACGACGCCATGGCACGAATCCGGCAATTGCCCGGCGTGGAATCCGTAGGTGCCGCAGGCTTCATGCCTTTGAGCGGATTCTGGGGCGAAGCCGCTTTCACGGTGCAAGGCCAGCCTGAGCCCGCGCCGGGCCAAAAGCCGAACGCAAAATCCGATCTTGTTACTCCAGATTATTTTCGGGCCATGGGAATCTCGATATTGAAGGGTCGCGCTTTCACCGAGCAGGATCGCAAGGGCGCCGCGCAAGTAGTCATAGTCAACGAAACCCTCGCACGCAAAGAATTCGGCAGCCAAAACCCTATCGGCCAACAGTTGGATTTCGGCGATGCCAAAAGGTCCGATTTGTGGGAAGTGGTTGGCGTGGTGAGTGATATTCATGATTTCGGTCTCGAGGAAAAAGTTCGCGGTAACGTTTTTCGGCCGTTTGCACAAATTCCTCTTCCTGTCGTCGCATTTGTCGTACGCACGTCTGGGTGTCCGTCCAATCTGACGTCTGCCGTGAAACAAGCGATCTGGTCGGTGGACAAAGACCAGCCCATTTACAAAATTGTCGGTCTTGATCAACTGGCAAACGAATCGCTCGCGCTCCGGCGCGTGAGCTCTATTTTGCTCGGTGCGTTTTCTGCACTGGCGTTGTTACTGGCCGCGCTGGGTATTTACGGGGTGATGGCTTTTTCAGTAGCGCAGCGCACACATGAAATCGGAGTTCGCATGGCTCTCGGTGCGCAGCCGGCCAGCGTGCTGAAAATGATCGCGGCCTACGGGATGCGAATCGTCATTGCAGGCATCGCCATTGGGCTCGCTGGATCTCTGGCACTGTCACGCGTTATAGCCAGCCTCTTGTACCAAGTGAAGCCGGCGGACGGCCTGACCTTTGTCCTTACGTCGGTGCTGCTCTGCTTCGTTGCGCTTCTAGCATGTTATGTCCCCGCGCGCCGAGCGATGCGTGTAGATCCGATAGTTGCGCTCAGGTACGAATGATCTCCACGTCCAGGAAAAAGACATGAACTCACTGCTTCAGGACATTCGTTACGCCCTTCGGACGCTGGCGAAGAATCCCGGCTTCACGATCGTCGCGGTTCTCACTCTCGCGCTCGGAATCGGTGCGAATACCGCAATTTTTTCTGTGGTGAACTCCGTTCTCTTGCAGCGCCTTCCTTATCAAAATCCCGACAGCTTGGTGGAGGTATCGAATACATATTTGCCCGCATGGCCGCAGCTTGGATTGTCACCCGGCGATTTTCAGGATTGGAGGCAACAAAGCCGGGATTTTTCCGACATGGCTGCCTATGTTGACTTAGCCCAAGGCTTCAATCTTACCGGCGAAGGCGAGCCGATGCGCGTCAAGGTCGCCTTTGCTACTTCCAATTTATTTCCGATGCTCGGAATTAATCCACTCATCGGACGCACCTTCACTCCCGAAGAAGATAAGCCGGCCGCCGCTCCCGTAGTCTTGCTGAGTCATCGTTTGTGGCAGAGCAGATTCGGCTCCGATCCTGCTGTGGTCGGACGCACAATCGCGCTCGACGGCAAAGGCTACCTGCTCGCGGGAGTTCTGCCGCCCGGATTCCATCTGGCTACCCAAGCCGATCTATGGATGCCTGTCGGCCAATACCAGGATGATTTAACAGGCCGCATCCATCATCCCTATACCGTGATCGCTCGGCTGAAGTCAGGAGTCACAGTCGCACAATCTCAGACTGAACTCGACACGCTGAATCGTCAGGAGGAACTTACTTACGCGGACACCCACAGGGGCTGGGGAGTTACTGTGAAGCGCATGGAAGATCCTTCCGCCGCAAAGTTGCGTGTTGCGCTGTTGATCCTTCTTGGCGCCGTCACATTGGTGCTGCTGATTGCTTGCGCCAACATCGTAAATTTGCTGCTCGCGCGCAACGCAGCCCGCCAAAAAGAGATCGCGCTTCGAATTGCGTTGGGCGCGAGCAGAACCAGGCTTATCCGCCAATTGCTTACCGAAAGCATTTTGCTTTCGTCACTCGGCGGAATCTTCGGCGTTCTGCTGGCCAACGTTGGGTTGCCTCTACTGCAAACTTTTGCTCCAGCGGACTTGCTAAGCGTCAAAGTGGCGGGTTTGAGCGGTGACGTACTGGCGTTCACCATCGCCGTTTGCGCGCTGGCCGGAATTGCGTGCGGGCTGATCCCCGCTTTTCAATCCCTGAACACCGATTTGAACGGCGCGCTGAAGAAAGGCGGTCGAGGCCTGGATTCATCCGGCGGAGAAAAGCTGCGCAGCTTTCTGGTTATTTCTGAAATTGCCCTCGCGCTGATTCCCTTGATTGGCGCAGGCTTGCTGATCCGAAGCTTCCGTCACATGCTCGAAGTCGATCCCGGCTTCCGTCCCGATCATGTTTTGACCATGCAAATCACCCAGCCTGCAATCTCTGCCACCGAGTTCAATAAGTTGACGCCGGATCAGCAAACGCAGCTGGGCGTTCATCAATCCGTCGAATTTGAGCAGATGGCCCAACAAATCGAGAGCATCCCCGGCGTCACGCACGTAGGCGGAATCGATGTGCTTCCGCTGGGCCTTTCCACCGTAGCCGCGACTAGATTTCTAATCGAAGGACAGTCCATTCCTGCCGCGGGGGCTCGGCCTGTCACGGAAGTCCGTACAACCAGCCTCGGCTATTTCGCCACGCTGGGGATTCCGCTTGTTCGTGGACGCCTGTTCACCGAGAAAGATTGGACCGAATCTAACATCGTCATCAACTCGACCATGGCTCAAAGGTTCTGGCCCGGCGCTGACCCGATCGGTAAGCGTGTGAACCTCTGCACACTCAATCCCCAACCTTGCTGGAATCCGGTCATCGGAGTCGTCGGCGACGTACACGAATATGGACTCGATACTCCGCAGACTTTCGATGTGTATACCGCCGGCGGATGGACTCCTTACCTTTTGATTCGCACTTCCGGCGATCCCTCCGCCGTAGCCCACGCTGCGATCGAAGCGGTACACAAAATTAGTCCGGCGTTGCCCGTCGGGAATGTAATCACCATGGACGACATTCTTTCCGTCACCGTCTCTCCGCGCCGCTTTTCAACCGTCCTGCTGGGCGTTTTCGCTGCTCTGGCCCTTTTGCTGGCCGCCGTAGGAATTTATGGGGTTATGAGTTACGTCGTTAGCCTGCGCACAAATGAGGTGGGCATCCGCATGGCTCTCGGCGCGCAGCCTCGTGATGTCTTGGGTTTGGTGCTCGGTCGCGGAACGAAACTTGCCGTCGCCGGTGTCGCAATCGGACTGGCGGGAGCGTTTGCGCTCTCCAGATTCCTTTCGAGTTTGTTGTTCGGGGTGCAATCCACGGACCCGGCAACTTTTTTGGGCGTAGCGCTGCTGCTTGTCGCGGTAGCGCTGGCAGCCTGTTATTTCCCAGCGCGCCGGGCCATGAACGTGGATCCGCTGGTGGCTTTGCGGCACGAATGATTTCACCATGCTGAACTGCGGGGCGGTTCAACTCGGAATGGACACACAATATATGCAAGAGACTAGCCTGTCGGGTGTTTCAGCGCTGGCGCAGGAAATTGACGAGCGGCTTTCGGCCATGCCCCGCGCCGCAACCGCGGACCTGCGCCAGTTGCGTCGCGAATTTTCGAAACGGTTAAAGGGTGCCGCTCCGTATGTGGTGATCGAGCTGGCCTCGCTTCTTCTGGAAGTGCCGGGTATGGACTATCGCTTTGTTGCTTACGAGCTGATCTACCATCACCCGCAGGCCCTCTCGCATTTGAATGCGTGGCAATTGGAGCAACTCGGTCGCGGAATGGCGAGCTGGGGAGCCGTGGATTGCTTTGCCGTATTTCTCGCCGGGCCGGTGTGGCGCGAACGGCGCGTTCCCAACAGCTTGATTCACGGCTGGGCGAAATCCGTTGACCGTTGGTGGCGCCGCGCGGCGCTAGTGGCCACCGTTCCGCTTAACAGCAAAGCTCGAGGCGGCACAGGTGACGCTCATCGCACCCTCCAGGTTTGCCGGCTCTTGGAAACCGATCGCGATCCCATGGTCGCGAAAGCTCTTTCCTGGGCGCTGCGCGAACTCGCCAAGCGCGACCCGCGCGCTGTCCGCCAATACATTGCGAGTTGTCAGGACGCACTGCCCCCTTTGGTGCTGCGCGAGGTTCGCAACAAGCTCACAACTGGAGTTAAGAATCCCAGAGCGAAGAAGTGAAACGACTTTTGGATTAGATTGAGAGCAAGAGTGGAAAAGAATCATTGCGGAGTTTAGCGGCAAGGATCCCGCGGAGATAGACAGATGGTCAATACACAGTAGAATAATTGTCCAGCCTAAATCTGTCGGGAGAAGAAACCATGGAAACGCTTTGGAACGATTTGCGCTATGGCTGGCGAGTGATGCGGCGAAGTCCGGGTTTCGCCGCTGTCGCTTTACTTACTCTTGCCATCGGAATTGGCGCGAACGCGGCAATCTTCAGCATTGTGAATGGCGTCTTGCTTCGGCCGCTGCCGTTCCCCGATTCCAGCCGCATCGTCACAATTTGGGAGACAGACGCCAATCGCAACATCGTGCGCGGAACCGCTTCGCCCGCTGAATTCCTGGATTGGCGCGACATGAACCATTCGTTCGCCGAACTTTCTGGCTGGCGCTCGCTGCTCTTTACTATCACAGGTAACGGCGAAGCCGAACAAGTCCATGGCTCGCAGGTTTCAGGGAATTTTTTCAGAATGTTAGGCGTAGGTCCCGTCATCGGCCGTGATTTTTCGAGCGAAGACGAAAAACCCGGTAGCGAGCAAGTTGCCATCCTCACCTATGCGCTATGGCAAAGGCATTACGGCGGAGATTCCAGCGTGATCGGCAAATCGATTCTGCTGGATGAAAAACCTTACACGATTATTGGCATTCTCCCGCGTTCGTTTTCTCTCTTCGGTGTCGCGCCTGATCTCGATATTTGGGTTCCGTTCGCTTTCAATCGCGCTCAACTCAACCGCGAAAATCATGAGCTCGTGATATTCGGGCGATTGCGGCCGGGTGTTTCGCTGCTCCAAGCGCAAGCCGAGATGGAAACGATCATGTCCCAGTTAAAAAAGCAATATCCGGGAATCGATCAGGAAAACGGCGTGCGCGTTGCCGGGTTCCACGATGAACTTACAAAGAGCCTTCGACCTTCCATCGTTATCTTGCTGGCGGCGGTCGGGTTTGTGCTTTTGATAGCCTGCGCCAACGTTGCAAACTTAATGCTTGCTCGCGCTGCCACGCGAGAGCGCGAAATCGCTGTTCGAGCCACTCTGGGCGCCGGACGCCGGCGCATTTTGCGTCAACTCCTTACCGAAAGCGCGCTCATGGCTCTCGTAGGAGGCGCACTTGGAATCGCCGTGGCGTACGGAGGAATCCATCTGCTTTTAGAAGGCCTTCCACGCGCTGGACACGGCCAGATTCCCCACTCGGAATGGATCGGCATTGATGGCACCGTTCTGGCCTTTACACTTCTTGTTTCGTTGTTTACGGGCATTGTTTTTGGTCTGGCGCCCGCCATCCAAATATCGCGTTCCGAACTATTCGAATCGTTGAAGGAAGGAAGCCGCGGTTCTACCGGCGGCCGCCGCAGTCATTTTATCCAGTCTTCACTGGTGGTTTCTGAAGTTGCGCTCTCGCTGATGCTTCTGGTGGGTGCCGGAGTGTTGATCCGCAGTTTTTTTCTGATTATGTCGGATAGTCTTGGGTTTGATCCCTCGAATGTTCTTAGCATGCAGATTTTTCTGTCCGCACCGCGCTATCCCAAAGCGCAGCAGGTAGTCAATTTCTACCAAAGGGTTATCGAAGGTGTGGGCGCACTTCCGGGTGTAAAGTCGGCAAGCGCCGCAAATTTCCTGCCGTTGACCGGCTGGAGCGGTTTTTGTGATTTCGACATTGCTGGTCGCGCGACGCCGCCTTCCGGCGAGCATTTTACCGGGCAATACCGCGTCGCCGACTGGCGATATCTCCAAACCATGGGTATAGCCGTTAAACAAGGACGCGACCTCGTTGCATCCGATGGAGTAGATACTCGAAGCGTAGCCTTGATCAACGAAGCGCTGGCGCGCCGCTATTGGCCGAATCAAGATCCTGTGGGTCAACAAATCCGTCTGATATTTCCTGACACACGCCAGCCCTGGGATCCCGAACCTCGGGCAGGCTGGCTCAGTATTGTCGGAATCGTTAGCGACGTTCGCGAGTCGGAATGGGGCGAGCAAAAGGTTGGTCAAATCTATCTCCCCTACACGCAGAATGCATCGCGCATCATGCATCTGGTGGTGCGCTCTGATGCGGATCCAGCGCAGCTCGTCTCCGGAGTACGGAGCGTGGTGAATAGCGTCGATCCCGATCAGCCTGTTACTGAGGCCCGCTCCATGGACGAATATCTCGCCGCCTCCGTTTCGCGCCGGCGGCTAAGCATGCTTTTGCTTGTCCTGTTTGCCGGAGTTGCTACCGTTCTTGCTGCGGTCGGTATTTATGGTGTGATGGCTTACTCCGTCATGCAGCGCTCGCACGAGATCGGGATTCGAATGGCGCTTGGCGCCGAACCCAATGATGTGTTGCGCATGGTCGTCAGTGACGGCATGAAACTCGCAGGAATTGGCTTGGTAATTGGCATCGCCGCTTCCTATGCCGCGGTGCACTACTTGGCCAGCCAGCTTTATGGAGTGAAAACGAAAGACCCCATCACCGTTATTTGCGTTTCCGTGGGACTGGCGCTCGTCGCAATATCCGCATGCTATTTCCCAGCGCGTCGCGCGACTAAAGTGGACCCCTTGGAGGCTCTGCGTTATGAGTGAAATACAAAAGTGAACTATCCATCGCACGTTGAAAAGAGCCAGGACAGCGTCAAAAATCAGGGAGAGAGTTTTCGCAAAATGATGCCACCACATACAGCTCGAACACGAATACTTGTCGCGGACGACCAGCCCGACATTCGCGAAGCACTGCGCCTGCTATTGAAGGGCGAAGGTTTTGAGACTGAAACAGTCGCGTCACCGGCGGCTGTGTTGGCTGCGCTTGAAGCTCGCGAATTCGACGCGCTCTTGATGGACTTGAATTACGCGCGCGACACCACTTCGGGCCACGAAGGGCTCGATCTACTTTCGAATATTCGCGCAAAAGACAGCACTCTGCCCATCATCGTAATGACCGCCTGGGGGAGTCTGGAGCTCGCCGTGGAAGCCATGCGCCGGGGCGCGAAAGACTTCATGCAGAAGCCCTGGGAGAATGCTCGCCTTCTCGCGATCCTGAGGACGCAGATAGAACTTTCGCAAGCCCTGCGCAAAAGTCAGCGACTTGAAGCTGAGAACCGGCTGTTACGCGCCGACGGCCGTCCGGTGATGATTGCGGAATCCGCAGCCATGCGCCCGGTGATGGACCTCATCGCGCGCGTGGGCCCATCCGACGCGAACGTTCTGATCACGGGCGATCACGGAACCGGCAAAGAGGTCGTCGCGCGCACTCTCTACGCGCTTTCGCCTCGAGCCGGGCGCCCCTTGGTAACCGTAAACGCCGGGGGATTGCCCGAAGGCGTTTTCGAAAGCGAGCTATTCGGGCACGTAAAGGGCGCGTTTACTGACGCGAAATCCGACCGCGTAGGGCGTTTCGAGCTAGCTGACGGTGGCACACTTTTCCTCGACGAAATTGCCAACGTTCCGATGAATCTTCAGGCCAAGCTTCTGCGCGCGCTGGAAACCGGAGAGCTCGAACGCGTAGGTTCTTCCACCACACGCCGCGTCGATGTGCGAATCATTTCCGCCACTAATGCCGATGTGCAGACCGAAGTAACTGCCGGCCGCTTCCGCGAAGATTTGCTTTTCCGCTTGAACACCATTGAAATTCACTTGCCCCCTTTGCACGAGCGCAAAGAGGACATTTCAATCCTGGCGCACCATTTTCTCCGGCAGTCCGCGCAGCGCTATCGCAAGCATTTGGAGGGGTTCGAGCCCGTTGCCCTACAAGTGCTGCTCGACCATCCCTGGCCCGGAAATATTCGCGAGTTGGATCATTCCGTCGAGCGCGCCGTTTTGATGGCCGAAGGTCCGCAAGTGCGAGCCAGTGATTTGGGGCTTCGCCCCGCGCGCGAGGCCTCTTTGCGATTGGACGAGATGAGCATCGAAGACGTCGAGCGCGTGCTGATCCAAAAAGCTCTCGCCAGGTTTGGAGGCAATGTAAGCCATGCTAGCAAGGCATTGGGACTGAGCCGTAGCGCGCTTTACCGGCGCCTGCAAAAATACAGCCTTTGAAACCCCTTCTGTATGAACGACGCATTTTGCTTCTAGCCCTGGCTG
>Ga0209006_10006136_pt1 | contig 10895 bp, 10 predicted proteins | sample JacPin_JW_Ref_O2_FD_188567 | JGI IMG/M metagenome (GOLD analysis project Ga0209006, IMG submission 188567) | Forest soil microbial communities from Algoma, Ontario, Canada - Jack Pine, Ontario site 1_JW_Ref_O2 (SPAdes) (version 2) | ecosystem: Environmental > Terrestrial > Soil > Boreal... | reverse complement strand
CAGAAGAAGATGACGAGGAGCCCGAGTCCGACACCGGAGTCGAGCCCAGCAGAGAGGATGTAGTTGTAGCGCATCCACCACCTAAAGCGGTAGCGGCGGACAAGGTAGTTGAAGATGAAGCCGGTGATAGCCCATGAGGAATAGTTGATACCGGATGCTGGGGGCAAGGCAGCGACACCGGCGAAGAAGAGGGGGATGTTGATGTATCGCCAGAAGCCGAGAGGGTAGCGGCGGGCGAGGAAGTAGAACGGGAATGGGAGGAGGGCGCCGATGAGGAAGAAGTAGAGCAGCGCATGGTACCTGATTGATGACAGGTGAGGACGGGGAAAGATAAAGTCAAACGAGAGAGAGAACTCACAATCCATCGGGACCGAGCATTCGTCTTGGTCCGATTCCACCCCATATCAAAGATGCGGTAGCGAAAGTCGTCGTTGACGGGCAGACGAATCCGTTGGATTGATGTGGATGGCAGAAGTCGACGACGTGGGCGAACATCCATTCCTGGGTGAGGACGCAAACGACGCAACTGATAAAGGCCGCTACGACCTGGACAGTGAACATCATGCGAGGGGGGATTTTCATGTAATGTCCAATCTTCAAGTCTCCGGCGAAGCCTACGCCTTGAGCCGTCCCGATGTACGCAATAGCCTTGAAGATCATGTTGGCGATGGGACGACCGGGGAGGATAACACCGGCGATCATTTCATGCAAGACGTTGAGGGCGACTTGCTGATTGGTGATGGCTTGGATCATAGCGAGAGGAACAGACAAAATGCTGGCAAGAGCAAATGCGAAGAGGACGCCCCAGATTGGGAGCTTCGTTGGGAAGATCTCCACAGCAGTCAAGGCCATGGCGAGAGAAAGGACACCAACGGCGATGTACCACCACTGGGGGACTTCGGGATAGGCTTGCATGAGACGGGAATGGACATCTCGCTCGTCCTTTAGGGAGCTGCGGAATCGGCGTGCAATATCACGACGGAACCACACTTTAAGAGAATAGTTCAGGGTTAACGGCGGTTTAATTCAAAGTGGTGGAAACTTACGGAACGTATGGACTAGAACGGATGTGAACGCAGCGAATGCGAGACCGTACGCCATGGCCAAAGTTGAGGAGACGAATAGTGGAGAGTAGCTCTCATATTTCGCAACGTCAAATTCGCCGTCGGTGACGATGGCGGATGGGTCATAACGATTGCCGGTGTTATCGAAGGAAAAGTAGGCAGAAATGGGCATGTACTTTGCGTAAAATACGTTCTTGACTGTGGAAAGTAAGTTCGGTTGGAGCACAAAAATAAAGAGGGAGGGGGGGGCGCACAATACATGATCGGCACAATAGTAAAGTAAAATACTATGAGGGACACGGTCGTGTTCAACGCAGACCACCACTAAAAGGCATCAAGTAATGAACGAGTACTTGAGTTGGAGGAGAGGGACTAACCGGAGTTACAAGAGGGCTACCGACATAGGAGATCATGGCCCAATCGAAGGTAAATATACCCATTCCGAGGCCGGAGTTGGTGCCGAAGAGTGCGTTGACTGGAACGTTTTGGGGAGCAATCCAGCAGACCCAGTTGAAGACGCTGAGAGCGGTGAAAAGATAACCGGGTAGCCAGTACCAGAGAAAACTGCCAACGGCGACATAGCAGAAGAAACGTTCTCGAGAGATGTGTCCACGTTCGTGTTTTCCGTAGTTATTGTGGAGAGTATTGAACAAGGCTGCATTGACGAGGGCACCGGGCCAAATCATGGAGGAAGGCCAGACGACGAATTGGCGTAAGAGACCGCCAAGACAGAAACCGAGGATTTGAGTTGAGAGAACGAGCGTGAGTTGGTAGGTCAAGGGGACGTGCTGATTATAAAATATACGCTGAGTTGCGATAACGTCTGTAGCGTAGGCACCGTTTACGACGACTTTTGCCATGACTGTGATGCAGACATGTTCCTTGATGTTAAAGGGACCGGGATTGAGGGACCATACACGACCGAACAAGCGAAACCTTGTGGTAGGAAGGACTCGCTCGAGGGCTTTGCCGAGAGGGAGAGCCAATAACTGGGCGACGATACCGGTGATAGTGACAGAGGGGTCTATAGAGATATATATTCTTTTTAGAAGATTTGGAAGGATGAATGTGATCGGGAATACGTACAACGAAAGGCAAAGACTTGATTGAGGCCGGACACGAGGAGAGTAAATAAGATGCCCAAAAACCAACTGTAGAGATCGGAGATGGAAATTCAGGAACGAGATAAGAATGAGAGATAAGAAGAGATCTCACGTGCGGAAAGTGTTGACCGGCATGGACGGATCATCGACACTAGCCACTGCAGCTCTGACTTCAGGGTAAGGGGATTCGCTGGATGGATGGAAAGGTGAGGGAGGGATAATAACATAGAGAAAGAGACGTACTCGTCAAAATCAATTGCGGCGGATGACCTGGACTCTGCTCTTGATGGAGATCTTCCCTCTGAGCCATAGTGAGACTCTGCATCTATATCTGAAGCAGAATAATGGGAGTAGGGATGCTTCTTATCGTTATTGGAACGAAGAGTAGGTGGACGAGTTCGTAGATCGAAGTTTGGATCGTTAAGATGTTCCATAAGATAATCGACATCGTTAGCAGTGTCATTAGATGGACGATGATTGTCATGGTCAAGATGTGGTAGGGTTACTACATCATTAGCAGTAGAGAAAGACTTTGTATCGTCCATTGTTGCTTGAGAGGAATAAACGAGAAGATAAAACGGAGATGGCAACTTATATTTATTTGAAGATATGACATTTTAGGTAATGAGACTCAGGTTCAGGAACACAACATCGATTCTTATTGTTAAAAGAACAATAAGAATACACGTGACTTTAATCAATGTCTCCGTTATACATCGCATTTTCAATCATTTCGATCTTTATCCTTAAAAATGTCAATTCATTAATAATTGATCCGTACATGGTCAGTCTACTACTACTACTAGTACTCTACTAATACTACTAACAGGATGAACCTTTTCATGTTTATCAAGTACAACTATTTTGTAACGGTCAATTCAATCAATGGCATCCAAAGTTGACTACTCCTCCTGGTTTGTATGTACAATACCCTATATAATATCACCTACTCATACTCTTACTAGATACTTACTCACTCTACTTCTTAACAAAATATTCTTGTTCAATTGTAATCTTCCAATACTCCGATTCACTCCTCTCCTATCTCTACTCTCTCTACCTATTGTCTTGACTACTTTATTATCTTTTCATGCACGCCAAAGACCTACCAACTCTCCATCTATAGATGCCATTGTCCTCGCAAATTTCCCGATCGCTTGGTTCTATGCTTTTCTCTATTACACTGAAGTTCCCAGTCTTTTATTCGTAATCTCAACCATCGTAGCCGCACAGAATCACCGTCACTGGTTGGCTAGCTTCGTATGTTTCTCATATATACCCAGTCACTCTCACCATTCTTTTTCATAGTTGGGTCTCATCTCCTGCACTTTCCGTCAAACCAACATAGTCTGGGTTTTATATGCATACGCATCCAGTCAACTCATGTACCTGCGGTTTAGACCGCAGTCACTACCCAAATTACATGATCCACCAGCTCTTGATGCATCTCCCAGTTCGTGTTTTTTTTTTACATCCGCAAAACCTTATGTAATCCTCTTCTCCTCCAGTCGATCTCGTTCGATCCATACTCAGTGCACCAAACATCCTTGCGGACATCATACCCTCGTTCATACCATACACGTTGGTTTTAGGTTTGTTTGCCGTCTTTGTCGTATGGAACGGTGGGATCGTGTTAGGTGTGATTTCCTCCCTCAACCAATTCACATTCAATATTGACAAAAAAAAAACAGGCGACAAGTCCAATCACATACCGTCACTTCATATACCTCAATTATATTATTTCCTAGCTTTCGCAACTCTATTTGGTTGGCCCGTCCTTATCAGTGGCGAGCTGGGTCTACGCCGCATCGTGCGTGACGTGTGCATACGCATGTTCGGCACTAAACGGTGCGTATTCCCCTGCCTGCCTTTCCCTTTTTTTTCTCTTACTTTAAAACACAGCCGGGTTTTCCTTTCCGCGTTCCTATTTTCGATCATGGCCATGACCGTCCACAAGTTCACGTCCGTTTTCAACACGTTCTCATCTTTCTTTACTTACAAAAAACTGAATTACTTTCATAAAATAGCATCCACCATCCCTTTTTATTATCCGACAACCGACACTACACCTTTTATGTCTGGCGTCGTATTTTCATGTTCCACCCCGCGGTACCTTACTTGCTTATTCCGGCCTATATAGCATCTGCATGGTTGTGGTTCTTGCGTGTAGGTGAGTGTTGCATCGATCGATCTCATTCAAAACCCAATACTAATAATTTTACAGGTTCCCACCAGACCTTGTTGCAATCCATCATCCTTCCCATATTCATTCTGCCCACGCTTTTGCCAACACCCTTACTCGAGCCTCGTTATTTTCTCATCCCTTATATTCTCTTGAGAGCACAGGTAGTCGATGTCCCCACTTGGGCAAAAGTCGTAGAAGCTCTATGGTACCTCTCCATCAATGCCGTCACTATGTGGATATTTCTGTACAAGGAAAGGGAAGGTGTTGGTCGATTCATGTGGTAGGAACGCCACTTTGTATACAAGGATATACATACATGTATGCACGTGACAACCTCGAACCTTTGTGACCACACGCGACGATCTCGAACACTACGGATAACATATTCCAAGAGGTACCAGAATGCCTCAGGACAGTGGTGCAATGCACCTTAAACCTTCAACTCGAACCTCAATAAGGCATTCGCTCAACCTAGCTTCCGTTGGGAAAGCTTTAGGTGAAATAATGAGCAAGGACGGCGATAAAGCTCTCAAGAAAACGAGGGAACTTAATGCTCGTCGATCGACCACCACCCATAATAATACTCCCGGTCCTTCACGCCATTCCATAGACACCCTCAGACCTTCCCCACCCAAGAAATTAGACGATCCCATACTCACCCGGAGCAGAGCTCGAAGACTCTCCGTCGTCCCCCTAAAGCCACCCATAGAACTCGATTCTACCCGCCCCTCCTCCAGCAGTACAACAACAACAAAGAGCTACTTGCGTCCAAGGACCTCCTCTTCCACTTCCTCCGCTCTCCCAAAGTACCGACCCAAATCTGTATTCGTCGATTCCACAAGGAAACCACCTTCCCCATTTCGTGCTGGCACACGGAGACCATTAAGCAATTCAGACGACGAGCGGGAACCCACAAGGCGCCATTCCAAGGACACACCAACACGCGCAACACCTCAATCCTCAGCCGAGAAAATGGCCAGAGCCATCAGTCCACTCCCTCATAGAACTACATTCAAGGTCAACATCGCCGCCATCAACCTGAGAAGACCTTCCACCCCTCCCAATCCGAAATCTCAGTCCCCACCCACAAAGATATCTCCCGGTCGTCCAGTGAAGCTCGTTAAAACAGCTGCTGGCTCCATCACCCAATCTGCCATCCCTCGTCCTCCATCTTCCACCTCCTCGTCTAGTCCCCAACATACCCCACGCTCTAGCGTGAAGAACACTTTGGCCGCTACCGGCAAGTCAAGCCGCGATAATGCCTATCGGGAACCCAATTCTCGTCGCTTCCTTTCGGAATCACCACTCGCTCACCGTCCGCAAAAGGTCGTAAAGGTCACAAAGGGCAGTTCATCCCACACTAAATCGCCCTTCGTCGGTAACATGTCCCACATCTCAGAAGGGGACAGTACTGACGACGTTGCCATGCTCCTCGCGCCTTTCGCTTCCCTTAGTGCTCCAACACCAGCCATGCCACGTTCTTCTTCTTCTTCTCATGCCCCTCGCAACCAAAGCACTTTCAAGACCCCTCCACGTCCATCGAATCCCCGCACCAACCGTCCCCATCTTTCTCTCACCCCTCCCGACTTTGACGACTCGCCAACTATACGAGATAAATCCCGCGCACGTGGTTCCATTTTGTCATGGGAACAGCTGGCCTCTGAGGGCTCCAGAACCTTGGGCGAGGGTGAGATTGAAAGCATGCTGTCGGATATTCCAGCACCTTTTGTCCCCGATATCACTTCTCCTAGCCCAAAGGCACGCAGTATCGGTAGTGCTCCTGACAGTCCATGTCTCACCGGCATGCATTCCCCAGGTGGATATGGTTCCATCTCGCAGATCTTACTTCCAGATGTCACACCTTCACCCGCCCTTCACCATCATGCGTCTAGGTACGACAACGTACCGACAGAACTTCCCGCAGTGGATGCCGCGATCGTCACACTCCTGCGCCTGCAACTGGCTTCTGCAGAAGAGGTTGCGAAAGAGCGCTCGTCCCGTCTACAAGCGTTGGAAGAGGAGATGCATAATCTGAAAGAGACTCGTACAAGGGAAATCAAGGAACTGGAAAATCAGGTGTCCCATATGGAAGAACAGCTGAGGATGAATATCGAAACACGTGATAAAGCTGAAGAGGAACGAGCGGCCTACACCATGGCACTGGAGGACCAGATAAGCCACGACCACGCTTCCCTTGACCAGGCTGTCCGGGATGCGGTGGAAAAGGCGAACAGCACCGCTCAACTTGCCCAGGAGGCTGCCTTGCAGTCAGAGCGTCGCAAGTGGCAAGCGGCGTGTTCTGCACGTGGAGCCAGCGCTGCGTGGAGTTCAGTTCGGGATCTTGCCCAAGGTGACTTGGAACTTGTAAGGATGGGCATGGAAATCTTGACTGGCTTGTTGGCTGGGTTGGAATGCCACCGCGCAGGCACGAACCTATGTAAATGATATACATGTACGTGAGTTGGCACGTTTTGTTTTGTTATAACTCGACCGTTAAGTTTATCTCATCTCCCATCTGATATATCACATATGTACTTTCTGATGTCGCTGTGCCTTCCCAAGTATGTAAAATCAGGTTCGAAATACAATAATATTTACACAAGGATTAACGGTATCCATCCATCGCCCCTATGCAGGCATCCAGTAAGCAAGCATGATTGTCGTCCGCACTAGCCTCAGCCAATCGCGCCGCAACTGCTTTATAAATACGTTCTGGGCTGGAAACGAAATATATATATATATTAGGATCATGATAAAATAAATATGAGAATCTAGACGAACTCTAGGGGGCCGTAGGCGATCTTAACCTCGCACTTGACAGAACCAATTGTGGCTGGCCACAATGAAAAACATTCCTCATCGAAGGCGAAAGAGATCACAGCCTTGCCTCTCGTATTAGGAAAGAGAACGACGGCTTTGGCTTTGAAACCTGATGTTCCTGGGGGTATAATTTCGATCGAAAGAGGGTATTTGACTGCAAGCAATGAGAGTTGACACCGGAGTTGTGAGCATGATGACCAATAGTCTCCCAAGTATTGAGCGATCTGTTTAACAACATGCACGTCAGTGTTTTAGTTCTACGAATTTTGGCTGACCTGTATTGTTGACAGATCTCCTTTACGGGTCACCCGTTCTCGAGCCGTGCGCAGAAAGAGGTCGCTGAGGTGTGGGTACGCATCTTTGGACTTCGACTCTGTTGAGTCCACTCTTCGAATGTCCACCTTCTCCACTCGTGGTCGAAACTTGACGCAAGGCAGAGAAACGCGGAATTGCGAAGCATACACGAATTCGAACAAGTTCTCATTGACTGACGTCACACGGAACATGTGCAACGTTTCCAAAGTTTCAAGTCGATCTAGACAACGTACGCCCATCATTACCACAGTGGGATCAGAGGAAGACATGACGTTACTCGCCTTTTAGTCTGAATACCTCAGCGCTGGTGCTACTTTTTTGGATCTGGACCAGTCGATTCGCTTCCGAAATGACCGCAGCCGCTTCTTGTTTTTGCGACTTTGATTCGGCTATTCTTTCCTCTAACCACTCGATCTGAGATTTGCTCTCGATCACCTCGGCACGAAGGGCTTCGACTTCGAGACTGGTGGCGTCGGTTAACGCCAATATACCGCCAAATTACGCAAATGGACTTACTTTTGCTCCGTGATCGATGCCTTCAACTCGCTCAAGTAATCTTTGTCGCAGCTCTCGATTTCAGCCACATCCGCTTGCTCCTGTTCCAATTCGCGCATCACCTGCTCGTGCTCCTCTTCCAGTCCTGGTAGTATTTCCATCGCAAGGTTGTTGATCTTCTCAAGCTCTTTCGCGTCCTGCATGCATGTCAATGTCATTGATGACCGATCACAACACGGAAGAGATAACTTGCGGCCTCGAGTTCAGCAAATCCCTTGTTTGCAGCGGTATACAAACCCTCAACCCAGCCAAGCTTCCAATCGTACCAGTCCGACTTTGCTAACCCTCTCGAATGTGCTTTCATCAAGTGGAGTTGATGCTAACAAGTACATCATGCTCAGTCTATAAAACCAGTCAGTCTCAAAAAGAAAACAACCCACCAACAACTGTTCCTGGCCTTCCTCGTCTGCTTGAGAATATTCGGTGAACAACTCGGGGGTCAGTTTTGCCGCCTCTTCCTCTGCTTGGTCGTAGACAACCTTGCTTTGCGCGATCCATGCTTGTAGATCCTTCGATACGCGAGTGTACAGTTTCAATTGCGGGACATCCACTGCCATAGCTGTCACATATTCAGCAAGCGGGATTTCAGGTGCTTGTTCGGATGATCTTCGTCTGGTCCGTGAATTGGGCCGCAACTGGGAGGGATGTACGGACTGCCGAGGCACCGTAATGTCGTCCATAAATCGGATACCAGTGATGGCGAAGAATTGCTCGATTGATATCGGAGGCTATATTGGTGTGAAATGGGAGGGATACAACTACAAAATAAAATGAAGACGCACGCCTACATCGTCCGCAGCGAAATCGTGCTGTTGGACATTATCCCTCCACAGTTCCGTCAAGTTCATGGTCATCCCAGCCTGCACATCCCTCGCGTTTATTTCATCGTCTTCAGATTCTTCCCGGACACCCGAATTGTCAACTGCTGACACCGTTGGCGAAGTACGGTTCTGCGCAGAGGATCTTTCTCTTGAGTTGTGAGTGTCATGCGTGGTGCTAGGTGCAGTGACCGTCTGTCGTCCACCATCCGCCACGGACTGGCTGGTCTTCCCTTTTCCTTGGACTCGGGAAAGGTCATTAGTGAGACCTAATACAACGCTACCAACGCTAGCTCGACCAATTCCTGGGCCAGCCTTCGTTGATGGGGCATTTGCGGCGCCTCCTTTGGCTGCCTCACCGCCAACGGTCGATGATTCCACTCCCATACTTTTCCTCCGGGAGAAATACCCAGAGGGCCTTCTCAGCGAGGAAGTCGGGGGTGGTGGTGGTGGTTCTTGTCTGGAAGACTGGAAAAACGCTTTCTTGCTCGGCGATAGCGGCTTCGGATTCGTGGCGCTCACTGAGTCGCCCGTCGAAGTGGCGGTAGACACAGTAGCCGTCCACTTCCCGGCCAATGCCATTCGTTTCGCGGGGTTTGGCCTCTCGCCGTCGGGTGTTCCATTCTCATTACCGACGGAAGGGTTTGGGCGTTTCTTGGGCGACGGGCGAGTGGCAGGAGGGGCCAGTGCCACTCGTTTCGCAGGATTTGGCCTATCAGCATCGGGAATCCCATTCTCATCACCGACAGAAGGGTTCGGGCGCTTCTTAGGTGACGGGCGAAATGCAGGAGGGGTAGCTGAAGGTGGTGGTTTTGATTTCACTTGTGGACCCAGGAAGCGGGTAGAGAGGCTATTCGTTTTGGACGGAGATGTAGTTTTATTTGGTGTTGGAGGCGCGGTTGAAGTTGACTTGGGCGAGAATGAGAAGGGCAACCTTGAAACACTCTCCTGTGCTGGATCCCGATCAGAAGAGGCACCAGTAGATGGTGCTGAATTGTTTGGCTGAAGTGGCGGTTGGAAGACTTCAGACAGCGGAGGCTGGAATACGCTAGATCGTGTGGGAGCGGGGGTTGATTCGATCCGAGTTTGAGCAGGTGTTAGCGGAGCCGCTTGATGGGGTACAGACGTCTCTGAAACAGCACTGGTCGCATCTATAGTCATGTTCATCGCACTCTGGTCTCCTGTATTGAATTTTCCGAAGACCTTGCTAACATCCATGGTCCGGTCCCCAAGATCTGCGTTCTCGTCGTAACTGTTATCTATACTGGAGAAACTGTCGTCCCCGGGTTCCTGTGAATTTTCAAACGAGGGAAGAGACGACCTAGCATGCATCAATCTCTCAACCGCATGGTCCAAATCCATCCCATCTCCATCGTCGCGGGCTTCATCATCGGAAGACACAGGAGGTTCATAAGGCGTATCTCCAGAATGTGTCATCTTGCGCAAGGCAAGCCAGAGTTCATCTGGTGGTGCAGGTGGACGGAGGGGTTTGGAGAGTGGGATGGTATACTCCACTGGCTGCTTCGCGGGTAGACTGGTGTCTCCCGAGGAACGTGTCGAGTTGTCATCCGTGTACGACTGTTGTGATTCGTCCGCATCTTCGTTATATGAGGTATCCTCCTCGGGGGGGTCGGAAGCGGTGGGCGGTGGGACGACAGAGGGAGTGCGACGGTGGGCGGCCGCGGCCGCCAACGAGCGTCTGCGGATTAAATTCTCACGTAACGCTTCCGTCATCTCCATTTCGCCATCGTAGCTTCCCTCGTCTTCGTCATCGTCATCTTGTATTGCCGAATCAGACGCAGTTGAAGCTCGGAGAAACGCAAACGGTCCACGAGCGGTGTCGTTCATATCCACATCCATAGACTCTTCGCCTCCTCCAACGGAATGACGAACCAAACTGCGTCTACGATTCAAAGGAAGAGCCCCCGGATAAGCGTTTTCGTCGGTCACAACTTTGGGCATGTTCACGGGAGAAGCCTCTTGACCTTCATCATCCGTGGACGCAACGGTAGGAGATGATTGAGGAGATGCGGTA
>Ga0209006_10006135_pt1 | contig 10896 bp, 8 predicted proteins | sample JacPin_JW_Ref_O2_FD_188567 | JGI IMG/M metagenome (GOLD analysis project Ga0209006, IMG submission 188567) | Forest soil microbial communities from Algoma, Ontario, Canada - Jack Pine, Ontario site 1_JW_Ref_O2 (SPAdes) (version 2) | ecosystem: Environmental > Terrestrial > Soil > Boreal... | reverse complement strand
TGACTTGCTCGGGCGTTTTTCCGAACGCCAATGCTTCTGTCTGTGCGAAGACGTTCGCAAGCAACATGTCGTGCTGACGGCCAACCGCGTTGAGTGGCTGTCCAAACGCAATGAAGTCGCAAGGAATTAGCCTGGTCCCCTGATGAATCAGTTGATAGAAGGAGTGCTGGCCGTTGGTTCCCGGCTCGCCCCAGTATACTGGGCCGGTCGGATACGTGACCTCGTCCCCACCGATCGTGACGTGCTTTCCATTGCTCTCCATTGTCAGCTGCTGCAGATACGCCGGGAACCGCTTTAGATACTGCTCATACGGCAGAACAGCAACCGTTTGGGCGCCGAAAAAATCGGTGTACCAGATCCCCAGAAGGCCCATCAGTACCGGCAGGTTGCGGTCGAACGGCGTGGCGCGGAAATGCTCATCCATCTCATGGAAACCGTCGAGCATGCGCCGGAAGTTATCCGGCCCCACGGCCAGCATCGTCGAAAGGCCGATCGCCGAATCCATGGAGTAGCGTCCGCCAACCCAGTCCCAAAAACCAAACATGTTGGCCGTATCAATTCCGAAATTCGCTACTTCCGTGGAGTTTGTCGATACCGCGACAAAATGCTTGGCCACGGATTTTTCGTCACCGCCCAGGGCGGCCAGTGACCAGGCGCGAGCGGTGTGCGCGTTCGTCATCGTTTCAAGCGTCGTGAACGTTTTCGAGGAGACAACGAAGAGCGTCTCGGCCGCGTCGAGATCGCGAACCGCTTCCGCGAAGTCCGTGCCATCCACATTCGAGACGAAACGGAACGTCCTCGTGCGGTCACTGTAATGCTTCAGTGCCTCATAAGCCATCACCGGCCCAAGGTCGGAGCCGCCGATGCCGATGTTAATCACGTTGCGAATCGGTTTGCCGGTGTGGCCCTTCCATTCGCCGCTGCGCACGCGATTCGAGAATGCCGTCATCTTGTCGAGGACGGCGTGAACCAGCGGCACAACGTTTTCTCCGTCCACCAAGATGGATGTACCTTTGGGCGCGCGCAGGGCTACGTGCAGCACGGCGCGCTTTTCGGTGAAGTTGATTTTGTCTCCACGAAACATGGCGTCGATGTGCGAACGCAGGCCGGATTCGTCGGCGAGCTCGACGAGAAGCCTGAGAGTTTCGTCCGTGACGCGATTCTTCGAGTAGTCGAGGAAAATTCCGGCTGCTTCGGCGGTCAGCCGCTCGCCGCGCTTGGAGTCTTCCGCGAAGAGCTCTCGCAGATGTGATTTTTGAACCTTCTCGTAGTGGGCTCGCAGCGCCTCCCAAGCCTTGCGTTTCGTCGGTGGTTCATTGGCCCGGGACGTAGCCCCCGGTGTAGCGGGTGTTGCCATTTTCATGCTCCTTTCTTTTCCACGACTACTTTGCTGCTGCCCGCTTGACCGCGGCACTCTTGACCGCGATCACCTCCATCAGCTCGCTCCAGGACTGAACGAATGACTTCGCTCCTTCGTCCTGAAGTCTCGCCGCTAGGCCGTCGATATCGATGCCGGCGCTGCCGAACTGTGCCAGCACACGCTCGCAGTCGCCGCCGTCCGCTGGCAACATCGCGCCGATTTCGCCGTGATCGGCCAGAGCCTTTAGGGTTCCTTCGGGCATCGTGTTCACCGTGAGCGGCGCCGCGAGCGCTTTGACGTAAAGAATGTCGGACGCTTTGGGATCCTTGGTACCCGTGCTGGCCCAGAGGAGCCGTTGAGGTCGCGCCCCGGCGTTCGAAGCGCGCTGCCACCGGGGGGAATCAAGGAACTCCCGATAGGCCTTGTAGCTACGGCTGGCGATTGCGACGCCCAGTTGGTCACGCAGTGAGTCCGGCACGTTGGCCGCCACGGCGACGTCCCAGCGGCTGATAAACAACGAAGCGACGGAGCCGACGGTCGGTTTGAGCCCGGCATCGATGCGCCGCTCGATGCCACGCAAAAATGCCTCGGCTGCCGCCAGATACTGCTCGCGGGAAAACAGCAGCGTGACATTGATCGGTATACCGGCAAAGATCGCTTCTTCGATCGCCGGCAGACCTTCCTTCGTGCCGGGAATCTTGATGAATACGTTCGGCTGCCCGGCACGTGTGTGGAGATCCCGCGCGGCCGCAATGGTGCTGGCGGTGTCGTATGCCAGCAAGGGCGAAACCTCCAACGACACCCACCCGTCGACGCCGTCCGTCCGGTCGTAGACTGCTTGAAACAGCACGGCAGCCCGAGTAATGTCCTCCAGCGCCAATTCGAAAAATAGGGCCTCGCCCGACCTGCCCCTGCTTACCTTTTCGCCGATCGCGGTGTCGTAGGCGCCGCTGTTCTTGATGGCGTGGTCGAAGATCGTCGGATTGGAGGTGAGACCAGTTACCGATAGTTCATCGATGTAGCGTTTGAGCGTGCCACTGTCCAGCAGAGTACGCGTGATATTGTCGAGCCAGAGACTTTGACCCAAATCGTGGAGCCGTTGTGTCGCTTTCATGCACTCGCCTCCGTCGCGCACCACAGTCAAGCTTTCAAAGCCATCCGCTCAGTTCGTGGATGTGGCCGCCAGCCCACTCGCGTCCAGCAGAAACAACTCCCGATGAGCCCATACTTCGCTTGAGTCGGGCGAGACGAAGAAGGGCAGGTCGCCGACCAAACTCAAACCTTTGGCGTGGGCATGTATCTCCAACCGCTCGGCGTGGCGGGACAACAGGAACTGCGCAAAGCAGGCTTCGTCAATTGCATTCCCATCGGACGGCTTGATCCAAAAGAGCTTGATGTCGGGCTGTTCCGTGTTCATCGTTACACTCATCGCCACGCGGGTGCGTCATGCCACAAAATAAACGGCGCCTCCAACGGCACGAACGCTCCGCTGTGCTGGGGAACAAGCCGCGGCGTGTAGTCAGCGGCGGGACGAGTCTCCGAAATAACCGTGGTGTAGCTAAAACCGTTTGCGGAGCCGGCGAGATGCTCACCACGATTTAGCAGTTGCGCGACGGCAGGATTGCCGTTCTGCCCTTCCGCGTACAGTTCAACCCTCACGGCCTCGGGATCGAGATCATCGAGAAAGACCTGAACGTCAAACCTGAACTGTCCGTCTTTTTGCTCGACGGTGGCGGTGCCAAAACGCAGCATGGACCAGTGTTTTGCGAGCTGGTTCTGCCAACTCAGCAGATCGGCCGCTAGCGAACCACCCTTCTGAGTGCGCCGGCGAAATTCGGCTGCAGCCGGCAGGTAGTGCTCCTCGGTGTACTGGCGGATTGCGCGGTGGGTTGAGAAGGCCGGTGTCAGCCGCGCCATGCTTTCCCGCATGCGAGCAACCCAGCCGCGCGGAATTCCGTCGTCGTCGCGGGTGTAAAATTCCGGAACGACCTCTCGTTCGAGGAGCCCGTAAAGGGCTTCGGCTTCCGTCGCGTCCCAGGAAGGATCATTACCGTGTTCGTGGCCGTCGCCGATGGCCCAGCCTAGTTCGGGCGAATATGCCTCCGCCCACCAGCCATCGAGCTCCGACAGGTTCAGCCCGCCATTGACGAGAACCTTCATGCCGCTCGTACCGCTTGCTTCCCAAGGACGTCGCGGCGTGTTCACCCAGAGATCGACGCCCTGAACAAGTTGCTCGGCCATCAGCACATCGTAGTCACTGAGAAAAACCACGCGGCGCCGCGCTTCCGGGCGATGGGAAAACTCGATCCACTGCCGAATCATGTTTTGTCCCTCGACGTCCTGCGGATGGGCTTTTCCGGCGAGCACGAGCTGGACGGGGCGCTCGTGATTCGTCAGGATGCGAAGGAGGCGATCCGGATCATGCAGGAGAAGGTTGGGGCGCTTGTACGTTGCAAAACGGCGCGCGAAGCCGAGAGTCAGAGTGTCCTGATCAAGAACCTGGGAAGCCTGCTCGATCTCGTCCGAAGAGGCTCCCCGGCCGGCCAATTGACGGATGTGGCGATTGCGAACGTAGCGAACGAGAGACTTGCGCCCATCCGCGCGAAGTTGCCATAGGTCTGACTCGCCGACCGCGCGAAGGTTGATCTCGGTGCCCGCCACGGCATCGCGCCATCGGTCTTTTCCGGTCGTCGTTTCCCACAAATGGTCCGCGGCGGCTGAATCCCAGCTGGGAGCGTGCACGCCGTTTGTCACGTGCGACACCGGCACTTCGTCTTCCGGCCACCGCGGAAACAGCGTCTGAAAAATTTGTCGGCTGACCTGGCCGTGCAACCGGCTGACGCCGTTGACGGCGCCGCTGCCCCGTATGGCGAGGTACGCCATATTAAATGGCTCGGAGGAATCCGTACGATCTCGCCGCCCGAGCGCCAACAGATCCTCCATCGAAATCGAGAGGCCACCCTCCGCGTACTTCTTGAGATACCACTCCATCAGGCCAGGAGGGAAACGGTCAAAGCCCGCTGCCACGGGAGTGTGGGTGGTAAAAAGATTACCGGCGCGCGTGACCGTAAGTGCCACGTCGAATGGCTGCTTGTTGTCGGCCATGTAAGAGCGGGCGCGCTCCAGTACCGCGAACGCGGCATGACCCTCGTTGAGGTGGCATACCTCCGGCTGCAATCCGAGAGCCCCCAGGAGCTGCCAGCCGCCGATCCCCAGTACGAGCTCCTGCTTCAGGCGCAGCTCCGGACCGCCTCCGTAGAGCTCGGTCGTGATGCCGCGATACGCCGGAACATTCGCGGGGTCGTTCGTGTCAAGCAGGTACAACGTCGCTCGACCCACCTTCACCTGCCAGGTCCGGATCCAAAGCTTGCCGGCAGGAAAGTCGATTGACAGGCGCAGCCACTCGCCATTTGGCTGACGCACGGGCCGGATTGGCAGCTGCCCGGGATCGTTGAACGGATATAAGGCTTCCTGCTGACCCTGCGCGTCGATTTCCTGTCGAAAATATCCTTGTTGGTAGAGAAGACCCACGCCTACAACGGGTACGCCGAGATTGCCGGACGATTTGAGCTGGTCTCCGGCGACATTTCCGAGGCCGCCCGAATAAATGGGAAGGGCCTCGCTCAGCATGAATTCCATGGAGAAATACGCAACGGCCGACAGGCCGGAACCCGGGTGCCCCTTTTGGAACCAGCCCTCGGATTCCTCGAAAGTCCGTATCTTTCCGTGGAGTTCGGCGAGAAGCTTTTGGAAGTTCGGATCGGAGGTAACACTGTGCAGTCTTTCCCGGGACACCGTTTGCAACACGACCCACGCATTATGGGTCAGTTCCCAGAGTTCAGGGTCGATGCGTTCCCAAAGCTGATCCGCCGAATGATTGAAGGACCATCGCAGATCCAGGGCCAGTTCCGTGAGGGCATCTGAAACAGCGGTAGCAGAGGGACGACCGCTTGAAGCGGCACTGCTCATACAGGATTCCTTCCTGCGGGCTTAAGAGACCGCCGCTGCTCGCCCGCTACGTGCGAGCGTCTCGGAAACGATTGTCTGGGCTTGTTTTTGGATTTCTTTCAGATGGTCCTGACCGAGGAAGCTCTCGGCGTAAACTTTGTAAATCTCCTCCGTGCCCGAAGGCCGCGCCGCAAACCACCCGTTTTTTGCAATCACCTTGATTCCGCCAATGGCGTTGCCGTCTCCGGGAGCTGCGGTGAGAATCTGCTGGACCTTTTCGCCGGCGAGTTCGGTGATGTGGATATCGGCTGCCGACAATTTCTGCAGGACAGCCTGCTGTTCCCGGGTGGCGGGAGCGTCAATACGTTCGTAGACCGGATCGCCCAGGTCCCGTGTCAGTTCACGGTAGATTTCGCCCGGATCTTTTCCCGTGCGTGCCGTGATTTCCGCCGAGAGGAGGCATGGAATGATTCCGTCTTTGTCCGTGGACCAGACTCCGCCGTCGCGCGCAAGAAACGAGGAGCCGGCGCTTTCTTCGCCCGCGAAGCCAAGGCGGCCATCGAGCAGGCCTTCGACGAACCACTTGAAGCCAACGGGCACCTCATAGAGGCCGCGTCCCAACCGAGCGCTGACACGATCGATCATGCTGCTGCTGACCACCGTTTTGCCCACGGCAACATGTTTGGCCCATTGGTCGCGGTTGGCATACAGGTAGTAGATGCAGGCGGAGAGATAGTGGTTCGGTGGAAGAAGGCCGCTGCCCTTGGTGACGATGCCGTGGCGGTCGTGGTCCGTATCGGCGGCAAATGCGATGTCGAACTTGTCCTTCAGCCCGATGAGTCTTTGCATGGCATACGGCGAAGAGGGGTCCATGCGAATCTTGCCGTCCCAATCCACGGTCATGAATCGAAAGGTCGGATCGACAGATTTGTTCACGACGGTCAAATTGAGACCATATTGCTCGGCGATCAGCGGCCAGTAATCGATGCCCGCGCCGCCGAGCGGGTCGACACCCTGGGTAATCTTGGCATCGCGGATCGCCGCCATATCGATGACGGTCTCGAGATCGTCGACATAGGCGTGCAGAAAGTCATATCGATGGGTGGTCGCGGCTCGAAGCGCTTTCGCGAACTGCATTCGCTGGACGCCTTGGAGCGCGCCCCGGAGAAAGTCGTTGGCCTTCAATTCGATCCAGGATGTGACCTGCGAACTGGCCGGTCCGCCGTGAGGTGGATCGTATTTGAAGCCACCGTCGTCGGGAGGATTGTGAGACGGCGTGATCACGATGCCATCGGCAAGCCCGATTTTGCGGCCGCGGTTGTAACGGAGAATCGCGTGGGAGACGGCCGGAGTCGGCGTGTACGGAGTTCCTTCGGAGAGCATCACCTGGATGTTGTTTGCCGCAAGCACTTCGAGCGCGCTGGCAAATGCCGGCTCGGACAGCGCATGCGTGTCCATTCCAAGGAAGAGCGGCCCGTCAATTTTCTGCAATGCGCGGTAGTCGCAGATCGCCTGAGTAATTGCAAGGATGTGCCATTCGTTGAATGCCCCGTCGAAAGCGGAGCCGCGATGGCCGGACGTGCCGAAGATTACCCGTTGTTGCGGGTCATTCGCGTCAGGCCGCAAAGAGTAGTAGGACGTGATGAGCTTCGGAACATTTACCAACATCGCCGGGTCGGCCGGTTTTCCTGCGTTCACGTTAACTTTCACTGATCGCCTCGCCGAAGAACCTAATCCCAACACGTACCCGTGACCGACGTTCGGCACTCGGGGAGCCTTCTTGGCAATGTGAAGTAGGCCTCGGAAACGTCGTTCGAGCTGCCGACGACGCGCAGCGTCACGCGCCCAATCGGAAATTCCTAAGCCCGTCGCTCTTGCCAGAGCGACGAGTCGATCCCGTTCTCTGCCATCCGCCACTGCCCGGTTCGGGCAACGTGAGGTGCGCCGTTGTCCCTCCCGATCTGCAACGCGACCCAGCAAACTTTCGATGCTCTACCTCCGTGAATGGTCGCATTTCAGTTTAGAGACACCTTCTGCGATTGGGCCCGTTACCAAGACGTGGCGCGGGGCCAAGCCGGAATTCAACGACATACCTGCAACCTGGCTCGGGCGCCGCTCGCAGGCGAGCGCCTCGTCCTGCTGCGTCTCGCCTGCCCGACTCGCCTCGGCCAGCTGGATCGGGCGTGTCACAGGAAGTTTACTCATCCCTTCCAACATCATTCGTTTCAGTCCCATCCGCGCCATTTAGCCCTCCGCTGACCCACGGTGCAAGGATGGGTCCTTGCGGTGACGGAACGCGCTTGCCAAGCAGGTGTTTTCCCGGCTGAGCGACACGCCCAGGCTAATTCTATGATTCTATTGGATTCCTCTGGCAAATGGATACGCCCCGGCGATCTGACTGCCGGGACAGTTTTCCGGTTCCAAGAAAATAACCCTTGGTTTCTTCGTCATGATTCTCCTCACTATACGTGACGGAATGGTTCCTCGATGTTCTCGGCGGAAGCCTTTTGCGCATCTCGCTCGAGCGATTTCGTGACCAGATCCTTGGAGCCAAGCCCCACTGCGAGCGCCAGGGCGAATACAATTCCTCCGAAGAGTATGCCGAAAGCAAGTTCAACAATCCCCGGGGCGATCCGAAGATGCTCCAGGGCCATCGCAACCGCCAGCACGACCACGAGCCATTTCACGCCCACGCTTAAGAATCGCGCGTATTGCAGGTTCAGATTGACCGCGCCGATCAGCACGCTTCGCCCAAGAAAACGTGCGATGACACTTCCGACGAACAGGACCAGAGCAGCGCCCAGCACGTTCGGAATGTAAGCGAAGACGCTTCGTACGAACAGGGACGTCCATTCCGCGTCGAAAGCAGCAATGCCGATCAGAAGACCGGCAAAGATAACGAAGGCGGCGATCGCTCGCGAGACCAGAAGCGTTGGGCTGTTTGCCGGAGACCATTCCGCGAGAGAAGGAACGCCCCACCGAGCCAAGCGTTGATCGAACTGGACGGCCCCAAGGAACCGGCGCACGATTGCTGCAAGAATGCAGCCCAATATGATCGAGACGACCAGCGCAAGGACTAGAGCCACAACTCCGGGGAGCAGGCTTGCAAGTCTGGTCAGGAACTGCGCGGTCGACTGTGCCAACGCTTGCTTTATTTGTCCCCACATAAATACCTCCATCCGCTTATCGAGATCTAAGGATTGAACCGGTCCGGCCAGCGCCATCGAGAGACAAGATACGGTTTGCCAGTTTCGTAGGCGACCGATAACCGCTCAAGCGTTTGATCCAATGTCGCTGCTCCGGCTGATGCCAAACCCTGGGCATAGGAGGCGACCCAAGCGAGGTAGAGCGGAGTCATCGACTTGAGCAGGTGATCGCGATTGATGATTCTGAGATGGTGTCCCAGCGCAAAATCAAAGACAATGCGAACCCACAAATCATCGGGCATACGAAACTGCTCGACCGGCAAACGCGAGATTTTTCTAAGTGCGACCAATGTGGAGGGCGGCAACACCAAACCCCAGATCTCCTGGAGGTCACGATTCGCCAACTGGAACGATTCGACCAGCCGGCTGATGTCCACCGTTCCGGTCTCCTGAGACACAGAAACAGGATCGCCGATAGCCGGCACAGGAACTGAATTGCGCGTTCTTTGCCAGCACGTCGCGTAGCGCTCCATATCGAGAAAGAGGGGGCTCAAGACCTGTGCGAGTATGGAGCTGAAATTCGTCCAGTCGGTCGCCGGGTAAATGCGTGCAGCGACGTAGACTTCGCACACCTGCAGGCTGTTACAAAGAGCACCGGGCGCAATGGATGCCAGGGGATTCCCGCGATTCACGGCACTCCCGGGATTTCTGTCTGTTGGGGTCAGCTTCTGGAAAAGACGCCGCGAAATCCCTAAATCGGGCCCCATAGGATTGTGGATTCGTTTTCCGTAGAGGCATCGCGTTAGAGGAGCGATGATGCTGCTGTTCAGCAATCCCTCGAATTTGTGGCGAGCATAGCGAGGCGCGACGAGATCAACACCGTCTTCAAGCAGTGGCCGTACCAGCTGGCGAATCCAGTCCGAGCTCGCAGTCTCCAGTTTGGACGTGATGACTCCGCAGGCTTGCGCTCCAAATTGTTCGCAGGCTGCAAAGACGGATTGATACGCGTTGGCCATGCTGGCCGTCGGTGTGCCGGGAGTGTCCGGCGTCAATTTCGGCCACGGGACCAGAAAGGGATCCCCACTCTTTTCGAAGGCTTCCGGGCTGGCAGGATCCGGTTGGGGGGTTCGATCGTCTATCAGGATTGCGACGCGGGGCGATCCTGAAAGCGTTCGCAGACCATCCCGTAACGCCACAAGAGCCTCGTGATCGAGTTCCGGGACGATCCCGATGACGAGATCGGCAGTCTTCGCTGGTTCGATCTTTTCCTGCGCTTGCTGCGGGAGAGGTTCCACTTCCACTGTTTAGCCTCGCCTCTTTTCGCGGTGGCTCTCAGGTTCCGGAATAGCTCAAAGAGAGAGCGCCATGATCCCCATCAAGGGGATGCGAACCCATGCGGGTCGCGCGTTCAGTTCATAGAGCACTTCATAGACTGCCTTGTCCAAAAGAAATAGATCCAGCAGGTTCTTAAGATCCGCGTTCGCGGCCGGCAAAAACTCCGCCCCCTGGGCGGTTTCTCGATATGCGCGTAGAAAAGCGGCGGCCGCCGACCTTTCCCAAAGCTGGGCCCACGGTTCCATACGAGCCACATCGTCAGGATGGCGCGTGGTGTAGCTGATAAGGCTTGAGTATGCGGCATAGCTGAACGACCGTAGCATGCCGGCGACGTCTTTCAGCGGGCACTGCTTGGCGCGGCGATATGACAGCGGGCGAGCCGGTTCGCCCTCGAAATCAAGGATCACGAAATCAGTTTTGACTTTGAGCACCTGGCCCAAATGGTAGTCTCCGTGAATCCGAATCCGCTGCGTTTGCAGGCCATCCGATTCGAGAAGGCGGAAGTGATCCAGGATGCGCCGGCGGCGACTGAGCACAGCTGCCGCAATCTCGACGACCTCGTCGGGCAGGAACGAGACGCGCTCTCTCAGCACGTCCAAGACGCGAGAGGCATGCTGGTGGAGGTCCGTAACTACCGCACGAAGATTTTCAGCTGTCGAAGGCTCGGGCGCAAACGCAGGATCGTCGGGACGCGAAGCCAGCGCTAGGTGCAATTCGGCCGTCCGTCGCCCGAGCGTCGTAGCAGCGTCGAAATAGATCCCGAGAGCGTCTTTCGCCGCCTGGGACACGGCGTGATTGGACAGTTCAAGCGGATCTCCCATCTCAGATTCCACGTTGTCTGGAAACCGGAGCGGAGCGCAGGTCTCAAAGTAGCGGTCTAGTTCTTCGACGGTCCATTTCCAGCCGTCGCCCTCATTGGCGACCAGGCCCTGCAGCATGGCCACGGTGATCGGCTCCGAATCTGGAGAAGGCTTGAGTTCGATCGAACCAGCGAAAGGAGGAATCCGATCGAATGATGTTTTCTCAGTAAGAAACCGCCCGATCTCGGCATCGGGGTTCTGCCCGGGCTCCAGGCGGCGGAACAGCTTCAGGATGAAGCGATCGCCG
>Ga0209006_10006134_pt1 | contig 10897 bp, 9 predicted proteins | sample JacPin_JW_Ref_O2_FD_188567 | JGI IMG/M metagenome (GOLD analysis project Ga0209006, IMG submission 188567) | Forest soil microbial communities from Algoma, Ontario, Canada - Jack Pine, Ontario site 1_JW_Ref_O2 (SPAdes) (version 2) | ecosystem: Environmental > Terrestrial > Soil > Boreal... | reverse complement strand
AGCTGGCGAGTTAACCAGCTATGCGCGGTCGCGGCGGAGCGACAACACTCAGAAGCGCGAGAGAACCGTGCCCGCGATGTCGCACTGGAAGCCCTCCAGAGCTCGCGAGATTTTGGCGATGTCCCGCACCCTCGTGCGGTGCCGCCGAGAGGCGATAATCGCCGCGCCCACGCGGGACGCAACGACGTAAGCGTCGGCGCTCTCCAGCGCCGCCGGCGTGTCGTAGATGACTACGCCGTAGTTGCGCTGGGCGTTCTGCGACAGCGTCAAGAATTCCTTGGAGCTCAATAGCTCCTGGGGATGGGGCGCTGTCGCGCCGGCGACGAGCAGGGATAAGCCGGGCACAATGTCGAGAGTGACAGGCGGCAATTCAGCCTCGCCATGAGTCAAGGCCTCGACCAGGCCCTCCGTCTTCGGGTCGACGCCGAACAGTGCGGCGAGCCTTGGCTTCCTCAAGTTTGCATCGACAAGAAGAGTAGGAACAGCCATCTGGGCGAATGACAACGCCAGATTGGCGGCGAAATAGGTAACCCCGACCCGCGCGTGCGGCCCGATGACGGCAAAGGCGTTCTTACCCTGCGAAAGCGGCCCGGTTGCGAGCGCCGACCGCACCGAGCGGAAGGCTTCCGCAGCGGTGCTGAAGGGCTGGTAGCCGACGACCAGCTCGCGCGAAAAGCGTCCCTCGTCGACGCCGAAATTCAGAACCGGATAATTGTAGCGTTTCGACAGCGCCAGAAACAAACTGTCGCGCCGCACCAGGCCCAGCGCGATCGCGGCTTCGCCAAATGTCAGTCCTTTGCGCCGCTGAAATCCGCGGATAGCCTCAACCTGAGCCTCGCTCAGATTGCCGGCCGCGAGGATCTGCTGCTCAATCGGATCTTTCGATGTCTGGACGGCGACGATATTCTCCGCCTCTTTCTGATAAATTGGTTTGATCGCCATGGCTCAAGCTCTCAATATGTCACTGTCGACCCGTCGCGGACGGATCCGAGACGTTACCTCACAATTGTTTTCCGAACCGTTCCCGGCTTTTGGGCCACCCGCGGCCGCCCAAAACCGACCATTCATACGGCTCGCGTCCTAGCGACCTCAAGCGGGTCGAAGGCTGCGGCGTGATGAGCCAATTCGCGACCTCGAGCCTCGCGCCCCGTCAAGGGCGCCCAAGAACGGGGCGGAGGTCGAATATTCCAGATCGATCGGAAAGCGAACCCGCCGATCCGCCGCCTCGGCGAGAAGCGCAAGGACCAGCCCGAGCCCGAGGCCGGCGGCGATCCCGACCGGCATCACGACAAACGGTTTTGGAAACGCCGGATCGACGGGCGGGGTCGCCTTGTCGAGGACCGTCATATCCGAAAATGTCAGCTTGCTCTTCAACTTAGCCTGCTCGGCGGTCCTCTGGCGGGCGTTAAGCTCCTCGAAGCGGAAGCCGACGTCGTGCTGCAATTGGCCCAGCCGGTCGCGCTGCGCTTGAACCGCGATCAACGATTTCTGCGCTGTGTCTAGCTCGGCCTCGAGCGAAGCGATCTGGGCCTGCGCCAAGCTAATGCGCTCTTTCAGATGACCGCGCATTTTCTCGGTCGCATCGCCAATCTGCTTGCGAAGCGTGGCGAGATTCGTCTGTTGAGCGACCACCTTCGGATTGTTGGCGCCATAGACGCCCTTGGAGGTCACAATGTCGGTTTCGGCGCTCGACAACTTCTCTTTCAAACCGGCGAGAATTTGCAGATCGGGATCCGACGGGTCGTTCGACAGCTCGGTCGAGCCGTTGGTTAAGCGAGTCTGAAGGGCGGTCAGCCCGGCTCTGGCGCCCGACAACTCCGTGGCGATCGCCATGTATTGGGCGGTCTCCTTATCGGCGCCGGCGCCCTCGTTGGGCGCAACCATATTCGTTTTGGCTTGGAAGTCTTGAAGCGCCGCGCGCGCATCGTCCAATTCCTTGCGCAATGCGTCGAGTTGCGGGGCAAACCACTGTGCGGTCTGGTCGGCCTCGGCGGCTTTCATCGCCACAGTGCCGTCGATCGTCGCCGCGAGATACGCATTTGCGATCAACGCCGCCTGGTTCGGGTCGCCTGATTTATATTTAATCGTCAGGACGTTCGTTCCCATAGCGAACCCGGGGACGACATTATGCACCAGGCCAGAAGCCATCCATTCCTCGATGCTTTCGCGGCCGAAGGAAGGCGACTTGCGGAAATTCTCCTGCACCGCGGGATTCTCGGTCAAGTTCAATCGCTTAACAACGTCCACGGCCACCCGCTGGCTGGCGACGAGCGAAAGGATGTTGCCTTGCACCAGCCCGATTGCGCCGAGGCCGCCCCCCTCGGACAGCGGATCGAGGTTGCCGGGGTCCATGCTCGCGGTCGCGGTAGCGTCGTAGCGACCCGGCACGAATAGCAACACCCCCCCCGCCACGATCACGGTGCTGAGGAGCGTCAGCGCGACGATCCACACACGACGCAAGAGGATCACCAGAATTTGGCTTACCGACACAATCCGACTCCTGCGCTCGAGGCCAACTCAGAACGAGGGCATAGCAGAGTTTAGTGACTAGAATATGCGCTCGAAGACGACAATCGTATCGCCTGCTTCCACTTGATCGTCAAGTGAAGCCGGAACTTCGTAGGTTTGCCCGTTGCCCGACATACGCTTGATCCGGATTCGCCACTCCGAACCGAGGGGCGACACGCCCCCGCCAATTGCAAGCGCCTGCTGGACCGTGAGAGGACGAATCAGAGGAAATTCGCCCGTATGACCGACAAAGCCGTAAAGATAGTAAAACGGCGCTAGGTCGACAAAAATCTCGTCATTGTTGGCGATCCGCAGACCAGCGCCGGGCCCGCGCCCCTCCTGGACGTCTTTGGACTGGAACTTGACGACCGCGCCGCCGGCGCGGCGCAGACTGATCGTGCCGCCGACGGCGCTGTCCCTCAGTCCGCCTGCGCGAGACAGCATTTGCGTCAAATTGGTCGGCCGATCGAGCGTATACACTCCCGGCGCCCCCACCTGGCCTTGCACGCTTGCTTGCGTGCCGAAGGTGTTGATTTCGACCAGCACGTGGGGCTCGGTGACGATCTGACGCGCCGCCAACTGTCTTTCGATTGCGCGCGCCACCTGGTCTTCACTCAACCCTGCGGCCTTGATCCGGCCAACATAGGGAAAGTCGATCGTTCCGTCGGTTTCGACCCGGGTCGTGGTGTCCATGTCGGGCTGGTTGACGACCTTGATGGAGACTGTGTCTTGCGGCGTGAGAACCCGGCCGGCCGCCAGCGCCCAAGCCGGGACAACCGCGCCGATGGCCAGGACGGCCAGCCACAGCGTCCACCGCCGGGCTATTCGCATCGTTGTCAACATTGCTTCCGCTCCCACTTCGGACTCTAGAATGGTCTATAGTTCAGACTTACTGTCACCACATCCTGCGGGGTTATCAAACCATTTCCGACCCGCTCCGAATATGAGGCGGTCAGTCCGGCCGATAGAAAGGGCGTCATGCTGTAGGACAAGCCGGCGTTCAGGGTGTAATTCTTCTGGGTGCCAGTGAAAAAAGGTGAAAAGCCCGCCTGCACCAGCGCCGCCGTGAATGTGGAGGTGGAATATCCGACCGTACCGCTGGCGTGGACATTGACTTTGGGCGTCACCTGATACCCGAGACCCACCGTAGCGTCATAGCTCTGCTCCGCGTTGGCGATGAGTGTCGTCGGAGGAGCAACTGATCGTGACGCGGACGCGTTCAGAGAGAGCTTCGGGGTAAACGCCCAATTTGCCGAAAAACTAAAGATCGGCACGAGCGACTTGGGCAGACTCAAGGTGAACCCACTCGTGGTCCCGACCAGTCCAGCTGATCCGCTTACGGACAAGTTGGGGTTGATTTGCCGACTATACGCTAGAGTGAAGCTGTGAAAGTCGGTGACGGTGGCCAGTCCCAGCGCCACCTGCGCCGCGGTTCGGCCGGTGAAGCTCGATTGCGAATTGCTGGCCAGCGCCGTGAGGGTGTCGTAGCCTTTCGCATATTCTATGCCGGCGGAGAGAAGCGTCGTTCGAGCGTCATTCACCGCGTCGACGGGATTTGAATTCGTCGTGGTTGTTAGACCGCTGTTGAATAACAAGGCATATCCGTCGCCGACCGTGCAATTTCCGGTTTCGTTGAACGCGGTCGTCGTCGCGAAGTTGACGCCGGTCCCGACCCCGACCAGATCCGTGAGCGCGACGGGCGACTTGGAGAGGCTCACGCCAAGACCTCCGGAGCATCGCGACGTCAGGGTCCAGTTATCGCCGGCGTTCAGCGAGTATATAGTTGAATTATTTTCGACATTGTGAAGATACCGGATCACGCCGAGATTGGCGTCGAGAAACAACTGCTGACCGTACAGGCGCCCCGTGGTTGAGAAGCCATAATTGGATGTCGCCGTGAAATCGCCTTGCGGTCCGCCACGCGGGTTAGGTTGGCCGATCGGAATCGCATTTAGGTTCGAGTTATAGGACACGCTTTCGCCAGCGCTCAGCTTCACCGGCAGATCGGCCCAATTCTCCGGCATCGACGGCAGGGCAAGCCCGTCCAATGACCCATTGGTCACGGAGCCCGATAGCTCCTGCCCCCGGCCGCCGGTTATTGCGCCAAGCGTTAGAACCACCCCGAGCGTCAAGGCCCCGCTCCGCCTCATACCACCCCTTTGCCTCAAAACGCATGCACGCTTACGAACAACACCTAGCCTCTGCCGATACCCTGAGTCACACTCGCCGAGTCTCTGTAAGTCTCAACTATACAGGCAATTCCACTGATGTCGTTCTCGTACTCAGATTGACGAGCTTGCCAACGCCTACCTCCGGAACCGTGTTGATCCCACAGCCGCTACGCCCTCGTTGCACGCAGAGACGGCGGCTTTCGGGCGCGCGAATCCAAGCGTTGCGGTCGACACAGAATAGCCATGCATACGCATATTCGGCCTCACCCGACAAGGCGACAAAAGCCACACTTGCGGACAAAATAGCTTCGGTCGCCGCCAACTGGACATCATTGTCTAGACGCGCGCCGAACAATTCTGTAGCACGCGTGGACAGGCGCTTCAGTTTAAGAGGGCCCGCAGATGAAAGCGCACTACCGTGCCGTTGTTATCGGCGGGGGCGTGGTCGGAGCTTCCGTCCTTTACCATTTGACGAAATATGGTTGGAGCGACGTGGCGCTGGTGGAGCGCTCGGTCCTCACTGCAGGCTCGTCCTGGCACGCCGCCGGCGGCTTCCACGCTCTCAACGCCAATGCCAACATGGCGCTCCTCCAAGCCTACACGATCGACCTCCTGAAGGAGGTCGAAGCCGAGTCAGGCCAACCGATCGGCATGCACATGACCGGAGGCATTTCCGTCGCTTCCGCGCCGGAACGGTGGGAGTGGCTGCAGTCGTCCTACCGCCGCTTCCAGGCGATTGGCGTCGAGGACGTTCGCCTGGTGGCGCCGGAGGAAATCAAGGCCCGCTGCCCAATCATCAACGTGGAGGGCGTGCTCGGGGGCATGTGGGCGGACCGCGAGGGTTACATCGACACCACAGGAACGGTCTGGGCTTATGCCGGCGCGGCCAAGAAACGCGGCGCGACGGTGATCGAGCACAATCGGGTGGTGGAGCTGAAGCAGCGGCCGGACTCCTCCTGGGATCTCATCACCGAGGCCGGTGTCATCAACGCCGAGCACGTGGTGAACGCCGCAGGCTTATGGGCGAAGCAGGTCGGGCGAATGGTCGGGCTCGACCTTCCTCTCTCGCCGCTCGAGCATCACTACCTCCTGACCGAGACAATCCCCGAGATCGCTGCGCTCAAGACCGAACTGCCGATGATCGTGGACCTCGAGGGGTTCACCTATATGCGTCAGGATCAGAAGGGCATGCTGGTCGGCATTTACGAGACCCGTCCCCAGCACTGGTCGATGGACGGCGCGCCGTGGGACTATGGCGTCGAGCTCCTGCAGGAGAATATCGATCGCATCGCCGCCGAACTCGAACTCGTTCACCTCCGCTATCCGGTTTTGCAGACCGCGGGGGTGCGCAAATGGGTCAATGGCGCCTTCACCTTCTCGCCGGACGGCAATCCGCTCATCGGGCCGATCGCTGGCAAGCGCGGCTATTGGCTCGCCTGCGGCGTCATGGCGGGTTTTCTGCAGGGCGGCGGCGTCGGCAAGTCGCTGGCGGAACTGATGATCCATGGCGAGGCGTCGACCGACGTCTATGGCCTCGACATCGCCAGGTACGGGGCCTTCGCGTCCAACCGCGAATATATCAAGCAGACGACCGGCGAGTTCTACGCCCGCCGCTTTGTCATCTCCTATCCCAATGAGCAATTGCCGGCCGGCCGGCCGCTCAAGATGACCCCGGCTTACGACGCGATGACGGAAGCGGGCTGTCGTTGGGGGAATTCATGGGGGTTGGAGATTCCGCTCTTCTTCGCCCCGGCGGGTTTTGAGGAAAAGCCCACGCTCAAGCGCTCGAACGCCTTCGATATCGTAGGCAGCGAATGCTGCATGGTGCGGGAGGGCGTCGGCCTCATCGATATCGCCTCGTTCTCGCGCTACGAAGTGACCGGCCCGGAGGCCGAAAGCTGGCTCGACTGGATGACAGTCTCCCGCTTGCCGAAGGCCGGCCGCGCGCGCCGCGCGCCGATGCTGTCCGACACGGGAAAGCTCAAAGGCGACCTCACCGTCATCAACTGGGGCGACGGGACGTTCTGGATCGAAGGCTCGTACTATCTTCGCCAATGGCACATGCGCTGGTTCGCCGCCCATGCCCGCGAAGGCGTCAGCATTCGCGACATTTCCGACGAAATGATCGGCTTCTCGCTGTCCGGCCCGAAGTCGCGCGAATTGCTGGCGCGCGTCACTCACCAGGACGTGTCGAACGAGGCGCTACCGTTCATGGGCGCGGCGCCGCTGGACGTAGGCCTCGCGCGGACGAAGGTCGCGCGCCTGTCGGTGACCGGCGAGCTTGGTTACGAGATCAATTGCCATGCGCTTGAGCACGCCGGCCTGCGCCGGACCCTGCTCGAGGCCGGACGTGAGCTCGGTGTCAGGGAATACGGCTATAACGCCCTTCTTTCACTAAGGCTCGAGAAGAGCTTCGGCATCTGGTCGGCGGAATTCACTCAAGACCGTACGCCGCGCATGACCGGCATGGACCGCTGGATCGCCTGGGACAAGGGCGATTTTCTCGGCCGCCAAGCGGCGCTCATGGAGAGCAAGGGGCCGCCGCCTGAGCGCCAGCTGGTCACGCTCGAAGTTGACGCCATCGATGCGGACGCAACCGGTTACGAGCCGGTCTGGCGATCGGGCGCGATTGTCGGCTTCGTAACCTCCGGCGGCTATGGCCACACAGTGGGCAAAAGCCTAGCGATGGCCCTGGTCGCGCCGGAAGCAGCGGCAATCGGCGCCGAGCTCAGCGTGCATATCGTCGGCGCCGAGCGCAAAGCCCGCGTCATTAAGCCCTCCCCGTACGACCCCATGGGCAAGGCGATGCGCGCATGATCAGCCAGGCGGCGAGGCCAAGCTGACGATGGCGAATTCCGCGCTCTCGCCCTTAGCTTCAGGCTCGCCGCCGCAGGGGCGAGCGCAATCGGGCAACGTCAAGGCGACGCGCGACGACTGGCTCGATCTTGCCTTAAGCGCGCTCGCCATCGAGGGCGTCGCCCACGTCACAGTGCTCGACTTAAGCGAGCGGCTGGGCGTGTCGCGATCGAGCTTCTACTGGTACTTCAAGAATCGCGACGAACTGCTCGACGCCCTGCTCGACCGTTGGGACCGGCTCAACACCCGCTCGATCGTGAGCGAGGCCGAAGCGCCCGCGGCGACTGTCAACGAGGCGGTTTGCAACGTCTTTCGCTGCTGGGTCAATCCCGCCATCTTCAGCCCGCGGCTTGATTTCGCCGTGCGCGAGTGGGCGCGCCGCTCGGTCCACGTACGCAAGGCCCTCGATCGCTCCGATCGGGTCAGGACGGAGGCGGTGAAAGCCCTGTTCGTGCGCTTCGGCTATGAGGATGAGGACGCTTTCGTGCGGGCGCGGGTGCTCTACTATATGCAGATCGGCTATTACGCGCTCGACCTCCGGGAGCCGATAGAGGCGCGGCTCAATCTCACGCCCCATTATCTCAAGGCTTTCACCGGCGTCGGCCCAAGCGAAGCGGAGGTCGACGCGTTCCGCGCTTACGCGATGCGCCACGCGCACATCCCGGATTTCGATCCTTCGCGAGGGCGGCCATGAGCGGGCGCTATTCGGCCTTCGCTCTTCTGCGCCAGGGCTTCGTCGGCCACAAAGGCTGGCCGCAGGCTTGGCGTAAGGCGAAACCCAAGCCGATTTATGACTTCGTCATCATCGGCGGCGGCGGACATGGCCTGGCGACTGCTTACTACCTCGCCAAGACCCACAAACGTTCGCGCGTCTGCGTGATCGAGAAGGGCTGGCTCGGGGGCGGCAACACCGGCCGCAACACCACCATCGTGCGGTCGAACTACTTCTATGCCGAGTCGGTCGCTCTCTATGACTTGGCGCTCAGGCTCTATGAGGGGTTGTCGCCCGAGCTCAACTTCAACGTCATGCTGAGCCAGCGCGGCATCCTCAATATTGCCCACACCCCCGCCCAGCTCGAGATGGCCGCGCGCCTCGCCAACGCGATGCAGCTCAACGGCGTCGACGCGCAACTCTGGGGTCCGGAGGAAATCCGCGCTCGCCTGCCGCTGATGACCCAATCGCTCGATTCGCGCTATCTGCCGAATGGCGGCGTCTGGCAGCGGCGCGGCGGCATCGCCCGGCACGACGCGGTCGCCTGGGGTTATGCACGCGCCGCCGACCGGCTCGGCGTCGACATCGTCGAGAATTGCGAGGCGACCAACTTCGTAATGCAAAACGGCGCTTGCGTCGGCGTCGAGACGAGCCTCGGCGAAATTCGCGCCGAAGCGGTCGGGGTCGCGGTCGCCGGCCATTCATCGCAACTGATGGCCAAAGCCGGAGTGAAGCTGCCGATCCATTCCTATACGCTGCAGGCGATGGTCAGCGAGCCGGTCAAGCCGTGCCTCGACATCGTTCTCTTGCATCTCGGAACCGGCGTTTATGCAAGCCAGTCGGACAAGGGGGAGATCGTGTTCGGCGGCGGTCTCGACCGCATTCCTTCCTACGGCCAGCGCGGCTCGCCCCCGATGCAGGGAATCGTCATCTCCGGCCTTCTCGACATGTTCCCAGCCTTCGGCCAACTGAAGTTGATGCGGCAATGGGGCGGAATCGTCGACGTCGTCCCGGATTCGTCGCCCATCATCGGACCCGCGCCGACGCGAGGCATCTTCCTCAATTGCGGCTGGGGAACCGGAGGCTTCAAAGCGATTCCTGCGGGAGGAACCTTGCTTGCGCATCTTCTGGCGACCGGCGCCCATCACGAGATCAGCCGCCCCTTCGACCTTTCGCGCTTCGCCGCCGGGCGTCTTATCGACGAGGCGGCGGGTTCGGGAATCGAGCATTAAGTGTGGTGCGGTTGGACTGAACTCATGAGAAGGAGATCGCCATGTATATCGCCATGAATCGCTTCAAGGTCATGAAGGGCGCCGAGAGCGCATTCGAACACGTGTGGCTCTCGCGCGACACCCATCTCGACCGCGTGCCCGGGTTCCTCGAGTTCCATCTGTTGCGCGGGCCCGAACGCGACGATCACGTGCTCTATTCGTCGCACACAGTCTGGGCGAGCAAAGACGCCTTCACCGCCTGGACGCAGTCGGAACATTTTCGCGCCGCTCACCGCGACGCCGGCGCCAACAAGCCGCTTTATCTCGGCCATCCCGAGTTTGAGGGCTTCGAAGTCCTGCAGACGATCGGGCGCCCGAATGCGCGGGATCAGGTCGCCTGACGGCTATCCATGCAGATCTTTCCCTGCCCTTTCTGCGGTCCGCGCGACGAAAGCGAATTCCACTATGTCAGCGAACCCAAAGCGCGGCCCGAGCCAGCGGGCTCGGTTAGCGACGCCGCATGGGCGGACTATTTGTGGTTCAACAACAACCCGAAGGGCCCGGCGCGCGAGATCTGGGTGCATCTGAACTGCATGGAAATGTTCGCGATGACGCGCGACACGGCGACCAACGCCGTCATCGGCAGCGAGGCGCTGGCGAGACCCGCGCATTGAGCAGCTTTCGTTTGCCCACTGGCGGCGGCGTCGATCGCGGCCGACCCCTCGCCTTTACCTTCGACGGCAAGCCCTACACCGGCTTCGCGGGCGACGGCATCGCCTCGGCCTTGTTGGCGAACGGCGTCAGCATCGTCGGCCGCAGCTTCAAATACCACCGGCCGCGCGGAATTTGGGGCGCGTGGACGGAGGAGCCGAACGCGATCGTCGACGTGACGCGCAACGGCGCAACGACGCCGAACCTGCGCGCAACCACCGAGGCGCTCGACAACGACATCGCGGTCCGCTCGGTCAATGCGGCGCCGACGGCGGCCGCCGATCGCGCCGCTCTCATCGACCGGCTCGCGCCGGTGTTGCCCGCGGGCTTCTATTACAAGACTTTCTTATGGCCTCGCTGGGAGAGTTTCGAGGGCCCGATCCGCGCCATGGCCGGTCTCGGCCGCGTCGATCCAGACAATCGCCCGCCGGCCGACAATCCGCAATTCAACGCGCGCTGCGATCTGCTTGTCGTCGGCGCTGGCCCCGCGGGTCTCGCCGCGGCGGCCGCCGGTGCCCGGGCGGGACGCATCGTGTTCCTGGTCGATGACCATGTCGAGATCGGCGGCCAGCTCGTTCATCGCGGCGGCCTAATCGAAGGCGGAGACTGGCGCGACTGGGCGCAGGACGTCGTTCGCGCGGTCGAAGCCTCCGGCGGACGGGTGGTGACGCGAACGACGGCCTACGGCGTCTACGACGGCAATCTCGTCTGCGCCTGGGAGCGGCGGG
>Ga0209006_10006133_pt1 | contig 10897 bp, 8 predicted proteins | sample JacPin_JW_Ref_O2_FD_188567 | JGI IMG/M metagenome (GOLD analysis project Ga0209006, IMG submission 188567) | Forest soil microbial communities from Algoma, Ontario, Canada - Jack Pine, Ontario site 1_JW_Ref_O2 (SPAdes) (version 2) | ecosystem: Environmental > Terrestrial > Soil > Boreal... | reverse complement strand
CCTGTGTGACTGGCTGGAACCGTCATAATTTGTCGGCTGGGGATTGTTGCGCGGGGAACGACAGGTCGTACTATGGCCCCTCGGGTGGTTCTCTCAGGGCACCGGATCTTCACATCAGAGCCTGGCTCTACAAAGATCCGTTCTTCCCGGGGCTTTCGATCGTGCAAGATCCAGCGTTGCTCATACGCACTACGACAGACGTGCCATATAGTGAGAAAATTGCGTAATACGCCTTGTAATCGTGGCCAGGAAGCTCTAACCGGATCGGCCGTAGTGCCCTGGCAAAAAGGAAATAGGCGTGTCCGGAAGGGCAACGATCGCAGGGTGTGTTTACCAGCCTGGAAGTGAACCTTTTCCTCCATTTCTATTCGGCCATTTCTGGGAGATGAGGCGCGAGCTCAGATTGTCGAACCGATCACAGATGTTTGAGGACCCGCAAGCCGCGGTCCGCGCACTATTGACTTGGTTCCGAAAAACTAAACAGGGCCTGCTTCAGGTGAGAGTCCAGCTCGTCTGCGATGGTAATCACGTTCAATAGGAACTTACTGAAATCCTTTCTAGGCAGACTTTTCTGTAAAGTGTTGAAGGATACTAAGTTGAAGGATTCGCGACTCTTCTACCATCATGGCGGCGGTGTACCCCTGTACCCCTGCTTACGTCGCAGGTCGCCGTGCTCTCGTGCGGCGACGGACATCTGAATTGTCGTGGTTACATCCAGACGTAACCGGTCGACCAGTTCGGCGATCAAATTAGGGATATGGCCGGCGCGATCCTCAAAACTTAGAGGGATACAAGTTAGCTCGTTGTCGTTCTCTACCAGTTCCATCCAGTGTTGAATCGTAGCACCAAGATCACGATCGAGTATGGTGGCCACGCTTTCTGCGAGTACAGACTTATAAAATCCAGGCAGTTGCGAGTTTTTCATGAATCAATCTTCTGAGTGAAGCGATTTCAATCGATTTCGCAAGAATCGCGTCGGCCTCTAGGCGGAGAGCGCACGATGCTTCTTCCAGAAACGGATCGCCACTAAGCACTAGCGTCACTGCTTGTGGGTGCGTGTTGCGCATGGCCCCGACAAGGGCCAAACCATCACCCGCACGCGGCAGATCGAGGTCGGATAGCAGCACGTCAAATTGTTCTTCAGCGATGAGACTGAGCCCATGTTTCACGCTCGCCACGGCTACTACCTGAAAACCGTCGCGTTCTAGCGCCGTCTGCAACATTGAACGCACCGCCTCGTCGTCCTCGGCGAGTAAGACTCTCTGTATCGCCACTTTTCCCTCCGTTTCTGCTAGTGTCGTCTGAGACTTGCCTGAGCCATACCGAAAGACCCTCTTGTTCGTGCTCCCAATTGCACACTCGGAGACATATCGACGTATTGAGCCTTTAGACCGGCCGCCACGGTGCCGATCAGTCGGCAGGCCCGCCGACCTCCCGGCATGCCTGCCGGGCGAGACGGCGTATTCTGTCGCCGCCTCCCGACAAACCGAGGTGTGTCCGACCCTTTCTTCTTGGAATTGCGGAACTCACGTGCCCTAATTAACCCTTCGTGACTCGGTTTCCCGATAAGAGTATTGGGCAAAGAACCGTAGGACTTGCGATCTCATCACAGCAAAGGCAATTGCCCCTATGCCGACATGCTGCCCTCTTTTCTTGATGGTCTTCGGGATCCAATGTAAAGCAATAACCCCAAGCCCTAACTAGGTCCCAATGCGCAGAAGCACCTAGGCGAGAGCATTCCGTCTTCCATCTCATTTAGATCAAATACCGCCGGATGAATCGATGAGCAGAGTGTCGGTTCAGCCGAGGAAATATGGGATTGTCGGTAAGGAATGGCGAAAATGACTCGTGAAATGGACGCGATGCTCAGATTTCTGCCTCTGAGGCGAGTCGGAAAGTAAAAATAAGCTGACTTAGGCCCGTTTGACTGCTCCGTCTGTCCCATTTGGGTCACAGGCAAGGTATGTCAATCGCTGCCGGTCCGCGGAGCTGAGTCGGCCGGCTAAGCACTTGGCCGAGGCTCGTTCGGGATAGAAAAGATAAATCCGTGTCTCGGCCAGCAGAACCTATCATTTCGCGTCCCGGTAATTCGGTCCTGTTGCGCCTAGCCGTGGAAGCTGCTTGCCAACCTAGGGGTGTAAGTGAGCGTTCGCTGGCCGGTTAATCAAGCCCGAGAAACATCTACGAAGGTCAGAGCGATATCGGCAAGAACAAAACAGAGATGGATCCTATGGGGCCCCGGGGCGAATTGTTTACAACTCCTTCTTCAGGGCGAACCAGAGGTCCGGTCTAACTTGAAATTGGAAAGAGGTGCGTTGTTCATTTTGCCTGATCTCGCATCTTCTTGCGATGCACTCTAACAGACAGCCATTGTTCCTTGCATTCAATGGGAAACGGCCTGGAACCCTAGAGAGCCTCGGGCTATGCACAACTGAACCAAGTCGCGGAATATGAAAACGATTGCGCCTAGTTCGTGCTCTAGACAGAGGCAAACCTCTTACGTATTTCGACCCGGTCGAGTCGTCCTGGCTAAAGTCACGATATTGAGTGGTGTTGTCGTTAATGTCCCTTACCTACCCGGATTGTCATCGACGACTTGCCCGAGTTGGCCTATGGACTAGCGCAACGTTAATTGTGGCCGGTCTCTGCTCGAATGTTTTACCATCGCGGTCCAAACCCCAACGCTTATGTCGCGTTTGGCATGTCTCGGCTCCACACTCAAGAACAGCTACCCACTGCTTTTCTGTGGGCGTCTCGGAAAGGTACTCTTGCAAGAGGAGCACATCTATTCATTTCATGATCCCGCTATTATGACTTTCTGCCATGCTCTTGTTGGGACACGGTTCGCGTCCTCACGGGTGTCCTCACTGACTCTGGGTCGATGTTTCGTTAGCTAGTCAGGTACAAGTTTGTGGTTCGCGGTTGGCTCGCCTGGTCATGTGAGCAAGACTTACCCTGTGCTTCCTTGCGATGCAGGCCGTGCCTCTCGGACCGATCGTTCCTTCGTCACTCAGTTAGGTGACAATCATCACAGACTGACTCAGCGTGAGTAACGTACTGTCGGATGGTCTCCATCAAGAAGGCGGGTCTAAAACCAGACTGTTTGAGGGCATCCATGGACATCGCGACATTTGTATCGGTGGCACCATTTGAAAGGCTAGGTATCGAGACAGTAATCGCAGTCCAACAAGTACGACGGATGCGAGGTGGGGCGCAGTCGCACTTGATACGCTGCTCGGATCGACACTCTTACGTGGTGAAATTCCAAAATAATCCACAGCATCTACGGGTGTTAGCAAACGAGCTGCTGGTCGCGCTATTAGCTCGCCTTGCGGGTCTCCCCGTGCCCAGGCCGGTGCTCGTGGAAGTCAGCGAATGGCTTATACACCACACGCCTCAGCTGAATATCCAGCTTACCAAGAGTACGACACCTTGTCAGGCCGGACTACAGTTTGGGTCTTGCTATGCGGTAAATCCGCTGGAAGGCCAAGTGTTCGACTATATCCCGGTGGCTAGTCTTAGCCGCGTGCGAAACCTGGAGACGTTCGCAGGCATCCTAGCCATGGACAAGTGGACAGGCAATGCCGATGGGCGGCAAGCTGCTTTCTGGCGAAGGATGCGGCAACAAAAGTATGCTGCCGCATTCATCGATCAAGGGTACTGCTTTAATGGCGGTGAGTGGAACTTCCCCGACTTTCCGCTGACCGGCGCATATGCCTACAATGAAGTGTATGCAGGCGTAGTTGGGTGGGAGTCGTTCGAGCCGTGGCTTTCGAAGATTGAACAAATGAGCCCTGATGCAATCTCGGCGGCAGCGGCAGAGATTCCACTGGCTTGGTACGCGAGTGATTCGTCCGCACTTGAACATTTAGTGCAGACACTGCTGGATAGGCGCACAAAGATACGAGGGTTGCTGACCGCCTTTCGTCTATCTTCCAGAAAGCCGTTTCCGAATTGGGGAGAGGAACTGCGAACGCAATCAGCGGAAATCGCGTGACTCGTGAACGCAAGAATTATCTCGTTTCCGGCTGAGCAGGACTATTCTTTAGTCTACACAGCTCACGTCTAATTTCTTCTAATCGATCATATCTCATCTGATAACTTCCGACAGATTCGTAAGTATAAACCTTCTCTTGCCAATACAGAGTGTTGGCGGAATGGATGTAATCCGCCTCTTTGTTGAGGCTGGTAATTCTCGCTAGTCTTGTTATCTCGGTGTTCATGATGGCACCTAATCCCTATCCTATCGACCGGCATTGCCGAGAACTTTAGGCCTGAAGACTCAGAAGCATCCCGCTTGTCTAAAAGAGGGTACTACGAGTCCACGTGGTTTGGAAGACCTCACGAGATACTCTGCGAACGGGCGTTATCAGGGCTTGCTTTGCGGAGCATTTACCTGGCTGACGGGACTTGTTGATCATGGCGTCTGAAATGGTACCACGATGCCCCCCCGTAGTTTCGGACGCGGTCCAAAGCCATAGCCGATTCTGGCTGCGGATGGTGCACATTGGTCGGGAGAAGGACCGGTTTCAGCCCATTGTTTCTTGGCAGACAATCGGCTCTATAGCCTGTAGAGCACTAGGATCGATCAAGACGGTAAACTTATTGGACCACTGCCTTCTGTTTGTTGTTGACAATGATCCGAGACGGCATTGCTCACGGCCCGAAGTTCCGACTCCGTCCGAATGGTCCGTCGTTACTAGCAATGTGCGCAGCTGTGCAAACAGGCACCCTTGGTAAACCGAAAAGGGAAAAGCCTATTCTGGAACCAGCGACTAAAGGAACTAGGTAGGAGTACAGGAACTCCGGTGGTCAGTCTACGTTTCACATGTTATTACTGAAGTACGATGGCGAATATAGCGAAACCAACGTTCCATCGATGTCACGGAAGAAATGACATTGTCAGGAGAGAGTTGTTTAGAGTGGTGCGCATTTCCCGGCTATGACAGTGGGATGTATTGGTGTTTGTAAACACCACGGGGTTAGACTCGGCGGTGCGGATCGCGCGTCTTATTGGCTGTAAAAGCGCCGTAGTTAGTAGCACCATTGATCACCTAGAAGCGGACAAGTTAGTGAGAGATCGGCCCGCGGGGTGTGCGGTGGTTCTGTCGAATCCCACCATCTGCGGATGGTGGCCGTCAGTGCTGCGTTCAGCGCCGCATCAGTCTGTCGGAAACTAGTGCGGGGCGGCTGGTACTGGGAAAACAACCGAAGCCATTCCGTCGAACCAGAGCGAGAAGACGTTTAGCTTGGAGTGAGGGGAAGTGGCTCTTGAGGGCTTTGATTTTGTCCAGCTGGCTGAGATTCCGAGGACCAACATGATCCTGGTACAGCGGAGAACTGCAGCGAGAAGACTCTCATGGGCCTCGAGTTTATCTATCGGGAGATCGTCCAACATAACAAGCCGGGCCTGGCCGTTGCCTTTGAAACCAGTCCGACAGACTAGCCGTAGTACGGGACAAAGAATGATTCCAATGGGCACGGAAGGAGTAAACGCAAGCGATGGGTCGACTCCGGCAGCCGGGATGCCATCTTACGATGGCAAAGCAGAACATGACGAGAGCAGGACCAATTTGTCCCCTAGAGTGACGGCCAGTTTGATGGATTTAGAGGCTTGGGCCGAAATTCTAGCTACGTATGGTCGAACGATGAGAGTAGCGGTCGCCTTAACTGACCCTCAAGGTCACTTGTTGGGAGAATGTCACAATAAGCAGCCGCTTTGGAGCCTGGTACGTGAAACCAAGAGCCCTTGGGGTGCCGGATGTCCTTTTTGCATCAGCACGTATCCATCCTGTGCTTCGGTTAAGGAGGCGTTGCAGTCAGGCAAAACCATGATGGCCCGTGACATGGCTGGGCTCACCCATGTCGCAGTTCCGCTCGTGTTAGGCGGACAACCGTTAGGCGCCATTATTGCGGGCCAAGTCTTCGATCGGTATCCCGAACCACTACTCGTACGTCACGTGGCAAAGGCATTTGGCGTTTCAGCACAACAGTTGTGGGATGTGGCGAGAAAGCAGCGCCCTGTAAGCAGCTCTGTCCTTCAGGCATCTGGCGATTTACTTTGCGCACTAGGCCATGCATTTCTCGAGCAACGCTATGGCAAGATCCTCGAGGCAAAGCTGTCGGCCTCAAACGGACGCTTTCGATTGCTCGTCGAGGGAGTTAAGGACCACGCGCTTTTCACGATAGATTCAACCGGGTACGTGAACAGTTGGAATTACGGTGCGGAGCGCCTGCTGGACTGTGTGGAGGCCGAGATCATAGGCCGACACTTCTGTTGCATGTTCACCGCAGATAGTATGCTGAATCTAGTGCCCGAGAAACACTTACAAAGGGCCTTGCAAGCAGGCCTGGCAGAGTATGAAGGATGGTGTGTTACCGGGACCCAGAAGCAATTCTGGGCCAATGTCAGCATCACGCCATTGTTGGAAGACCCACGCTCGGGTCGCGGCTTTGCCATCATTATCCAAGACGTGACCCAGCGAAGGAAGATCGCGGTCGCATTGGAAGCGGCTCGACAGGAGCGCACACGCCTTCAAGAAAACTTTCTCTCTCACGTCTCGCACGAACTCCGGACTCCGCTGACAGCTATCTATTTTTTCACAACTAATGTCTTGGATGGACTGCTCGGTGATCTAACTCCGCGACAGCGCGAGCACCTAACGTTCGCGCTAGATAATGTCAAACAATTGAGAAACATGGTCAGCGATTTGCTCGACATCACTCGGGTCGCCACGCACAAACTCACGCTAGAACCCCAGCTCGTGAGTCCGGTCAAGCTAGTCGCCGATGTTCTCAGCACGTGCCGCACGAACGCGGCAGCGAGAAATATCAGCCTGCGTTCCATTGCTGCGCCGAGCCTTCCTTTTGTGTGGGCTGATCCGGCACGCGTACGGCAAATTCTCATCAACCTAATTGATAACGGAATTAAATTTACACCTAATAGTGGGGTTATTACCGTCGAGGCCCGGCTGTTAGCAGGAGACGGTGGCTTTGTTTGTGTTTCCGTGTCCGACACGGGATGCGGAATCAGCCCGGAAAACTGTGAGATAGTTTTCGACCGTCTGGCCCAGGTCAAGAGCGTCGCCGAGACGAGTCGCAGCGGTCTCGGTCTGGGGTTGTTTATTTCCAGAGAGCTAGTGTCACGGCACGGTGGTCGAATCTGGGTAGAAAGCCAGCTAGGGCACGGCAGCACCTTCTACTTTACCATTCCAGTGTTCTCGCTGGCCAAGTTATGTGCCCCTGTCTTCGCCGCACCAACTTTTAAGGAAGGTCTCGTGAGCCTGATTGCGGTGGATATGGTCACGATCGCGGGAACAGCCCGGGAAGGTATTTTATTGGAGATACACAGGGTGCTAGAGCGTTGTATTCATGCTGGTCAGGATGTAGTTTTACCGCCAATGACTGACGTAGGGCCAGTAGAGACCTTTTTTGTGCTCGCGTCGGCTGACGCCAGTGGAAGTGCGGTCATCGCAACGCGTATTAGCCGAGAACTAAAGAGTTTCGACAATGCTGCAAAACTCAACCTGGAAGTTTCGTCTACCACTATCCCTGTGGCACCCGGCCATTCCAGGGAAGATCAGATAAAGGAAGTCACAGTCCGAGTCGAACAACTGATTCAATCGCATTTCTCGGCCAAGAAGAGGCTAAAATGAGCGGGAAGACAATTCTTATCGTCGACGATGATCAATATCTCCAGCTGGGTTTGACCGCTAGATTGAAGTCCAACGGCTATAGGGCAATATCCGCTGGGGATGGCGCTACCGCTATAGCGCTGGCTCGTAGTGAGTCCCCAGACTTGATCATCTTGGATCTAGGATTACCAGCGGGTGATGGCTTCCTCTTCCTAGAACGGGTGAAAGGCTTGGCAGATGTTGGCGCAACTCCCGTCATCGTACTCAGCGCCCGAGATCCAGCCGGGAATAAGAAACGTGCGCTAGATGCCGGGGCGCTGGCCTTTTTCCAGAAGCCACCCGACAATTATGAATTCTTGGCCGCAATTCGTTTAGCTTTGGGAGAGACTATCGCACTATCAACGTTTCTCAAGACCTGAATTTGTGCCACGGATCGAAAAGGTTACCGGGGGAACGATATGATAGCGAGATGTGATTCCAGCTTGACAAGAGTAGCTGCGCCCCATTGACCGGATCAGGGATTGAGATACGGGAACTTCGCCACTTGTCATCCGAGGATGACTGACAGTATAGGCGACTCGCGCTCGCTAAGGCATGCTCGAAGCGGTATGCAAGTGATGAAGAGAGCGGAAATGGCGGGAAACATGGTCTGCGTTATTTTGAACACACGTCATCAAGCTGACGATCATACATGTGACCTGCTAATGCGTTGCCGGAAGCTGTCTAATCGCAGTAAGCATTGCACGATGGCTTAGGGCGTTAAGATCGTTTCCAGGGCCGTATCTGCGGATAACGATCGCCCTGGATGCTCCGCGTTTTCCGGCTACATGAGCTTGAGATCAATCGGGCCAGCACCTGGAAAATAAATAATCCAGCTCTTGCATGAAGGCAGCAATCTCTGTGCTTCCAAGCTTCTAGCACACCGGTGTTCCCGGCGGGACGGTCGTCGCAGATACGATGGGTTTTTCTTCCTAGGCCTGGAACGGCAGCCGACCCCGTGATGGCGAAGCAGTTGCAGTAAGCCATTGGCTCGGAATTTACTTACGACACTCTCGTTGTAGTTCATGGTAATGAAGGGTTTCACAGTCGCTCCCCGGACTCCTGCGTCTGTTGGCTGCCCCGACACTTACCGTTCGCTGGGTAACCCTCGATATTTGATCACAGGCCAACTTCATTCTCGACGCCAACATCGGTGCCGTGCAGCGCCAAGGCACCTGGCCAGTGGGGCCCCCCGTGATTGGCGACGTAGATGGCCAGCTCCAGGCGGCTCCATACGCCCAATTTGTCGAAGATCAAACGAAGGCGGTTCTTAACCACCTGTTCGGTGGCGCCCACGACTTTCGCAATTTCACGGTTAGTAAGGCCTTTCCAAACCAATATTGCGACTTGTACTTCCGTTATTGTTAGTTGGTCAACCGGTGGCTTCATTTCCTTTGCTCCTTTCCAAAGATCGCGGCCTCCCGCCTTACACTTGTGGCGCCTCGTATGCTAGCCGGCCAGCACGGAATTCGCGGTACGTTTTCACGTTGCCCACACTGATACCTAATTACTTTTCTCACAGTCATCCTCTGTTAAAAACTTGTTTATAGCGGCTTGGACTCGATATGCCTGAGGGCTCACATGTTGTTGACGTTAGCTCACAACGGTGTGGCCGTTATCCAGAAATGCCCAAACCGCCTCCTTCTAATACCGCTACGTCTCGCCGATCCAAATGGTTTCTCTGATGAGGAGTTGCAATCGTCTGGCCAATAGTCATCTACACTTCTTACTCTTACTACTCTCGTGGCATCAATGTCCATGGAGCCGAGGGTACGATATGTCAGTGATCTCCTAGGCCGCTAACAACTTGCTTGTGATGGTGATTTCACGGTTTCGAGTCGTTGTCGGGTCTTGGTGAGACCAAAAGTGCGCGGGAAAGCAACCCGTCTCAGAACACGATGGAGCGCGCGCAAACACATTAGTTCTCTTACGGGAGAAGATCGTTCCCTTTTCGGAAGGAAACATTGAATTCAAGGATTCGTGCGACTTCCCCTGACATCATTCTTCGATAAAGAGGTCTGACCCCAGCGTCTTGATTCGGCATTGTATTCAATCCCAGAATAGGAATTGATGTGCACCACAAGCGTTGCGAGTGACCGGCACGGGCAGCAATACCGGACTTCTATGCCTCGCCGCACCAAGAAGAAACACGCATTCGGAGGACCCGCAAATACGCGATCGATTGGCCACAAATCACAGTCGTAAGGTGACCGGCTCCGCCCGTCCGCTTGCGGCGGCATTAAACCGCCAGGCCATGCAAAGTAAGTTGGTGCTATCCAACCGATTTGCAGCCATCTTTTGCTGTACGGCCTATCACAGTGACTATACAAACCCGCGCGTGGTAAAGACCAGACTCGAAATGAACATGTGTTCGTTGCGGACATCGCATAGAAGTCGCAAACTCACAAGGCCCCGATCTCCGCGACGCCCCGGAGGTGCATAGTTATAGGACACTTGGTTGCTGGCCTTCGGTCATGTCGTTGGTAAGGATTCTCCCTAGTGTTACGCCTAAGCCTTGACGATTGCATATGTAATGGCACACCTCAATCGCCAACGTGGTCCTCTTGCTTTCCTCTTGCTCGGCAAGGTCTTTGAAGGTTTACTGCTCTCGGGCTTGATTTCTCTTGCAAGCTGCGGTGGTGGCTCCCCCTCCAATGCCAGCGGTCGGGTTAGCGTCTCAGCGTCGCCCTCGAACGTGACGGTTACCTCAGGGAAAACCCGGCAGTTCACAGCGGTGGTTAGCAATAGTCCGAATACATTGGTTATTTGGTCGACAACAGCTGGAACAGTCGATTCATCTGGTTTGTTTACGGCTCCCGCGGTGAGCTCCGTGACTCAGGTCGATGTGACGGCAACCAGTCAGGCGGATGCGAGCAAGAGTGCAACCGTCGCTTTGACGGTGACTCCGACAGTGACTCCGACAGCCACGGCTGTTGAGCTTACCGTGAGTCCAACAAACTTGAGTTTTGCTGGGGAGGTCGGCACCTCCGATCCCATGCCGGCTAGCGTCGGGATCACGAACCCTGGCTCAGGAACGCTGAGCTTCACCGATGCCAGCGACCAGCCTTGGTTGTTGACCTCGGCCGCTTCTGGAACAGCACCCGCCACGCTCGGAGTCAGCTCATCGATTGGGGGGCTGAAGGTCGGAACCTACACAGGACATGTAATTGTGACGAGTGGCGGTGTCGCAAAAGCTGTCACCGTTGCACTCGCGGTTGTGGCGG
>Ga0209006_10006132_pt1 | contig 10897 bp, 7 predicted proteins | sample JacPin_JW_Ref_O2_FD_188567 | JGI IMG/M metagenome (GOLD analysis project Ga0209006, IMG submission 188567) | Forest soil microbial communities from Algoma, Ontario, Canada - Jack Pine, Ontario site 1_JW_Ref_O2 (SPAdes) (version 2) | ecosystem: Environmental > Terrestrial > Soil > Boreal... | reverse complement strand
CGGCCTAACCGGAGAGATGACAGGAGAACCCCAATGAAGCAACTGAGTAACTTCATCGGCGGCAAGGTGACTCCGGCGGCTAGCGACACCGGCGCCGAGCTCATCAACCCGGCTACCGGCGAGGCGTTCGCGACCGCGCCGGTTTCCGGACAGGCCGATGTCGACGCCGCGTTCGCGGCGGCGGCGGCCGGCTTCGAGGTCTGGCGTGACACCACGCCAGCCGAACGGAGCCTGGCGTTGCTGCGGATCGCTGACGCGATCGAAGCGAAGGCCGATGAGCTGGTGGCAGCCGAGTCGGAGAACACCGGCAAGCCGATCGCCCTGACCAAGTCAGAAGAGATCCCGCCGATGGTCGACCAGATCAGGTTCTTCGCGGCGGCCGCGCGGATGCTTGAAGGCCGGTCAGCCGGTGAGTACATGTCAGGCTTCACTTCGATGATCCGCCGGGAGCCGATCGGCGTCTGCGCCCAGGTGACGCCCTGGAATTACCCGATGATGATGGCCGTGTGGAAGTTCGCGCCGGCCATCGCGGCCGGCAACGCGGTCGTGCTCAAGCCGTCAGACACCACGCCGGTTACCACGTTGATGATGGCCGAGATCATGAGCGAGCATCTGCCGGCTGGCGTATTCAACGTCATCTGCGGCGACCGGGACACCGGCCGGGCGCTGGTCTCGCACCCGGTGCCGCAGATGGTGTCGATCACCGGCAGCGTGCGCGCAGGTAAAGAGGTCGCCGTCCAGGCGGCAGCCGACCTCAAGCGAGTGCACCTGGAACTGGGCGGCAAGGCCCCGGTCATCGTCTTCGATGACGCGGACCCCGCTAAGGCGGCCGAGGCGATTGCCATCGCGGGCTATTTCAATGCCGGGCAGGATTGCACCGCGGCCACCAGGGTGCTGGCCGGACCAGGCATTCACGACGACTTTGTTGCCGCGCTGGTCGAGCAGGCCCAGGGGCAGAGCACCGGCGGCCCCGAAGTGGAAGCAGACTTCGGCCCCCTCAATAACGCCAATCAGCTCGACCGGGTGGCCGGCTTCATTGCCAGGCTGCCTGACCACGCCCAGGTACGCACCGGCGGCAACCAGACCGGGGCGCGCGGCTACTTCTTCGAGCCGAGCGTGGTTACCGGCCTGCGGCAAACCGATGAGATCATTCAGAACGAAGTCTTCGGCCCGGTCATCACGGTGCAGCAATTCACGGCTGAAGACGAAGCACTGAAGTGGGCGAACGGCACTGAATACGGACTGGCGTCCTCGGTCTGGACCACCGACCACGGCCGGGCGATGCGAATGGCACGCCGGCTCGACTTCGGCTGCGTCTGGATCAACACCCATATCCCGCTGGTCGCCGAAATGCCGCATGGCGGCTTCAAGCACTCGGGGTACGGCAAGGACCTGTCCATGTACGGGTTCGAGGATTACACCAGGGTAAAGCACGTCATGTCGGCACTCGACTAGCCGCTAGGAAATCTGGAGCACGCTGATCCATGCTGGACGACAACGAGGTCGGACGAATTCTGGTCATCACCGCGCATCCCGACGATGTTGACTTCGGGGCCGCCGGTACCGTCGGCTCCTGGACGAACGCAGGCATCGACGTGACCTACTGCATCGTTACCGACGGCAACGCGGGCGGCAACGACCCGTCGATCAGCCGGCCGGACATGGCGGTATTGCGGCGGGCTGAGCAAACCACGGCCGCTAAATGCGTGGGCGTTACCGATCTGCGCTGGCTGGGCTATCAGGACGGCCAGGTTGAGGCGACCATCGGGTTGCGACGCGATCTGGCCAGGGTCATCAGGCAAGTGCGGCCGGATCGGGTGCTCTCGCCGTCGCCCGACCGGATGTATGCCAGGATCGGGGCCAGCCATCCTGATCACCGGGCGGTTGGCGCGGCGGCGCTTGATGCGGTCTACCCGGACGCCAGGAATCAGTTCGCCTTTCCTGAACTACTCGCCGACGAGGGTCTTGAGCCGTGGACGGTCAAGGAAGTGTGGCTGATGGCAAGCCCGCTGGCCGACCACTTCGTCGACGTCACCGATACGTTCGAGAACAAGCTCGCGGCGCTGCGCGCGCACGAAAGCCAGACCGGGGAGCTGGATCTTGACCAGTTCTTGCGCGGCTGGCTGAGCCGGTCCGCCGAGCAGGCCGGCTTCCCGCCTGGCCGGCTAGCAGAGGTTTTCCAGGTACTCTCCACTGGCTGATTAACAGATTAACAATTTTTAAATTAATAACGCACGACTGCGGTATGAACGCAACTCTAATTACGGACTAACCGCAGTCGATGCGATCCCGATGAACACTATTGCCTGAATCGCCGACGACCGCGCCGAACATACTGCTACCTGCGGATTCACCGGTAAGTCGGGCCTTGTTCATCAAAAAATCGATTACCTGCCTGAACCTGTTCCCTTGTCGCGAAGCTGCCCGCTCGGGAGGCTATGGCCGTTGGCCAAATGGCCAGCGGTCGCGCGCCTGTTGGGCTCGCGTGTTCTCGTACGCAGGAGGGGCAGTAACCAATGCGCACGCTTGTGAGGCTGATGGCAACCGCCGCGGTAGCGGCGACCGCCGTCGCCATGACCGTGGTCCCGGCGGCAGCGCCGGCCATGGCCGACCCGCCGTCTGGCACTACGGTGCACAACTACGACCTCGTGGGAGTCGGCTCGGACACGATCGAGTCCGTGCTCGACCAGCTCAGCCATGACTACAACGGCGCTCAGGTGGCCGGTCACCACGCCGACAGCGCCACCAACCCTTACCTGTACAGCTGGGACGCCACCAACCCCTCAACTGGCGCGATCGGCGACATGATCACGCTCAAGAAGGGCTGCGCCCCGTTTGCCCGTCCGGACGGCTCCGGAGCTGGCATCGGCGCTCTGACCACTGAGAACAAGACCGACGGTGTGGTCGGCTCTGGCGCCACCGCACGTACCACGGAGTGCATGGACTTCGCCAGATCATCCCGCGACCGCGGGACGAGCGACCCGGCTTACACCCCTGGCGGCATCGCGTTCACCGCGCTGGCCGGCGACGCCGTGACGTACGCTACCCAGCCAGGCAGCAATGCCCCCCAGACGCTGACTGCCCACCAGCTCTTCGAGATCTACACCTGCTCCGCCACCACGTGGGGCCAGGTTGGCGGCAAGAAGGACCCCAGCGCGGTCATCAAGCCGTTCATCCCGCAGTCCTCTTCAGGCACCAGGTCGTTCTTCCTGACCGCTATCGGCTTCACCTCGACCGAGACCCCCGGCCCGTGCGTGAGCGATGAGGCAACCAAGGCGGACCCAGGTGGCCGTCTTGAGGAGAACGAAGGCGTCAACTCGGGCCTGAACCAGGACAAGGCCAACGTCATCTTCCCGTACTCCATCGGCAAGTACCTGGCCCAGCGTTACCACTCGGCCAAGTGCCTGGTCGCCTTCTGCAAGACCGTGACCTCAGGTCCGAACAAGGGCAAGGTCTGCATCCCGGCCAAGGGCCAGAACCTGTTCGGCTGCAACGAGCGCGGCACCATGAACCTGAACAAGATCAGCGGCCTGGCGCCGACTTCGGTCTTCCCGCTGCCCAGCAAGTGCGGCAAGACCTGCCCAGTCGTGAACTCGGCGTTCAGCCCGCTCTTCACTCGTAGCCTGTACATCGTGGTCCCGTACTCGACCGCGAAGGGCAATGTGAACCACATCCCGCCGTACATGCTGCCGTTCTTCGGCCCCAGCGGCTTCACCTGCACCAGCAGCGTTGCCAAGGCCGACCTGGCGAACTACGGCTTCATCGTGTTCCCGCACGGTAAAGGTGGCGGTCGTGCCATCAACAGGTGTGGTGACACCCACTAGGTAAGTACTGCAACTCCTTCACTACCAAGCGCGTAGCGCCGGGCCTAGCCCGGCGCTACGCGTCTTTTGCTGCTCTCTGGACTATTGTCTTCCAACATGATAGAGATACTAGGGTACTAGGTAACTTCGGCCTTGATCAATCTGGTCAGGTAATGAAAAAGCCCCCGTGTTGGAGGAACTGATCCATGCGCACGCTCGTAAGACTGATGGGGGTCGCCGCAGCAGCGGCGACGGTCACAGCGATGGCTGTGGTCCCGGCGGCAGCGCCGGCTCTCGCCGATCCGCCTTCTGGCACCACTGTGCACAACTACGACCTCACCGGCATCGGGGCTGACACCACCCAGTCCGTCTTCGACCAGTTCAGTAAGGACTACAACGCCGCCCAGAGCACCGGGCACAAGGCCGACAGCGCTACTAACCCCTACCTGTACAGCTGGGACGCCACGAATCCATCCACCGGCGCGATCGGCGACTCGATTGTGCTGAAGAAGGGCTGCGCCGCGGTGGCCAGGCCGGACGGATCATCGGCCGGCATTGTCTTCATGACGACGGAGAACAAGCCCGACGGCACCGTTGGCACTGGCACCAGCGCCCGAACCGCGAACTGCGTCGACTTCACGCGATCGGCGCGCGACCGGTCCACCAGCGACCCCGGTTACCAGTCCGACGGGGTCGCGTTCGTCGCGCTAGCGGGGGACGCCATTAGCTACGCCACCCAGCCAGGTAGCAACGCTCCGAAGAACCTGAGTACCCACCAGTTGTTCGAGATCTATACCTGTGCGGCCACCACGTGGAAGCAGGTCGGCGGCAAGTCCACGCAGACCATCAAGGCGTTCATCCCGGAGACCGGCTCCGGCATCAGGACATCGTTCCTGACCGCGATCGGCTTCACCTCGACCGAGACCCCCGGCCCGTGCGTGAGCGACGAGGCCACCAAGGCGGACCCGGCCGGACGGCTGCAGCAGAACGAGGGCGTCAACGCCCAGCTCAACCAGGACAAGGCCAACGTCATCGTGCCGTTCTCGGTTGGCAAGTACATCGCCCAGGCGTATCACTCAGCCAAGTGCTTGAAGGCCTTCTGCAAGGCTGTCACTGCCGGGCCTGACAAGGGCAAGTTCTGCCTGCCGAAGAAGACGCAGGACACGTTCGGCTGCGATGAGCACGGCACCCTGCTACTGAACTCCATCAACCACACCTCACCGACCAAGCCGTGGCCACTGCCGAAGGCTGGCCCCTGCACCACGAAATGCCCAGTCGTCAACCCGAACTTCACGCCGCTGATGGCGCTCACCCAGTATGTGGTGGTGCCCTACTCAACCGCCAAGGGCAACGTGAATCACATCCCGCCGTACCTGGTGCCGTTCTTCGGACCCAAGGGCTGGATCTGCTCCAGCAGCGTTGCCAAGACCGACCTGCTGAACTACGGCTTCCGGGTGTTCGCTCAGGGCAAACGCAGTGGGCACGCCCTCAACTTGTGCGGTGACACGCACTAACCGATCACTCAAACCGCAACTGTGTGGCGCCGGGCAGGCCTGGCGCCACACAGTTGTCTCTAGGTTAGCTAGGGATTTTTAACCCGCTATTCACCTGCTATGCGATAGCTAGTCAAGCTTGTCCACGATAGTGGAAGGTCGGAGTCGAGCCGCGGCGCCTCAGGGTGCCGTGCGGGGGGATCGGAGGCAGGTCAGAATGTCCGCCGCGGCCACCGGCGTGTCCGCCGTGCTCACGCATGACGACGCCCCTAGGCCCATCTACTACCGGCCATCCAGCTCGGACCGGATCTTCCGCGGCCTGCTGCGCGGCGCCGGGATCTCGGTACTGGTCATCACCGGCGCCATCTTGCTGTTCCTGATCCTGCAGTCGCTCCCGGCCTGGCGGGCCGAAGGATTCCGGATCCTGACTACCGCGGCCCTGCTCTACGGCTCGAAGGATTTCGGCGTCGCCGCTTTGCTGCCGGACAGCATCGCCATTGCGGTGATCGCGCTGGCGATCGCCGTGCCAGCCGGCCTGGCCGCGGCGATCTACATCTCCGAATATGCTCCGCCGGGCATGCGGCGGGTGCTCATCGCCGTCATTGACCTGCTGGCCGCGGTCCCGAGCATCGTGTTCGCGCTGTGGGGATTTGAGTTCCTGATGCCGCGGGTACTCGGCACCGACAGCTGGCTAGCGCAGCATCTGGGTTTCATCCCGATCTTTCATTTCCGGCTGCCTTACACTGAGCAGAACTTCGTGGGATCGACCTTCATCGCCGGAATCGTGGTGGCGATGATGGTGATGCCGATCATCATCTCGCTCTGCCGCCAGGTCTTTTCTCAGGCGCCGCAAGGCGAGCGAGAAGCGGCGTACGCGCTCGGCGCGACCCGGTGGGGCATGGTGCGCACGGTCGTGCTTCCTTTCGGGCGCTCAGGAATCATCGGCTCAGCCATGCTCGGCATGGGCCGTGCGCTCGGCGAGACCGTTGCGGTGTCCTTCATCCTGGTCCCCAATTCGACCTTTAACTACCACGTGCTGGAGTCCGGCGGAAATTCGATCACTGACGAAATCGCCACCCACGTGTTTGACTTCGGCTCCGACGGCATCAGTTACCTGTTCGCAGCCGGACTTGTCTTGTTCGCGATGACGCTGATCATTAATAGTCTCGCCGCAATCGTCATTAACCGATCCCGGTCAGGCGCCTCGACCGGTGCCGACTAACCGAATCGACCGCGAATTCCTATGCAGAAAGCTAGCCACCCAGTGAGATTGACTCCATGGCGCTGAGCCTGCCGGGCCTCCCCGCCCTGGCCGACGTCCCGGTCAGGATCAGGTCGGGATCGGCTGAGGGCACCGCGACAACTGTTGGCGCGGCCATCGCGGCCCTGTGCCTGACCTGGCTGCTCTATGAGCAGGTGCTGCCATTCAGCGGCGCACTCGGCTTCTGGCTTTTCTGGTACGCGCTCTTCCTGGTGATGTACGCGGCCCTCGCGGTGCTGCAGTGGGACCGGCTTGAGGCGGTGAGCCGGGTGACTTCGGTCGCCTTCGCCACGGCCGGAGCCCTGGCCATCGCGATCGTGGTAGCGACGGCCGGATACGCCCTGGCCAGGGGCTGGCAGGCGGTTGAGCACGTCAGCTTCATCACCACGACGATGCAGTTCGCCGGCCCCCTCAGCCCGCTGGCTCAGGGCGGCGTACTGCAGGCCGTGGTCGGCTCGATCGAACAACTTGGCCTGGCTACGGCCTTTTCGCTACCGCTCGGGATCGCCGCGGCACTATTTCTAGCCGAGATCGGCGGCCCGCTGGCTCGGCCGGTACGCACCATCGTGGAAGCGATGACCGCGCTTCCCGACCTCATTGCGGGCATGTTCGTTTACAGTCTGTTCATCTTGTCGCTCGGGTTCGCGCAGAGCGGCATCATGGCGGCTATCGCGATCAGCGTGAACATGATCCCGATCATCGCCCGGGCCTCCGAGGTAGTCATCCGCCTGGTACCAGGAACGTTGCGGGAGGCCTCGTACGCACTCGGCTCAAGCCAGTGGCGAACGATCTGGAATGTGGTGCTGCCGACCGCACGGTCTGGCCTGGTAACCGCCGTTGTCCTGGCGATGGCCCGCGGCATCGGCGAAACGGCACCGGTTTTGTTTACCGCCGGTTTCACTAAAGACCTGAATCTTAATCCGTTCAGCGGCCCGCAGATCAACCTGCCGTTGTACATCTGGAACTACGTGCACATCGAAGGCGAGGTCGCGGCCGACTTCGCGCGCGGTTTCGGCGCCGCTTTCGTACTGGTTATCCTGGTACTCATACTGTTTACTACCGCACGTGTGATCGGCGGATCCGCCCCAGGCCAGTTGAGCAAACGCCAGCAGCGCAAGCTAAGCAAGGAGGGTCAACGCAGATGAGCCGCCGTCGATTCATCGCAGTGACCGGAGCGACCTCGGTCGCGGTCGGACTGCTGCTGCTCCCGGCCGCCGCCCCCTCACTGGCGGCCACCCGGCAAGCACCAGCATCCCAGCAGCCAGCCAAGCACAAGCCGGCCAAGCACACGGGCACCTCGATAACCGTGCACGGCCCGCACATGCTGAACTGGCGGACGATCACGAGGACCGGCTCGGCCCGTGACTACGCCAAGGCCAGTACCGTGACGGTGAGTACGACCCAGAACCTGACTAACCAGACGGTGCACGTCACCTGGACCGGGTTCACGCCGACCAATCTGCAGGGCGGACAGCCTTATTACCAGTACCAGTACACGCTCTACCCGGTCATGGTGGTCGAATGCCGCGGTGCCCACCCGACCAAGGTCAGCCAGTGCTGGCAAGCGGCGAACTATCAAGAACAGTTCGGATCGAATAGCAACGCGATCTATACGACGACCTCGCGCGATGGAACTGGCTCTGCGAACATCGAGATCCAGAACACCGAGCAGAACACCAAGCTGAATTGCGGCCCCACCCACCAGTGCTCGATCGCCGTCGTACCGGCACAAGGCGGCATCGCCCCGAAATGCACTAACCACAGCGACGACTCTGACCAGGCGCTTGGCATCAACTCCTTCGGGGGCACCTCGGCGGAGTGCGCCTGGGCCAAGCGCATCGTGGTGCCGCTGAAGTTCGGCCCGGTCAAGCCCTGCGCGACAATCCGCAATCCCGACCTGAAGATGGCCGGATCCGCGCTCATGAGCAACGCGATGTCGCAGTGGGATACTGGCTTGTGCCGCTCCAAGGACCCGCTGGCAATCGTCTGGAACTCCTCCGTTGGCGAGCCAACCGCGATCACCGAGACCGTTCAGGACAACCTGGCTGACGTCGCGCTTACGACCAGGCCAGCCACGACCCTCACTTCAGGTGGCCGGACTTACACCTACGCGCCAGTTGGCATCTCAGCCGCCGCGGTCGCGGTGAGATTTGATAATCCCAACAATGGTCAGCCCTACACGAAGGTGCGGCTCGACCAGCGACTGCTGGCCAAGCTGCTGACTACTTCGTACACCGACTACTATCTGCAGTGCAGTCCGACTAGCACCGCGCCCTGCGACAAAGCGGTCAACAAGAACCCGGCTGACTTGTTCGTTGACCCGGAGTTCGAGGCACTCAACCCGAAGATCCAGCCTCCGATCGGCGCCATCGCCAACGGCCTGGCCGATGTCCCGATCGTCTTGGGCGGGGCGAGCGATATCACCTACGAAGCCACCCGGTGGATCGCCGATAACCCGCTCGCCGAAGACTTTATCCATGGTCGGCGCGATAAGTGGGGCATGCACGTCAACACCCATTACAAGGGCGTGCGTTACCCGACAGAGACCTTCACTGCGCGGGACTCGTCCTTCCTGCTGCAGGCCGCCTACACCCCGGTCGCGACGCTCAACCTGGTCACCAGTGCCCTGCTGACCGGCCAGCCGCCGGGCAACAACGGCTTCCAGCCGATCACCATCGGCTGCCCGCCCAAGCAGCAGTGCTTCAACCCGCTCGGCGGCGAGCCGGTCGGTCAGCGGGCTCTCATCGGGATCACTGACGAGCCCGACGCGGCCACCTTCCTCTTCCCCACTGCGGCGCTCGAGAACGCTGACGGCAAGTTCGTGCAGCCGAGCCTCAAATCGATGGCCGCCGCGCTGAGCTCGATGACCAAGGCGAAGAACGGCATCACCGAGCAGTTGGACAATGCCAGCAAGAACCCGGGCGCCTACCCGCTCACCATGGTGGTGTACGCGCTCGTGCCGGTGAGCGGCGTATCGTCAACCAAGGCCGCTCAGATCGCCAGGTGGCTCGACTACGTGGTGGGTCCCGGTCAGACCATCGGCGAGACGCCAGGCCATCTTCCCTTCGGCTACCTGCCGCTGCCTGAGAGCATGCGCGAGCAAGCCCGAACCGTCGCCGCTGAAGTGCTGGCCCAGAGCGGCGGCACAAGCTCACCGAGCCCGACCCCGACGGATACCTCAGCTGACGGTGGCACGGACCCAACCCCCGCCCCGACCTACTCCACGCCGGCATCTACGCCGACGGCGACTCCGGCCACCAGCCCGGTGGCCACGCCGACCATTTCAACCATCGCGCTGAGTCGCCCGCCGACGGCCGGGATGACCAGGTACGCGCTACCGATCTTGCTGATCGTGGCCGGCTTCGCCGCTCTGCTCGGCGCCTCGATCGGCGCGTTCGCTGTGGGTCCCGACGTACTCGGGCGGATCGGCCGGAGCAGGAAGCGCAAGGCCGGTCCGGCCCCAACCGAAGGTGACAAGTAACGTGTCCAGGTTCCTGCGCACGACACTGACGTCGCTCACGCTTGCCACGCTCTTGTCGGCGGCCTCGCTCGGCATCAACGCCGCGCAAGCTGCGCACGCCGCGCAGGCTGCTCCAGCCAAGCCAGCCAGGTCAGCGGCGCCCGCGGCGCCTGCTACCGGCTACGCCCAGCTCAACGGCTCGGGCTCATCCTGGGCCGCGCTGGCCATCGACGAGTGGACCAGCACGCTGGCCAACAACGGCCTCACGATCAACTACACGCCGATCGGCTCGGCTACCGGTCGCCAGCAGTACATCCAGGGGCTCGACGACTTCGCCGGAACGGACCCGCCGTTCCGCAACGGTGGCGACAAGATCGCTGAGACGCCGCCAGAGGTCTCGCACTTCGGCTACTCCTATGTGCCCGATACCGCTGGTGGTACAGCGTTCATGTATCACCTGGACGTCGGCGGAAAGCAGATCACCAACCTGAGGCTGTCCGGGCAAACCCTCATGGAGATCTTCACCGGCGCGATCACCAACTGGGACAACCCGGCGATCACCCACGACTACGGGCAGCAACTGCCGAATATCCCGATTACGCCGGTGGTGCGTACCGACGGCTCGGGCGCGACCTACTTCTTCACCCGCTGGATGGCGGTCGAGTTCCCGAATCAGTGGAACGCGTTCTGCACCAAGGTGACGAGCGGCCGGGTCCAGGCGCCGTGCCCGGAGACCGAGTTCTATCCCACCACCGGACCGGGCTGGAACGCCAAGGGCGAGAACGGCTCCACCGCCGTGGCTGACTACATCACCTCCAGCTACGCCAACGGGGCGATCGGCTACGACGAGTACGCGTACGCGATCAACTCGCACTACCCG
>Ga0209006_10006131_pt1 | contig 10899 bp, 8 predicted proteins | sample JacPin_JW_Ref_O2_FD_188567 | JGI IMG/M metagenome (GOLD analysis project Ga0209006, IMG submission 188567) | Forest soil microbial communities from Algoma, Ontario, Canada - Jack Pine, Ontario site 1_JW_Ref_O2 (SPAdes) (version 2) | ecosystem: Environmental > Terrestrial > Soil > Boreal... | reverse complement strand
TACCTCTCTACATACTTGGCGAACATTTTTTCGGGGTCGATGGCGATGAAGATGCCGCGGCTGCGGGCGAGGACTTCGTTATCTTCGTTCAGGATTTCGGCGGTGTTGATGTGGGTACGTCCGCGCTTTTCGAGTTCGCGGCCCTCGACGCGGAGGGGCTTGTGGAGAGGAACGGGCTTGAGATATTCGACGGTCATCTCGCGGGTGAGTGCGACGACGTGGTGGAGTTTGTTGACCTTGCCCATGGCGTCGTCGAGGATGCAGGCGATGACGCCGCCGTGGCAGTGGCCGGGCGGTCCGGTGTAGCGCTTGCTGAGGCGGAAGCGACAGACGAAAGTCTGACGGGCTTCGTCGAGCATGAATTTGAGGCGCATGCCGTCCGGATTATTTTGGCCGCAGACGAAGCAGTTATTTTTTTGCATCTTGAGGTAGCGGGTGTCGTGGCCTTGCGGCTTGGGTGGCATGCCAAGATTTTAAAGGATGGCGTGGATTATTCGCTCCATGAGTGCATTATCTGGCGACTGGATGGAGCTATTTTGGAGTCAGAGCAAAGTTCCCACTTCTCGCAAAGGAGGCGAGAAATGGGGCACCCGGAGGAATGGAGCACCCGGTGACGAAATTCGACTTCAACTTTCCGCGCATTTCTCCGGTGAAACGTTTTCCTTCTGGTTTGCACTATGTGTGCAACAGGGAGGGAACGTGAAGAAGCAAAGGGATAATCCACAGCGGCAGTCACCCGAGAGGGCGCGACAGACTCGAATGGTCGTGTTCCTGTGGGCAATATTCGCGGCGGGCCTGCTGGTTCAGATGATTGCACCGAGGCTCAAGATCGAGAACAACGTCTTCGTGATGCCACCGATCTCAGATGCGCGGGGAGCGACGCTGCGTCCGGATGTGCTGGTGCGGCGCGAGCGCTGGATGCAAACGGCTTCCGCCATTCTCACCGTGGGGGGTGCGTTGGCTCTGGGGATTTGCTACCGACAAAGGCTGGCGAGCGCGCTGAGAGGTTGAAGCGCGAACCCTTCACAGCCTCTGGATTTCTTGCTTAAACATACTGGGCTCTACGCGATCGGAAACGAGCGGGAGCCTGTTCAAAATCACTCGGCGAACCGTTCCCGGGAGCGGGCACGACTTCGTCCTCACCCCTGAACGGAGTTCAGGGCAAAACCAACTAAAGGACAATGCGATGAATCTCTCAAGGTTTTCCCGCTTTTCCACGCTGTCGCTGACAGCGTTCGTCGGTGTGCTCGCACTGAGCATTGGAGTGCATGCCACCCAAACCATTACGACTCCCAACGCTTCGAAGGTAACTTATAACCTGAACGCGGGAGCATCGAGCGCCGCGGTCAACCCGGCGGAGAATACGCCTGTACTGGTGATGGGCGTGCAAAACAATCTCGGGTATCGCGGCGTGGGGCACGTATCGCTGCTGCACGTGCCGAGCAGCTTCCTGGAGTGGAGCGGAATCGAATCGCCCGCAGCGACCGCCCTCACCTCTGGGTTTAGCGGCACTGCCGGCACGCACATTGTCTATCTGGATTACAGCCATCTGGTGGATATACAAGTGGCGAGCACGGATACGTTTGTGATTCACAATGCGAATTCGATCGCGATGGCGGGAGTGGTGACATTGATCTGGTAGTGATTGGAGGTACCCAGGGGCCGCAGGCCGGATGCCTGCGGCTTTTTTGTGTGTGACTGACAGAGAATGAAAAGTCCGGCCTTCGACTCGCTCAGGAAGTTAAGAACGGGTTTACGTGATTCTCGATATGCGAAAAGCCCACTTCTCGCAAAGGAGGCGAGAAATGGGGCACCCGGGGATGAAGATCGTACTTCTATCCGCGGACTAAATCCTGTATACATATCGGTTTTGGAAATCCTGCGCTATTCGATTGGAGCCTTTGTGAAATTTCGAGCTGTCGAAAGAACGGTTATGTCGTCCCGACGGGACTGGTTCCGTTTTTCTGAATTTACCCGGCACTTACGTGCCGGGCTATTGAATGGCGCCCCTGCGGGGCTGGAGTCGGGCGCTGCTGGGCTTCATCTTTTTCGTTCTTACGCTTCTCCTAGCGGAGAACGCCAGCTTCAGCGCAGTGGGGGTGGGCTGATCGCGGGGGTGAAGCGGTGCGCCCACCAAGACCGTTTACTCATCACAAGGTTTGCAACCGTCTTCTTCGCTTGCCTGCTGCTGGGCTGCGCTGCGTTCGCACAGGATAAGGACGCGGACAAGACGGCGGTGCCGGCGCCTGCTTCCAGGAAAAATTCGAAGAAGGATCAGAAGAAGGAAGCGGTGGTGTCGGAGAAGAAGGATGATGAGAAAAAGGGCGGGATGACGGCGGAAACTTTTTCCGGGCTCAAGTTTCGGTCGATTGGTCCGGCGGTGGCTTCGGGGCGGGTGATGTCGATTGCGGTGAATCCCAAAAACAAGTTTGAGTATTACGTGGGGGTGGCGTCCGGTGGAGTGTGGAAGACGGTGAACGACGGGACGACATGGACTCCGCTGTTTGATGGAGAGGGATCGTATTCGATTGGATGGGTGACGCTCGATCCGAATGATCCGGCGGTGGTGTGGGTGGGATCGGGCGAAAGCAACTCGCAGCGCAGCGTGGCGTATGGCGACGGCATTTACCGCTCGGATGATGGGGGGAAAGATTGGCAGAACCTGGGATTGAAGAAGTCGGAGCATATTGGGCGGGTGGTGATTGATCCGCGGGATTCGAAAGTGGTGTATGTGGCGGCAGAGGGGCCGCTGTGGGGGCCGGGCGGGGATCGCGGACTGTACAAGACGTCGGATGGCGGAAAGAACTGGAAGGCGGTGCTGACCATCAGTGAGAACACGGGCGTGGTGGACGTGGCGATGGATCCGGGGAATCCGGATGTGTTGTATGCGGCGGCGTACCAGCGGCGGCGGCATGTGTTTACGTTGATTGATGGCGGGCCGGAGAGCGCGATTTACAAATCGACCGACGCGGGAGCGACATGGAACAAGTTGAAGTCGGGGCTGCCGACGGTGGATATGGGAAGGATTGGGCTGGCCGTGTCGGCAGCAGATCCGAATGTGGTGTACGCGACGATTGAGGCGGCGGATGGCAAGGGCGGGATTTTCCGGTCGAACGATCGCGGCGCGACGTGGGAGAAGCGGAATGAATTTGACGTGGGCGCGATGTACTACGCCAGGGTGGTGACCGATCCGAAGAACGTGGATCGAATTTTTGTGATGAGTGTGGAGTTGCGGGAATCCAGCGACGGCGGAAAAACGCTGCACAAGGTAAGTGAAACCAATCATCACGGAGACAACCACGCGATCTGGATTGATCCGGAGGATACAAAGCACTGGCTGCTGGGGTCGGATGGCGGGCTGTACGAGACATGGGACGATGCGAAGAGTTGGGAGTTCAAGGCGAATCTGCCGACGGTGCAGTTCTACGACGTGGCGGTGGACAACGCGCTTCCGTTTTACAACGTCTGCGGGGGGACGCAGGATAATTTTTCGTGGTGCGGACCCTCGCGCACGCGGAATGTGAACGGGATTATGAATGCGGATTGGTTCGTGACAACGGGCGGGGATGGATTCCGGTCGGCAGTCGATCCGGTGGATGCGAACACGATTTATTCGGAGTCGCAGTACGGGGTACTGGTGCGGTACGACAAGGCCACGGGGCAGGAACTGGTCTTGCAGCCGCAGGAGGGAAAGGGCGAGCCGCCGCTGCGGTGGAATTGGGATTCGCCGGTAATTATTTCGCCACATGCGCATACGCGACTTTATTTTGCGGCGAATAAATTGTTTCGCAGCGACGATCGCGGCGAGACGTGGAAGGCGGTGAGCGGCGATCTGACGCGGCAAATTGACCGCAACAAGTTGCCGGTGATGGGAAGGGTGTGGGAACCGGATGCAGTGGCGAAAAATCAGTCGACGTCCTTATACGGAAATATTGTGGCGCTGGCGGAGTCGCCGAAAAAAGAAGGACTGATTTACGTAGGAACGGATGACGGGCTGGTCCAGGTAACGAGCGACGGCGGGCAGAGTTGGACGAAGTTCGAGAAGTTTGCCGGCGTACCGGATACAACCTATGTGAGCCGGCTGGCGGCCTCGCAACACGATGCAAACACGGTGTATGCGGCGTTCGACAATCATAAGAATGAGGATTTCAAACCTTATTTGCTGAGGTCGACGGATGCGGGGAAAACGTGGGCCTCGATTTCGGGAAATTTGCCGGACAACGGGACGGTGCTGGCGTTCGCGGAAGATGCGGTGAATCCGAAGTTGCTGTTTGCGGGAACGGAGTTTGGAGCATTCTTTACGGTGGATGGCGGGCAGAAATGGGTCCAGTTGAAGGGCGGACTGCCGACGATTGCGGTGCGCGACATGGTGGAGCAAACGCGAGAGGGCGATCTGGTAATCGCGACGTTTGGCCGCGGATTTTACGTGCTCGACGATGTTTCGGTATTGCGTGAGACGAAGGCAGAATCGTTGGACCAGGCGGCGGCAGTTTTTCCAGTGAAGGATTCGCTGTTGTACATCGAGCGGCATCCGCTTGGCGTCATAAAAAAAGGATTTCAGGGGGATGCGTTTTACACGGCGGAGAATCCTCCGTACGGCGCGGTGTTTACGACGTATCGGAAGGAGAAGCTGAAGACAAAGAAGGATAAGCGTCAGGAGGCCGAAAAAGACGCGGCGAAGAAAAGTCAGACGCTTCCCTACCCGTCCAACGATCAGTTGCGGGCAGAGGCCGAGGAACGGAAGCCGGAGGTTTATTTCATGGTGTATGACGAATCGGGCGCGGCGATCCGGCGGGTAGAGGGCAGCATTGAGGCGGGGTTTCAGCGGGCGGCCTGGGATTTGCGATATCCGGTAACAGCGCTGGTTGAGCACGAAGAGGACGGAGAAGATTTTCCACCGGCTGCGGCCAACGGAATTCTGGTGCTTCCGGGAAATTATTCGGTTCGCTGTTTCCAGAATGTTGACGGGACTGTGTCGGAATTGGGTGGTGCTCAGACTTTTAAGGTAGGGACGGAGGGGCAGAGTTCGATGAATGCCGCGGATCTGGGGGCACGGCAGGAGTTTCACCGCAAGGTGGCGCGGCTTTACCGGGCAGTGTCAGGAGCGACGCGAACGACGCACGAAGTGGAAGAGCGGCTGAAATCAATTCGCGACGCGGCGCGGGATGTTCCGGCGGCAGAAAAACAGCTGGATGCGGAGGCGGACGCGATCGAGCAGAAAAATCGTGGAATCGAGCGCTCGTTGAGCGGGGATAAGGAGATGCAGAAGCGGAACGAGCCGGTGGCGTCGTCGATCAACGATCGCGTGGAGGCGATTATGGAGGGCGAGAGGTTCTCGCTGGCGAAGCCTACGCAGGGGCACGTTGATGATTACAGCATCGCGGCAGCGGAGTTTGGCGAGCAATTGGCAAAACTTCATACGCTGGTTGAAGGAGATCTGGCCAAGCTGGAGAAAGATATGGAGGCTGCGGGAGCGCCATGGACTCCGGGAAGAGTGCCGGAGTGGAGTGAGAAGTAGCGGCTGGATCGGCGATTGATGAAGCGGATACTCTTATCGTGGAGCAGTGGAAAGGATAGCGCGTGGAGTCTGCATGTTCTGCGGGAGCGGGCGGAATACGAAGTTGTGGGTTTGCTGACCACGTTCAATGAAGAGGCTGACCGGGTAGCGATGCATGCCGTGCGGCGGGAGTTAGTAGAGCAGCAGGCGGCGGCCGCGGGCCTTCCACTGTGGAGCGTCCCACTACCGTGGCCGTGCTCGAATGAGCGGTATGAGCTGCTGATGGCACAGACATGCGCGAAGGCGGTGGCCGAAGGGATCGAAGGGATTGCGTTCGGCGATTTGTTTCTGGAGGACGTGCGCGCTTACCGGGAGAAGCAAATGAAAGATACGGGACTCAAGCCGATCTTTCCGGTGTGGGGGCTGCCGACGCGAGAGCTGGCGCGGGAGATGATCGCGTGCGGCACGCGCGCCAAGTTGACTTGCGTGGATACCGGGAAGCTCGAGCGATCGTTCGTGGGGCGAGAGTTCGATGAGGAGTTACTTTCCGATCTGCCAGGGGACGTGGACCCCTGCGGCGAGCGCGGGGAATTCCATTCTTTTGTGTATGCCGGACCGATGCTTGATTCCGCGGTGCGCGTTTCGGTGGGCGCTACCGTAGTTCGCGATCAGTTTGCGTTCGCCGACCTCATCTCGAACTGATCTTTCATAAGCGGTCGCATAAGCCGAGGGATGAGCCACACAAAAGCCATGACTGGCGCCAGTTCCAAAGTTTTTTGTTTTCTCGAACAACCTACTTGCAATTTCCTCGACGAGCTGTGGTAAACTCGCCGCCGACTGTTGCTTCACGCTGTGGGCGTGACAATGGCCGTGGGGAAATCGTCCGCGTCGCTTCTTGCTGTTGGGAGGACTGGGGAAAATGGGCCTCGCGTTAATGGCAGTGATCTGGGTGATCACGCTAGCCAGCACGTACTTCTTCGTTGCCAAAACCTGGTGGTTGCCGGTCGGAGCCGCCGAAGCCGCGCATTTTATCGACGGACAACTTGCCCTCACATTTGTGTTGATGGGAATCGTTTTCCTGGCGGCACAACTCTCTCTCGGCTACATCGTGTGGCGCTACCGGCAGCAGCCATCCTCTCCTCCAGTGCAGTATTCGCACGGCAATACCAAGCTTGAAATTCTCTGGACGGTACTGACGACGATCCTGTTTGTGGGATTGAATCTGATGGGCAGCCGGGTGTGGGCGAGCCAGCGATTCGACCAGGCGGGGCCGGGCGCGGTGCAGGTGGAAGTGACGGGGATGCAGTTTGCCTGGTACTTCCGCTATCCCGGGCTGGATGGAAAATATGGAGCGACTTCGCCGAAGTTGATGGACCCATCGGCGGGAGGCGAGGCGGCGGTGGGATTGAACACCAACGATCCGGCGGCCAAGGATGACGTAGTCACGGGAACGATGTATTTGCCGTTAGACCGCGAGGTGGACGTCAGCTTGCGGGCGGTCGACGTGATCCACAGCTTCTTTGTGCCGTCGCTGCGCTTCAAGCAGGATGCGGTTCCGGGATTGAATATTCACATGCACTTCAAGCCGACGGCGATTGGCGAGTATGAAATCGCGTGCGCCGAGTTGTGTGGCCTGGGGCATTACAAGATGCATGGCATGGTACACGTGGTCAGCCAGGAAGATTTCGACAAGTGGCTGGCGGCACGGGAGGCGGAAAAACAATAATGGCGACCGCGGCTACGGTTCACTCGCACGCTCCTCAGGGGTTCATCCGGAAATATATTTTCAGCCTCGATCACAAAGTGATTGGCATCCAGTACTTCTTTCTGGCGCTCACGGCGGTGTGGGTCGGGATGTTCTTGTCGCTGCTGATGCGCATTCACCTCTACTGGCCGAACGCGGTGCTTCCGCTGGTGGGGGAGATCAAGCCAGAGACTTATCTGAGCCTGCTGACCATGCACGGCACGATTATGGTGTTCTTCGTGCTGACGACGGCGCCCCAGGGCGGGTTTGGAAATTACTTTCTGCCGATTCAGATTGGCGCGCCGGATATGGCGTTTCCGGTGCTGAACATGCTTTCGTTCTGGACGACGTTTGTGGCGTTCGTGACGATCATTGCGGCGTTTTTTGTAACTGGTGGCGCGCCGCTGCACGGGTGGACGGGATACGCGCCATTGAGCGCCTTGCCGTCGGCGGGACCGGGCGAACAGCTTGGGGCGGATTTGTGGATCACGAGCATCGCCATTTTTTGCCTGGCGTCACTGATGGGCGCGCTGAATTTTATTACGACGACTCTCGACCTGCGGGCCAAGGGCATGACTTTGATGCGGATGCCGCTGACGGTGTGGTCGTGGTTCATCACGGCGATACTGGGGCTGCTGGCGTTTGGAGTGCTGCTCTCAGCGGGAATTTTATTGCTGATGGATCGGAACCTGGGGACGAGCTTTTATGTGCCGCTGGTGGTGGTGAACGGGCAGATCATGGGTCACAAGGGCGGGTCGCCGCTGCTGTGGCAGCATCTGTTCTGGTTCTTCGGACATCCGGAGGTTTACATCGCGATCCTGCCGGGGATGGGCGTAACATCGCAGATTCTCTCGACGTTCTCGCGTAAGCCGATCTTCGGATATAAGGCGATGGTTTACGCCATGCTGGCCATTGGATTTTTCGGATTCATGGTGTGGGGCCACCACATGTTCATGAGCGGCATGAGTCCGTACTCGGCGTTCGCGTTTTCGCTGTTGACCATGTGTATCGGCGTGCCTTCGGCGATCAAGACGTTTAACTGGCTGGGGACGATGTGGAAGGGGCATATTCGATTTCAGACGCCGATGTTGTATGCGATCGGATTCGTTTCCCTTTTCGTCTCGGGCGGATTGAGCGGGCCATTCCTGGCGCAGCCGGTGCTGGATATTCAGTTGCACGACACGTATTTTGTGGTCGGACACTTCCACCTGATCATGGGAGTGGCGGCGATTTTTGGAATGTTTGCGGCGACCTATTACTGGTTTCCGAAAATGTTTGGCCGGATGATGAATGAGACGTGGGGACGAGTGCATTTCTTCATCACGCTGGCGGGGACGTATGCGATTTTCATGCCGATGCATTATCTGGGGATCGCGGGAGGAACGCGGCGCTACTCGCAATACACGGAAGTGGCGTATCTGCAAAAGTTGATGCCAATTCATCAGTTCATGACGTACGCGGCGATCATCACGATTGCGGCGCAGTTTATTTTCGTGATCAATCTTTTCTGGAGCATGTTCAAGGGGCCGAAGGCGAGCGACAACCCGTGGGAGGCGACGACGCTGGAGTGGACGACGGCCACGCCTCCGCCGCACGACAATTTTGGCGGGAAGACGCCGGTGGTGAATCATGGACCTTATGAGTACGGAGTGCCGGGAGCCGCGCGGGACTATGTGATGCAAACGGATCCGGCAACCACCACCGCGCATTGAGGGGGCGGCGCCGCAGGGGCTAAAGCCCGTCCGGAAAGGGATGACTTTATCGCAGCGCTAAAGCGCTGCGCCACCCAAAAGCTTGGTGACTGGTGAAGGGGTTGCGTCAGAGAAAGCTTGGAATGGTGAAGGCGGTGGGTCAGAGAAAACTTGGTTACGGGTGAAGGCGTTGCATCGCCCAAAACTGGTCCACTGAAAGCGTTGCTCGATCGAAATTGGGTTCGAACCTGAAGAGGGAAATTTGGCATCTGAAGTGATCATGCCGACTTATGGTCCAAGCACTCCGAGCCGGTTGGGCGGGCGCGGAGGCGTTCCGACACCTCCCAGCGGCGGAGACGATGGCGACAACTCGCAGGGATCGAATCTTCCGAATTATGGAGCGCGGCTACGGAGAGCGCGGCTGGGTCTGATCTGCGGAATTGCAACCGTCAGCATGGTGTTTATTTCGCTGACGAGTGCCTACGTGGTGCGGCAGGGATTGCCGACGTTCGATGGAGCGAGCAATTCCTATGTTCGTGATTGGGGGCAGGTGCAGCTGCCCTGGCTGCTACTGGCCATCAACACAGGATTGCTGCTGATCAGCAGCCTGACGATGGAGTTTGCGCGGAGAGATATCAAGCGGCGTGCGGCGCTAGCTCCGCTGCAATCGATGCCGGGCATATCACTGGGGGAAGAACGAAACTTTCCGTGGCTGGGCCTGACGGTGGTACTGGGTCTGGGATTCCTGGTGGGGCAGTGGATGGCGTGGGGCGAATTGAAAGCGCGGGGATTTTTCGTCGATACCAATCCTAACAGTTCCTTCGTGTATTTGCTGACGGCAGCGCACGCGGTGCATCTGGCTGGAGGGATTCTGGCATTGCTGTGGGCGGGGGTGACTTCCCTGCTGCACCGCCCGGTGGAAGGTCGGCGCATTGTGGTGGACGTTACGGCGTGGTACTGGCACTTCATGGCAGTGCTTTGGATTTATGTGTTTGCGCTGTTGGGGTTAGCAAGGTAAGAAATAAAAAGGAAGCGAGCCAGACGCGCTATCGTTGCGTCGCAAAAACCGTGACGCGTCGCGCGGCTCGCCCAGATCCTTCGGCGGGCAAAGGACGCCCGCTTCAGGATGACATGAGAAAGGGGAACCTCAGGAATGGCTGAAGCCACGCTGCAACATGAGGCTGCGGTGCATGGGACGACGGGCGAGTTCGAAGCTCCGTTATTTGGAGCGTACTCGAAGAAGGTTGGCATGTGGCTGTTTCTGGCCTCGGACTCGTTGACGTTCGGGGCTTTGCTATTTGCCTTCAGCTACAACCGGATCTATACCGCGTGGCCGACACCGTTTGGCAAAGAGAGCATTATCAACGCAACGATCATGACGGCGTGCCTGCTCTCGAGTTCGCTGACGATGGTAATGGCAGTGTTTGCGGCGCAGAGGCACGATCGGTCGTGGACGCGGAATTGGCTGCTGGCGACGATGGCCTTCGGCACGGGGTTCATCGTGTTGCACGCGATGGAATGGACTCATCTGATTCATGAAGGGCTGAGCCTGCCAGGATTTCCCAAGCCTGCGGGACAACTGCAAACGGAGTACGCCACGATTTCGACGGGGGTTCCGCAATTTGCGGCGACATTCTTCGGCCTGACGGCGATGCACATGCTGCACGTGACGATCGGGGTGATTTACCTGGGAGTGGTGGCGCTGCGAAAACTATTCCTACCGATTCTGGGGGCGTTGTGGCTGGCGGGATATCTGTTGATTCCGTCGGATAACGTTTTTCACTATGGCGTGCACGCGCTGCTGATTGGACTGGTGGTGGCGGTGATCATCCTGTTTTTGAAGCCGAAGGATTATGACGCGCACGACGTGGAAGTCTCCGGCCTGTACTGGCATTTTGTGGATCTGGTGTGGATGTTTATTTTTCCGCTGGTGTATTTGATGTCGACAAAGGTGTAGGACCTCGGGG
>Ga0209006_10006130_pt1 | contig 10901 bp, 15 predicted proteins | sample JacPin_JW_Ref_O2_FD_188567 | JGI IMG/M metagenome (GOLD analysis project Ga0209006, IMG submission 188567) | Forest soil microbial communities from Algoma, Ontario, Canada - Jack Pine, Ontario site 1_JW_Ref_O2 (SPAdes) (version 2) | ecosystem: Environmental > Terrestrial > Soil > Boreal... | reverse complement strand
TTTCATTGATTCGTCGACCACTAAGAGAAACGACCTAGTCTGCGATCCCCAGGCAGACATCACACTTCGGTCAAGTGATGGTGTACTGTTCAAATTCTACAGAAGGCACTTGGAAGTCCATTCTACAGTGTTCGCGGATGCAGAAGCCTTCGCTACGGCTTCTATGGATCCAGTTGACCTTGAAGAAACCTCAGAAGTCCTTGACATCCTCTTGCAGTTTATGTCGCGTCAAACGCAACCTGACTTGACGTCCCTCGATTTTGATATTCTGGTATCGCTTTCCGAAGCTGCAGAGAAATATGAAGTCTTTGCTGCCATACCGGCGTGCAAGATACGCATGAAGTGAGTCCACGTCGATAGCAATTACACAGAAAGCTAAGAGATCCGAGAGCTGCAGCCGCTGATCATCCTGTTGAAACATTGGATTTTGCTTTGAGACATGGGTATGTGGACATCATCGACATAGCCGCATGGAATTCAATTGGTGGCGAGGTGGACGCTCTGAGAAACCATCTCTCCGGCCCAGTCTTGTTAGTGTGGGTACGTATTGAGTCTTTATTTATCTGAAATATCAAACACTTCTGACAAACCCACTCCCCAGCTTCTATATTTGCTGTTCTGGTTGGGTGCAATGACCACCGCGCACAAATTTATGGTTTCCCGATTCCATCATCACCGTGGTTGCTGGTGCGGTGATAGGGGGATGGCTACTCTATCAAAGGGACGGGTCGAGCTGTTGAAGGACTTGCTCAGTCCTCGTCCAACTACTAGTAAGGGGCCCCAGAAGTATTTTGAGATAGTCGAAGCCGGCGTCACCAGTTGGACAGCACTGTTAAATAATTACCTTTTTGTAATATAAAGTGCGGTCTATAACTAGATGTGCAAACGGTTCAGGGTTCACATCAGTGGCCGCAAGGGAACAGCGACGGCCGTCCTTGTACAATTCTCCTGTATGCACATCCAATTAGTTCTTCAATCAACGCCAGAAACCACGAGCCATCAAGTCAAACCACATGGAATTCAGTCAGTTTGCGAGTCAAGTACTGACCGGGACCACGCTCCGGCTTGCCTTGAGCAAACAATCGATCACCTACATAGTACCAGAACACCAGAACGGCAGCAACACGTAAGACGTTGATGCGTTATCTCAAGCTGTAGAACAAACCAAGATAGAATGACGCGAAGATCTGGAGTGGGCGCCAGGCGGCGATGGAATGTTCACCCATGAGGCGAATCACTTTCAACTCAGCTCTAGTTCTATCATTGACCAGCAACTGAATCCACTTTCTTATAGCCCGCCATGGCCAAGTTACCCGGAGTTGTGTGGGACGGCAAAATCAATGAACCAATCCAGAATCTCATCATGGTTTTTGCTTCAGCTCAGTTGCCAGTTGAGTCGGCGTGGACCATCCATTTTTCAAAGCTGAGTGCTTAAGCGCTTATCAGCCGGGAGAATATGCAAGAAGTCTCTTCTTCAACGAACGGACTATGGAAACTCTTTGCATGGCCGTTATCAAGGCAGAAGACGCCGTGATAACTACCGATGCCTCAGGGAAGGCCTCACCTAACCCCACGTCGATCTTGACAGAGGAAGAGAAAGAGGAGATGTTCGGCACAGTAAGCTTTTTGATGTTGGCATACCAAATGGCCGGCTTGAACCTCACTGACACCTACATACAGGTACACTCACCGTTCTATGCCCCTTTAGTCGGGGTGGGAAATGTGGTGATCGAGCACGCGCAGAATCAGGCAGCGGATTCCTTCATCTTTCAGCCACTGAGAAAGAATTGGTCTCGAATGATGCACCATGTAGGTTCTGTCCTGATGCGTTTTCACAGCATTTGATGCATATCCTTTGTAGCTATGGGATGTCCCTGCACGGTCTCTTGGGTCCCACGACATGTTTCAGAAAGAGCGCTGTGCTATTCCTCGTATTTTCAATCGGATAACAGAAGCAGATCGTTCCTTTGCTAGGTAGACGTCCTGACCCCGTGAAGGGAATATCGATATCCTGACCCAGCCATCTATAGGATCATCGAAGAGGACTCAGATCTCACCGTTTCCTTGATGGCTCGACTCTGGGTTCATGCAACTGGAGAGGAAGAAATCGGGTACCTGTTCATTTTCTTTCTGTTGCTCATCCCCAGGCGTGCTGCCCCAGGGACCTCGAATCCTGGATTTCTATACGTCGTAGCAGAAGGAGAAGATGATCCAAGCTTACCCGTCTTGCAACGTATCCTGCAAAGCAATGCCTTCATCGCTGAGTTCGTCCAGGCAACTGCATCTCATCTACGACATTTTCACGGTTTCGAGGCCACAACTATCACAAACCTTCTCGATAAGTTTTTCAGCTGGGCCAGAGCCTTCCAACAAGATTCCTTATGTTCAGAGTTCCTCAGAGTGATCCGGACATCAGTACCCCTTTGGACTGGCCTCTTTGAGGCTTCATCCATGTCCTCCAAAAAAGATAGCATAGACTCCTTTGAAGGCACACTACATTGTCAAATGAGCATCTTGGCAAGTCACTTCATCCAAACTCGTCACACTGCCTCGGAAGCTATGGCTATGACTGAGCTCTGGGTTTCTGCTGGTGTCTTCGACGCACTAGAGGTCTCTATTGGGGAAGTGCTCCGCTATGGCACAGACGAGGACCAAATGGCATTCTGTCGTGCGTCCTCTCATATCTGGGTGTTTTCAGGTACTTAATCCGATTACAGTCCGTCTGATAGACATTTACCGTGGTATCAGTTATGGACCAGAAGACGATCACTCCTTCATGATTCTGATGTGTCGACAACTACCTCGCCCTAGAACGATCCGACGGTTGTGGGATATGTCGCTGAAGCTCAGAAGGGGTGGCATCAAAGCAGTTGCTCCGAGCCACGCCGCTCGAGTTGCTGTCATGGCATTAGAAAAAATATTCGCGTTCCCAAACGAGTGTGCACGCCGAGGCTGCACGAAGAACTCGAAGGCGCGATGTGCTCGATGTCAATCAGGATATTGTGATGCTGAGTGTCAAAAACGGTACATTTCCTGTCGCAGGCAACAGTTCACTTGGATGAGAAATCTGACCTACCATCTTTTTGCTCCAGAGACTGGAAAGACCACAAGATGGTCTGTGGTGTAGCGATGGATATGGACCCCGCTGTCAGAGATGAAGCTTACAGCGTGATAGCAGGGGCGGAGGGCTTGGCACGGATCAAGGCCGAGTTAGGTATCAGTTGAAAGTGTGTGTACGATCACCCTTGACAAGCAAGAAAGTGACCAGGTGGGGAAGCGTGTGGATGAGCATTCATCACGATAACCAGAAACTGGTTCGCTGGCGTCTCAGGAAGGGAACGACCCTTATCAGATCAATCTGTCGAGACTCGAGAGTTACTCTTTATCGTCCACTACCAGACTAGACACGCGTCGCTGAAGGATTTATCTTGGATCTATATGCAGCATAGCAAGACAATCATCCTCGTTTCTCAGAACAAAAGCTAATGCACTGCACATGCATAATGAGACTTGTATTGCCTATCAAAATAAGGTACACCACGCAGATATGGGCGACCAAAAAGCGAGGCTTCTTTTCAAGCCGTGATAGTCTTGAACATGTTCAGGGAATCGATACCGGTGCTTATGATAGCGCCAGGAATCTGTGGGTGCCAGTGCAGTTCTTTCGCATTCTCTTGATAATGAGTGAAAAGCAATTGTGGTGGAATATTGGGAATATTCGACGGCATCGTATCCTCGTCTGGCTCAACAGCAAGATCCCAGAGTGTGACCTGGTGGTCATCGCCAGATACAGCAAAGACTGAGTCATCCGTGGGATGCCATTCAATGGACGTTATAGGCCCTTTGTGCCAGTCAAATCGCGCAACTTGAGACCTTGGTGTTGCAAAAATATAAGCGAACGAAGGTCTTTCGGACCTGAAAAGGAATGAAACCTACTGTGACTGTCGGATATTGCGAAGATCCCACACTTTAACTTGCCCCTCATCGTCTCCACTGACGAGTAGATACGATGTTGACCGGTTCCAGCTGATGCCATTGACGTCAGAGTCATGCGCAGGACTGATGGACGTAATGCTTTTGCGATCCTTGGATCGGATGTCCCACATCCGAATGGTTCGATCAGAAGAGCATGAGGCAAAGACGGTAATCTCCGTGGGACTCCACTGGACGTCTTCGATGCTAGATTCATGTGACTGAAATGGCGCTGAGAAAGTCCTGAAGTCGGCGTTTCCTGCCGTCGTAAGACAAATCTTGGCATCGTTATCGCCTGTAAGAAGGCTGAGAGAAGAAGCAGAAGGGGCATTCCAATCCATTGCATATCCCTCTGTGCGGTGGGAGCCGATAGTGAAACAGGGAGATCGATGACGTTTATCGAGATGGTATCCCGGAACGTCGAGAGCCTCAATAAGTGGTCGCACATTGTAGATATTTACTTTTCCAATGTCAGACCACACCGCCGTATAATAGGGCTGTGTAACGGAGGGAAGAACGGATGTAGACAGCCGCTGGGCACGAACACGATTCACCGTTCCAATGTGTGCGACTGCCTGTCGCTCGACCACTGGATCTTCATCCAAAGCCTCGTCGTCCTCTTCATCCTCGTCGTCAGAGTCCTCTACAATGGAACATAGGTGAGAAAGAACCTCCTAAACAGAAGGAAAACAAACCGTGTGTCTGAGTACGATGCAGAGAGCTGAGTTTAAAGACAGACACGGCGTTGTTTTCCGACCGATCGGCCTGCGAGCCAGCTACGACGTACGCGGTGGTGGGAAGTCGCTGTCTTTCGTCACCTAAATTGTCACGGAGGATATCGAAAGAAAGGCATGACCAGCCAATCTTCAACTCATGTCGCATGATATAGACTGAATCATCGGCCTCTAATGCATTTCCGTCCGAGATGGTATCGATCCCCAACACAAAAGGTGTCACTGTTTCTTCGACGCCCGTTGGAGCATCAACGTCCATTTCTGCATTAAAACAACAAACTTTGTGAGTGATCGAGGAATTAGTGTGAATGAGGGAGCAAACTTTTGTCATCTTCACTTCCCTCGCCTTGCTCATCACTTTCGTGCTCTTCCTCAGATTCAAACTCATCCTCCCATGGATCTTCATAATGCTCGTCGCCGTCACCGACTTCAACTCTCTGTACGCCGTCTTTGGGGACCTTGGAGCAAGACTGATCGTCGTCTTGCGTTGTGGGACGTTTTTTTGACATGGTCATACAGCACGTGACCCAGGTCACCACTGCGAGCGATTCACTTGTCTTTTTCCATGAGCTTGTCGTCCCTTTTGTTAGGCAGCCTTTCGAGCCGTGGTGGGCCTGTGAAAAGTGTCGACACTGAGCTGGACGACATCTTCCGTTCAAGTGTACGCGCTATTGATGAGACATCTAACTACGATTTGACCATCCCTACAGGTTTCTACACCTCGGAGACCTGAAGCCATCGTTGCTGGGTCATCTAGAATTGCAGCTCGAAAGCGCAAGTTAGGGGAGGAGAACGCGACTGGTGCCGATCCGTCTACTCTGCATGGCGGAAAACAGGACGCGAAAGTGAAGCGGGTACGGATCCCAAGCAGACACAAAACTAAAGTTGGGAAAGGTGAGAATGGCAAGGAGAGTATTAAGCGACAAGATAAGGGAGTCGAGGATTCGGATGACGGCGAAGAGAGCTCGGATCGAGAGGCCTCTCAAACTCTGCATGATTCTAGTTGCGGAGAATCATTTGCCAGCTTGGAGGGCATCAAAATCAGTCGTTCAAGAGCAACCAATCGCGTCAGGGCAAAATATGTCCCCAAGGAGGAAACGCCGGAGCAGCGAGACTTACGAACTATCTTTGTGGGCAATCTGTCTGTTCAAGTTGCGCAGAGACGGGTGAGTGACGGCCTCGATCATCATCGTCGTCACCATCATCATCATACCACGTTATATCTCATTCGTTAAACTCTAGCCCATGCTCAAGCAGCTTCACCGCCACATTCTCGCCAGCGTCCCCTCGGCAAAAATCGAGTCTACGCGGTTCCGCTCAGTTCCTTTTCAAATCCCAACCAAAGTGGCAACCTCTGACGACAGAGAAGCCATCACTAATGAAACCACAGGCAAAGGTGCCGCTGAGTCTTCGTTGAATAAGCAGTCAAGGCCCCACAACCGCAACCGTGCCTCCTCTTGGCGTGATCTCCAGAAAGGCGATGGGGAAGAACAGGATGGTGGCAAGTGCGACGAAAAAATATTCTTGAATGTAAACCAGAAGAAAAAGATCGCGTTTATCAATCAAGAATTTCATTCCAGCGCGGATACAGTAAACGCGTACATCGTCTTCGCCCATCCACCACCTCTTGACATCCGCCCTTCCAATCTCCCCCCACTCACTCCAATTATGGACCCGTATGAAGCTGCGCGCCTGGCTGTAGACCGATCTGACGGTACGGATTTCATGGAACGGCGGATTCGAGTGGACCGTGTGACCAAACAATCCAAGGAGGCGTCTGGCGGCGACCCCAAGTTGTCCATCTTTGTTGGAAACCTCGATTTTGCCAGCAAGGAAGAAGATTTAAGGGTATTTTTCGAAGGGATCGTCAGCGCCGAGCGAGGACCTCTTATCGGGCAGGGTGAAGATGAAGAAGGTATAACTGATGTGAAAAATCCGAAGTCTTGGGTTACGCGAGTGCGGATAGTGCGTGATAAGGACACTCAGCTGGGGAAGGGATTCGCTTACGTCCAGTTTGCGGTGAGTTCATACATATCTCGATATATCTTGTGCATGTAAACATTTTTGGTTTAGGACCGTAACTGTGTCGACGAAGTGTTGGCTCTTCAAGATGGGCAACTCAAGTTCGCTAAGCGTAGGTTACGCGTACAACGCTGCAAGACCATTCCCAACAGCTCCTCAAAATCGCATTCTCACTTCTCATCTGTCCGTCTACCAGCTCCGACTTCCAACATGACTCCTGCTATTGCGGTCCCAAAAGGGGATCCAGCGTTTGGTGAAAAGATAGCTCACCTTCCGAAAGATGAACGCAAAAAGTACAAATCCTCTGATCCAGACCGGGTGGCGAGGAGACTCGCGAAAAAGAAAGCGAGGATGGCACTGGATATGCGTGGCAGTACCAAGCCTCTGACACAAATACGTGACAGGGTACGAAAAAGTTCTGCCGTGAAGGCTGTCGGGTCGCGAAAGGAGGGTAAGAAAAGAGTGAGAAGTGAGAAGAGTCGGGCAAAACAGAATACAAAGAAGTAAGCTTACTTCGCACTATGTATCTACCTGGTCCGAGGTGTGCCATTGATGAGTGTTGCGAGGGGTCCGTTGCCTGCAGTGAGTTAAACGTGTGAGAAGGAACAATCTGTATCATTCATGGAGGAAACGCGATCGGTGGCAACTTCAACCTCATTGCTCTCATGGTTGATAACGCAAAAACCTACCTCAGAGCTCACACTTGCAGCATCACCGTCAGAAGCAATATTACTTGGACCTTCCATCCGAACATCTCGCAGAAGCAACCACGCCGCAAATCACCGATGTACATATCATCACCACCACCAACGTTGTTCTGGGTCCAGCTGTCGTCTCAACGGAACTGTTTGACACTCCCCCTACAGTCTCCCGTGACGGACATGATTCCGGATTTTTGACAGCATCAAGATCAACTTTTGACATCGCCGGTGAAAAAGATCATGTAGCACATGCACGACAAGGACCGAGTCAGTCATGGAATCCAGCGGTACTGTATGTAGTTCAACGTTCAACTTTCGAAGCTGAGCCACTCAAGTTTCGCCTGACTAGACTTGCGTGGGTGAAGGGGGTGTTATCATTACGTACAAGAGTACTTTGCCTGTGCAATGCTTGTGGAGTGATGCACTGGTGCCCTGATCGATGATCGATGATCACTGAATCTCCCGTGATTTATTCAAACAATCATGGCTGTGTCGCAAGATATCTTAGTTAATGATGGTCCCATCGTTCTCGTTGATATTTTAACTTGTAGCATCCGCCTCTGTGGTTTGCTGAATGGCTCAAGACTACAGATTGCGAAACAGGATTAGCTCGCGGCCAAGCACGGCTCCTGACCTCTCCCCGACAGACTCTAGCTTCAGCCATGAGAGTGAGGCGTCCTCCTCGAGTGGTTTCAGCGAGAATTCGCAGAAGGACTCACTCCATTTTTTTGCCTTATCTGCGACATCTTCGACCTTGTCACTTTCAACGATCGCCTCTTCAAGGACGGTAGATCTCGGCGTTGACCAGGAGTTAGTGCATCCTCGATCTCGAAGGTCGACCTTGCTTTCTCGAGGAAGGAACTACTTGTCCATTCGAAGCCGTTTGGCGGTATTAAGTACGCATTTCCCTCACAGGGATAGAGATATAACGACGGTAGACGGCATGGACCAAGTATACGGTGACGTGTTTGAGCTACTAAGGTGTGTTCTAAGCATGTCTTTGACGACTATAGATGCTCAGTCCTTGTAGCCCAACCTCTCCTTCAAAAATCCGGGATCGCGTGCTGCGGCTACTCCTTGTCCAAATCGGTACCAGGCAAACCCGCTACCTGGTGCTCGCCCTGAAAATTTCTTCTCTCCAAAGAATTCGTCTCTTTTTTTCCCAATTATTCGCCCATCGGAGGGCAGCTTGGCAGCATTCATCCGGGTACGATTCACTGCTCGTGACTTCGTTGTCCAGGATACTAATTGGTTATTTAATAGTCACAGCAACTTACCCAAGTTAACGGACCCATACCACAGTTCGATTTCATGCGAAGAAAGGCACTCTGCAATGCCATTCGTCGATTTCCTTTCTCAGGCGGTCCAGGCAGGAAGCTTAGCCCGGAAAGCAATCCTCGATGCAGGGTTTCTGGATCTACTCTTGTACATGCATGTTTGTGATTTCCTTGACCCGCTTGGACACCATGGAAGCATCTGGGAAAGAAAAGGCCGGAACCCCCCTCTTACTATGGCTTGTAACACTATCCTTCAACATCTCAGTAATGATAATGATTGTCTCCCGGTCATTCTCAATCACCCCCTGCACATTTTGTGGCCAAATTACGAGGGATGTCTTTTCAAAACAGGTTCGCAAAGCGAGATGCTTCAACAACGTCGGCGGACATGGAGGATATTGGATCGGCAACTCCTTGACTTACGGTTCAATGCCGTATATCATGTGCTCTCTTCAGACTCGGAATCAGATTTGCTGGACGTTTGTGTTGACTTTCTCGAATTCATGAGGTATGTACGACAGAGGATTAATAGTACGGGTGTCTGAATCATAGCAGGTCGGACGTGCAAGTTATGGAAGGCGTAGACCGATTCAAACTATGGCAAACGTTCGGAGAGTGTATGGCTGTACATCATACCGTCGAACATACTCTAAGTGCCCATTTGGCACAATACCCCGATGACGAGATCAATGATACTTTCTCTTACATATTTACCGAACTTTCCCGCCTGTTGTACGTTTACAATTTCTGGCGGACTAGCCTGACGAATACTAATCCCTCCACTAAATCAGTGTCAACTTCCGAGAAATGTCGGATTGGGAATATGGCCTTGTCGAGTTCGTCATCGATGTTGCCCAGCATCGCCCCGCCAACAAGAAGGCGATCATCAGCGCCGGAATATTGCCCACCCTGCTACCCATGCTCAAAGTAGACCTGAGGTATTCTATTAAATCAGGCAAAACAATCCTCCAATTCGCCCTCTTCTCAGAATCAGATCCCCCAATGGACTTTATTATCACGTCCAGGGTCACAGATACCATACGGGTGCATGGCCTGGTGCCACTTCTGAGACACGCGGGCACACAGCTCTCCGGTCGTAGACTGCTGTTGTGTCGAGCTTTTCATGCACTTCTCATCCCCATGTCAGATGTGTTAACCATTCTTCGGGAATTGTTGGGAGAGATAGATGTACGAAAGGCTCTGTGAGTGTTGGACATGTTCTTTTTCTTGCTACCCGAGACACTAAATTGTTATCTTCAGGGCAACTACTGTCATGGATCCGCTGCCAGCTCCATCTGAATGTTAAAGTGGAAACGTTGATCATGTATGTATGTACACTTGCAATAATAATATTATTTCAGTCATGTTAGAAACAATAAAGATATTGGACAGCAAATACTAGGGCAAGCTGAGCCTGCGCCTAGTAGGTATAATCACACAATGATTCTAGGCAATACTTTACTAGCCCTTCGTCCGTTCCTCACCTCCACTTGCACGATTCCCGCCAGCCTCCGGCTACGTTCCCAATCCACCTCGTCATCATCTTCCCCGATAGCTTCAGGTCTCGCTCTTTCACCGCACTTCAAAGTTCCATCCACAACTCCAAGGTTCCCAACCCCATCCAAATTTGCGTGACCACGCGAGTGCGAGACACTCCGTATACCAGCGAGACACTGCTCCTTCACCTCGAGCTCGACTTTCTTCGCCAGCAGACGAGCACGTTTTTTCGCGTATGAGGGAGCTACCAGGTCTGGCCGTGCGCGTGATAGTTTTTCCGCGATATTCAAACGCTCAACGTGGCGAGCGTGATCCCCGCCACTCGTCCCCATTCCGCCGTCTGATGTCTGACTTTGCACCCTTTTCTGAGCCGACTGGGCGGTGACTTTCGGTGTTGCCATTACATCTCCCGAGTAGCAATGAGGTGGGGATGGTCGAGAAGCGATCTCCCAGTGATGCGGCTGCTTTTGCAATGCATGTACATCACTGAGCATGGTTTTTCCTTGCATAACGATACCAGATATCTTCGTGGGAACCTCGACCTCGGTCAATGGCTTTTGTAGATCACTCCAACCGGATGCTGAAGTCTGGCGGTTCCCAACATGGTTATTTACGTCCGTCAACGGGGTGGCTGGTCGAGTGGTTCTCCCTTTGTTAATGGTAGCCTTTCTATTCGTAGGACTCGGCGACAGATGAGA
>Ga0209006_10006129_pt1 | contig 10902 bp, 8 predicted proteins | sample JacPin_JW_Ref_O2_FD_188567 | JGI IMG/M metagenome (GOLD analysis project Ga0209006, IMG submission 188567) | Forest soil microbial communities from Algoma, Ontario, Canada - Jack Pine, Ontario site 1_JW_Ref_O2 (SPAdes) (version 2) | ecosystem: Environmental > Terrestrial > Soil > Boreal... | reverse complement strand
CGCGGTCAGATTGGGCCAGGCCGCCTGGTCCTGCTCGGACTCGACGCCGTAGAACGGGTTGGGGAACTCCGCCCCGACGTTGGCCAGGCCGGGCCGGAACCAGGACATGGCCTGCGGATCGCCCAGCATCGCGGCGACCACATCGCGGCCGTCCCGGATGATCTGGATCAGCTTGGCGTCGGGAAAGGCATCGACGAGCCCGTCGGCGCAGTACATGAGGTCCGGGCTGGCGTCCCCGTAGCGGGTGATGTCGCGCTCGGCCACGCAGCGGGAAGCGCCGTTGACCCGGCCCGCCTCTCGGCATACGGGAGAGCAGTTCAGGCAGCACGCCGCGGTAACCTGCCAGGCCTGGGCGAAGGCATCCCGTAGTACGGTGGCCGCGGCCTCACTCCGGCCGCGCTGGATCGAGGGACTGCGGGCGAACGCGTAGACCACACTCTGCACCGCATCCTGCCCGATCGTCAGGTGCAGGCCCGGCGACTGTTTGAGGGCGCGACCGAGCAGGTCCGCGCCCGAATGCGGGGGGCCGATCACGAAGATCGGCTGGCGGACCTTACGGCCGTTTACGACCAGAATATGTAGGCGGGGTGGCATGGTTACACATCAGTGTGACATTGCTCCCGCCCTGCGTTGCCCTGACCCGCCCTCAGCCTGATGGCCTGGGCCGCCGGTTGTACTGGAGAGCGTGATTGCCGAGATTGAGTGCCGACTGGATCAGCGGTACATGGCTGAAGGCCTGGGGCGTGTTCCCGACCTGGCGGCCATAGCGGGGGTCGTACTCCTCGCTCAGCAGGCCCAGATCGTTGCGCAGCGTGAGCAGCCGCTCGAAGATCGCTACCGCCTCGTCGCGCTCGCCGATCATGTTCAGCGCGCTGACCAGCCAGAAGCTGCAGGCCAGGAATGCGCCCTCGGCGCCCGGGAGCCCGTCTACGTCAGCCAGCCCGCCGCTGACGACCTTGGCCGGCTGGGTGTAGCGCAGCACCAGCCCGTCGCGCATCAGCTCTCGTTTGATCGTCTTGACGGTCGAGATCGCGCGCTCGTCATCGGGCGGTAGGAAGCCGACCTCCAGTGCGAGCAGCACCGAAGCATCCAGTTCGGCGCTGCCATAGTACTGGGTGAAGGTGCCGCGCGACTTGTCGTACCCCTCGTCCCACACCTGGGCGTGAATCTCGTCCCGGATCGCCCGCCAGCGCTGCAGCGGCCCTGGATGGCCCTGCTCGACCAGGCGGATGGCCCGGTCGAAGGCAACCCAGGCCATGACCTTGGAATGGACGAAGTTCCGGCGCGGCCCGCGGACTTCCCAGATGCCCTCGTCGGGCTCGTGCCAGTGCTTCTCCAGGAAATCAAGCAGCTGGCGCTGCAGGCTCCAGGTGTGCTGGTCAAAAGCGAGCCCAGCCTGGCGGCCGAGCGTCAGGGCGTCCATCACCTCGCCGTAGACGTCGAGCTGCCGCTGGTCGACCGCCGCATTGCCGATCCTGACCGGCGCCGAGCGCTCGTAGCCCGGCAGCCAGCTCGCTTCCCACTCGGCCAGCCGCCGCTCGCCCGCCACCCCGTACATGATCTGCACATCGCGGGGATCACCGGCGATGGCCCGGCCGAGCCACTGCCGCCACTGGTCGGCCTCGGTGCTGAAACCGGTCCGCAGCAGGGCCTCGAGTGTGATGGTCGCGTCACGGAGCCAGCAGTAGCGGTAATCCCAGTTCCGGACCCCGCCGATGTCCTCGGGTAGCGAGGTGGTCGGGGCCGCGACGATCCCGCCGGTCGGCTCGTACGTCAGTGCCTTCAGCGTGATCAGCGACCGCATCACCGCCTCCCGGTACTGGCCGTGGTAGGTACAGCCCGCCGACCAGGCGGACCAGAAGTCCGTCGTGGCGGCCAGCGCTTGCTCGGCGTCTATCGGCTCGGTAGGCGGCAGATGCGAGGGATGCCAGGACAGCACAAACGGCACCCGGTCGCCCGAGCGCACCGTGAACGTCGCCTCGTGGGCCATGTTCCGGCCGGCCATCCGCACGTCGCTGCGCAGGCAGATCGAATCCGGCCCGGCAATCGCGCGGAGGACATCGTCATGCCGCTGGAGCCAGGGGACGATCTTGCCGTAGCCGAATCGCAGCCGGAGCACCGATTCCATCTCAACCGCGCCGCTCAGGCCCTCCACGATCCGGACCAGGACGGGCGCGGCGTCGGCGCGGGGCGGCATGAAGTCGAGTACCCGGACCGTTCCGCTGATGGTCTCCCAGTCCGTCTGCAGGATGAGGGAATCACCCACGTATTGCCAGCGGACATCACCGCGCCGGGACACCGGGCCCTCGACCACCGTCGGGCAGATGCGCCATTGGCCGTTGTGTTCGTCCCCGAGCAGGGCGGCGAAGCAGGCGTCAGAGTCGAATCTGGGCAGGCACAGCCAGTCGATCGAGCCGGAGCGCCCGACCAGCGCCGCCGTTTGCATGTCCCCGATCAGCGCATAGTCCTCAATCAGCCCAGCCATCAGACCTCCACGTCCGGGGCTGCCGCCCCGAGCCAGGCCCGCCCGAGACGCCACTGTGCCAAGCCTGGCACGTCCGCGGCCCAGCCTGGCACGTCCGGGGCCCAGCCTGACACGTTCTGGTCGCGGCGCTCGGACCCGGTACCGCGCTCGCCTGCGGTTTCTGCGTGGCCGGTGGTCGCGCGCCGGGAGCCACCCCCGCGGCCGTAGAGTGGCGGCGTGCGACAACGACGCAGAGTAGTACCCGGCGCGGGCCGATCGCGAGATCATGGCCGGCCACGGCGCACCCGCGCGGCCGCGATGATGCTCGTCTCGGGCGCCGCGGTGGCTGGCCTGGCCGGGTGCGCCAAGATGGATCAGGCGCTGGACAAGCAGTGGATGCAGGTCGACTTCGGCCCGAACACCAGCATCACGACCGCGCTGCATGTCCGGGCTGCGTGCTCGCACATTGAGAACACGCCGCCGCTGCCGCTGCCGGCCAAGCACAACACGCTGAACATCATGTACGGGATTGAGTACGACACCACGAACTCCAGCCCGGCCAACCTGGCCGAGTTGCAGACGTGCCTGGCCAAGTTCAAGTCGGTGCTCGGCGTCGACGCCCAGGACACGGGTGACGAGGGCAGCTAGGACTTACCGGCCGGCATCGGCAATCAGGCCGCTGAGCAGGGCTTTAACACTGACCCCAGAAACTTGCCCCCTGGGTTTCACTTATTTCCTCCAGTTATTGTAGACTTCTCCGAGCGAACTAAACCTAGTAAGTTAGTCGGAAAGGTCGACCATGAAGCGCGTCATTACCGGGCTTACGGCTGCAGGCCTTGCACTGCTCGCCGTCGGCTGCGGGTCATCCGGGGGATCTGGCTCGGGCGGCTCGGCCGACCCGCAGGTCACGCTCCGCCTCGGCTACCTGGAGAACATCACCCACGCGACCGCCCTGGTGGGCATCAAGGAGGGGTTCTTCACCAAGAACCTCGGGCATAACGTCACGCTAAAGCTGTACCCGTTCTCTACCGGTACCGAGGAGGGAACCGCACTGCTTGCAGGACAGCTCGACGCCGCGTACGTCGGCCCGAACCCGACGATCAGCGCCTGGCAGAAGTCCCAGGGCTCCCTGATCAAGGTGATCTCCGGGGCCGCGTCGGGTGGCGCCTCGCTCGTGGTCAAGTCCGGCATCACCAAGGCCTCTCAGCTGAAGGGCCAGAAGCTCGCCACCCCGTCACTTGGCAATACCCAGGACGTGGCGCTGCGGTTCTGGCTGAAGCAGCAGGGGCTGACCAGCACCACGACCGGCGGCGGTGACGTGAGCATCGCACCGACGAGCCCGAACTCGGCGGCGGTGCTGGAGTTCAAGTCCGGCCAGATCGCCGGCGGCTGGGAGCCCGCGCCGTATGACGCCGAACTGGTGGCCGACGGCGGGCACACGCTGGTGAACGAGGCCAGCCTCTGGCCGAACGGCCAGTTCGTGACCACCAACCTGGTGGTGACGCAGAAGTTCCTCGCGGCCAACCCGACCGCCGTGAGCGGCCTGCTGAAGGGTTCGGTCCAGGCCAACTCGTTCATCAACAACGCGAGCACCAAGTCGAAGGCCGAGGCGGACGCGAACGCGGAGCTGGCCACGCTGACCGGCAAGAGCCTCAAGCCGGGCATCCTCTCGCAGGCGTTCCAGGAAGTGACGTTCACCAACGACCCGATCCAGTCGTCGCTGACCACGGACGCGCAGCACGCGGTCGCGGTCGGCCTGCTCAAGCCGGTGTCGGACCTCAGCTCGGTGTACGACCTGGCGCCGCTGAACAAGGTGCTGACCGCCGCCGGACAGCCGCAGGTCGGCACGTGAGTATCAGCGATACCCAGGCGACGCCCCCGGCTCCTCAGCCGGGGGCGTCAGCCCTGTCTGCGGTGGACGCCGGCGACGGGCCTGCGGTCAATCTGTCCGAGGTCAGCAAGGTGTACCGGACGGGACGGACGGACCTGCTCGCGCTCGACAAGGTGTCCCTGGCCGTGCGGCCGGGGGAGTTCGTCTGCATCATCGGGGCGTCCGGCTGCGGCAAGAGCACGCTGCTGAACCTGGTGGCCGGCCTGGACCGGCCCACGGCGGGCATGGTCGACACCGGCGGCCGCCGGGTCGGGCTGATGTTCCAGGAACCCGCGCTATTCCCGTGGCTGAGCGCCGGGCGCAACGTGGAGCTGGCCCTGCAGGCCAGGAAGGTGCCCAAGGCGGAGCGGCAAGCCCGGACCCGCGACCTCCTGGAGACGGTGCGGCTGCGCGGGTTCGCGGACAAACGCCCGCACGAGCTCTCGGGCGGGATGCGGCAGCGGGTCGCGCTGGCCCGTGCGCTGGCTCAGGATGCCGACGTGCTGCTCATGGATGAGCCGTTCGGGGCCCTGGACGCGATGACGCGTGACCTGCTGCACGACGAGCTAGAGCGGATCTGCGCGGAACGCACCCTCACGGTCATGTTCGTCACCCACAACGTGCGGGAGGCCGCTCGCCTGGGCGACCGGGTCATCGTGCTCAGCAGCAGGCCGGGCACCGTCATCGGGGAGTACGAGGTACCGCGGGAGGGCCCGCGCCGGATCGACTCGACCCAGGTGGCGCACATGGCCGCCGCCCTGACCGACCGGCTCCGGGAGGAGATGGGACGCCATGGCAACTGACCAGGCACTGCACGGGCTCGACAACCTCGAGCTCAGCCCCCTCGGCAGCCAGGAGAGCGCCGCCAGCAGGATCGCGCGCAAGGCCTGGACCGTAACCTGGCCCAAGGTGCTGGCCGTCGTGCTGGTGCTGGTTGTGTGGCAGCTGTTCTACCTGAGCAACTATCACGGCATCAAGGCTGATCACTACGCCACCGGCCCGGTGGCAGGGCTCCAGAACCTCTGGGATCAGCTCGCGCACGGTCAGCTGCTGAGCGCGATCGGCACCACCCTGCAGAGCGCGGTGGTCGGGTACGCGCTGGCGGTCCTGGTCGGGGTCATCGTGGGCGGGGTGGTGTCCCGGATCCCGCCGCTGCGGGCCGCCGTCGGCTCGATCATCACCGGGCTGCAGACGATGCCGTCGATCGCCTGGTTCCCGTTCGCGATCATCCTGTTCGGCCTCACCAATTCGGCCATTCTGTTCGTGGTCATCCTCGGGGCGGCGCCGTCGATCGCCAACGGCCTGATCGCCGGCGTCGACTACACCCCGCCGCTGCTGCTGAGGGCGGGCAAGATGATGGGCCTGCGCCGGTTCGCACTGTGGCGTTACCTGATCCTGCCCGCCTCGCTGCCGTCGTTCGTGGCCGGCATGAAGCAGGGCTGGGCGTTCGCCTGGCGCAGCCTCATGGCGGGTGAGCTGGTGGTGCAGATCGCCGGCTCGCTGTCCCTGGGCGTGCTGCTCAACGGGGATCAGCAGCAGCTGGACCTGACCAGCGCGATCTCCGTGATGATCGCCATCCTGCTGATCGGCGTCGTCGTCGACGGCCTGTTCACCAGGGCGGACCTGGCCATCAGGAACCGCCGCGGCCTGCTGGACCCGGCGATCGCATAGCGTTACCGCTGGGCCGGCTTCCTGGCGGAGCCGGCCCAGCCTAGTCTCTGGTCAGTGCCCCGCGCGGGCGTAGACGCCGAACACGTTGCCGGCCGGATCGCGGACAGCGCCGGTCTGCGTGTGGTCCGCGACGGCCAGCGGGCCGTACTCCCGGCCCCCGCCAAGCTCCTCGGCCCGGCCGAGCGCGCTCTCGACGTCAGGAACGCGGGCGTACACCGTCACCCAGTTCTCCGGGCGCCCCGGGTCTCCCGATCGCCCCGTGCCGACGGCGCCGCGGATGCCGCGGTCCGAGCTGGTGTCGATCATCCGGTACGGGGTCCCGTGCTGGCTGGCCTGCCAGCCGAAGATCTCGGCCAGGAAGCGGCTGGTCTCGGCGCAGTCCGAGCCCAGTACCTCAAACCAGTCCACCGGGGCGCCCGCGCCCGCTGACGGACCAGACGCCACGGGCGCGTCGGCCGCCTGGGCGGCGGCGTCGCCCGGACCGAGCACCAGGCCCAGCACGAGGCCGTCGAGATCCTCAAACCTGGCGAACGTGGCCATACCCGGCAGCTCGGTGATGGGCGTCTCGGTTTTGCCGCCGAGCAGATTGACCTTGTCGAGCACAGCCTGCAGGTCATCGGCCTGGACATAGAAGGTGATCCCCGCCGACCCGTCCGCGAGCCTGGCCACGCCGCCGTTGATGCCCGCGCCGCCGCACGTGTCGACCAGGGTGTAGCCGATGTCCGGTATCGGGCGCATGGACCAGCCGAAGAGCTGGGCGTAGAAATCGGCCAGCTGCTGGTCGTCCGGGCCGCCGATCTCAAAGTGCACCACCGCATGTGCCACTGCTGACCTCCCGCGCTGCTGTCCGTGGTCAGTCTGACACAGACAGTGTTCGGTCGCGGCAGTCGCGGGGCCACCTGCGGCCGGTTTGGTCCCGACGGCGGCGACGCCTAGCCCGGCCGCAGCCATCAGCGCGGGAAGGTCCGGTGCCGAAAATGACGGATCTTCCGCGCTCCTCGCGGGCGCCGTTCGTGACAGTCAGCTTGCGACGATGCGATACGGATGGGCGTAGACGTTCATAGAGCCGCCGCGCAGGAAGCCGATGAGCGTCAGCCCGGCGTCGGCGGCCAGGTCGGCCGCCAGCGAGGACGGCGCGGATACGGCCGCCAGCACCGGGATGCCGCCGACCACGGCCTTCTGCACCAGCTCGAAGGACGCACGGCCGCTGACCAGCAGGACGCAGCCAGACAACGGCACCCGTCCGGCCCGCAGGGCCCAGCCGAGTACCTTGTCGACCGCGTTGTGCCGGCCGACGTCCTCGCGGATCACCAGCAGGCGGCCGTCCGCGCCGAATAGCCCCGCGGCGTGCAGCCCGCCGGTGCGGTCGAAGACACGCTGGGCGTCCCGCAGCTGGCCGGGCAGTTCGGCCACCGTCGCGGCACTGACCCGGGCCTGATCGGCGCGCAGGTCGTAGCGGCTGGCCGTGCGCAGGTCCGCGATACTGGCCTTCCCGCACACGCCGCACGCGCTCGTAGCCAGGAAGTTGCGGCGCGGTGCCTGCCAGTCCGCCCCGTCCCGCAGCGTCACGTCGGCGATGTTGCCGATGCTCTCGCGCGCGCCGTCCTCGTCGGCCGCGCCTTCGTGCTCGGCGTGGCCGCACTGCTCGCCCGAGCAGATCCTGATCGACGCGATCTCGCCGGGCGCGCTCACGATGCCCTCCGCCAGCAGGAATCCGGCGGCCAGGTCGATGTCGTCGCCCGGTGTCCGCATGGTCAGGGTGACGGCCTGGCCGCCGATCCTGATCCCGAGCGGCTCCTCGCCCGCGAGCAGGTCCGCCCGGTCGCTGACCTGGCCGGCGTCCAGCGTGATGCGGGTAATCCGCCGCCGTGCTGTCCGCCCGGTCACCCGCCGCCTCCGCGCCTGCTGATCCCGAAGAGTTTGTCAGCCTTAGCCTGACAGACTCTACCCCCAGCCGACTGGCGCCCGGTTGCGGTGGATAACCGCGAGCCGGCGGTGCCCGCAGGGGGCGGCAGCCCGTTCCCGCAGAAAGTCCGATCCTGACGGGGCCCAGCCGGTTATTAGCGCCCGCGTCGGGGCAATTGGAGGCCGGGTTGCCCAGATACGCCGTGTGTTGCTTGGATGATGATGTGGAGCCGCCGAGCATGATGTCCCGCTGGCCGGTGTTCCGGCAGCTGACCGGCCGTGACCGGCTCGGCCGCGGGGTCGCCGTGCGCTCCCCGCACACTGAGGCGGCCGCGCCGCGGACGGCGTCGGCCGACCGGGTGATCGGCTCGATCTGCCCGTACTGCGCGGTTGGCTGCGGCCAGAAGGTCTACGTGTCGCAGATCGGCGGCAAGGACGTCGTGACCCAGATCGAGGGCGATCCGGACTCGCCGGTCTCGCGCGGCCGGCTGTGCCCCAAGGGCTCGGCCAGCAAGCAGCTGGTGACCGCGCCGAGTCGGCAGACGAAGGTTTTGTACCGGCGGCCCTACGGCCGCACCTGGGAGCCGCTCGGTCTCGACCAGGCCATGGACATGATCGTCGACCGGCTGCTGGCGGCCCGGCGGGCGTCCTGGCAGGAACAGGTCGACGGGCGCTCGGTGCGGCGCACGATGGGGATCGCGAGCCTCGGCGGCGCGACCCTGGACAACGAGGAGAACTACCTCATCAAGAAGCTCTGGACCGCGCTGGGCGCGATCCAGATCGAGAACCAGGCCCGTATTTGACACTCCGCCACCGTTCCCGGTCTGGGAACTAGCTTCGGGCGCGGCGGCGCCACGACCTTCCCGCGTGACCTGATCAACTCCGACGCCATCGTCATCTGCGGCTCCAACATGGCCGAATGCCACCCGGTGGCATTCCAGTGGGTCGTCGAGGCGAAGAAGCGCGGGGCGAAGCTGATTCACATCGACCCCCGGTTCACCCGGACCAGCGCGCTGGCCGACATGCACGTCCCGAGCCGGGCCGGCGGTGACATCGTGCTGCTCGGCGCGCTGGTGAACTACGTACTCGGTGGCGGGCATGACTTCCGCGAGTACGTGACGGCCTACACCAACGCCGCCGACGTCCTGCCGCCCGATTTCCAGGACACCGAGGACAACGACGGGCTCTTCTCCGGCTACGACCCGATCAGCCGGACCTACGACAACTCCAGCTGGCAGCCGACCGGGGAACGGGATCTGACCCTCACGCATCCCCGCTGCGTGTTCCAGGTGCTGAAGCGGCACTTCGCCCGCTACGACGAAAACATGGTGCAGCGGGTCTGCGGGATCAGCCCCGCCGACTTCCGCCGGCTGGCGCAGCTGGTCGTCGCGGCCAGCGGCCGGGAGATGACGATGGCGTGGGTGTACGCCGTGGGCTGGACCCAGCACACCACCGGCGTGCAGCACATCCGCTCTGCCGCGATCTTGCAGCTGCTGCTGGGGAACATGGGCCGCCCCGGCGGCGGCATCCTCGCGCTGCGCGGTCATGCCAGCATCCAGGGCTCGACCGACATCCCGACCCTGCACGATCTGCTCCCGGGCTATCTGCCGATGCCGCGGGCCGAGGACGACAGCCTGGACGCCTACCTGACCCGGCTGCCGGACACCGGCTTCTGGGGTAACAAGCGGGCTTACTTCGTCAGCCTGATGAAGGCGTGGTTCGGCGCGGGCGCCACCCCGGAGAACGACTTCTGCCTGCCGCTGCTGCCGAAACTGACCGGGGATCACGGCACGTACCGCACCGTGCTGGACATGATCGAAGGCAAGGTCAAGGGTTACATCCTCTGGGGCCAGAATCCCGCGGTCGGCTCGGCCGGCGCGCGGTTGCAGCGGCTCGCGCTCGCGAAGCTCGACTGGCTGGTCGTGCGCGACCTGGCGCTCATCGAGAGCGCGACGTTCTGGCAGGACAGCCCGGAGATCGCCACCGGCGAGCTCGCCACCGACCAGATCGGGACCGAGGTGTTCTTCCTGCCCGCCGCCTCGCACGTGGAGAAGGCCGGCAGCTTCACCAATACCCAGCGGATGCTGCAGTGGCATCATAAGGCGCTCGAGCCGCCTGGCGATGCCCGCAGCGACCTGTGGTTTGCCTACCACCTGGGCAAGCGCATCCGGGCCCGGCTGGCCGGCTCGCAGGACGAGGCCGATACCCTCATCCAGGCGCTGACCTGGGATTATCCCGAGCACGGCGACGACGCCGAGCCGGAGGCCGAGGCCGTGCTGCAGGAGATCAACGGGCGCGGCGCGGACGGCGCCCTGTTGTCGGGGTTCGGGCCGCTGCGGCCGGACGGCACCACCGCGTGCGGCACCTGGATCTACGCCGGCGCCTTCGCCGACGGCGTGAACCAGACGGCCAGGCGCAAGCCGCACGGCGAGCAGTCGTGGGTCGCGCCGGAGTGGGGCTGGGCCTGGCCGGCGAACCGGCGGCTGCTGTATAACCGGGCCTCCGCGGACCCGGAGGGCCGGCCGTGGAGCGAGCGGAAGCGGTATGTCTGGTGGAACCAGGAGGCCGGCGAGTGGACCGGCCACGACGTGCCCGACTTCGAGAAGAATAAATCGCCTGACTACATCCCGCCCGACGGCGCGGTCGGGCCGGCCGCGCTGGCCGGCACTGACCCGTTCATCATGCAGCGGGACGGCCGCGGCGCGCTGTTCGTGCCCGCCAGCCTGAAGGACGGGCCGATGCCGGCGCACTACGAGTCGGCGGAGTCGCCGGTGCGCAATGACATGTACAAGCAGGACACCAGCCCGGTGAGCGTCCTGTACCCCGGCGACGCCGCCACGCACGACCAGCTGGCTGGCCACGACGCGGCGTTCCCGTACATCTTCACCACCTACCGGCTCACCGAGCATCACACGGCCGGCGGCATGAGCCGGACTCTGTCCCGGCTGGCCGAGCTGCAACCGGAGTTGTTCTGCGAGGTGTCGCCGCAGCT
>Ga0209006_10006128_pt1 | contig 10905 bp, 10 predicted proteins | sample JacPin_JW_Ref_O2_FD_188567 | JGI IMG/M metagenome (GOLD analysis project Ga0209006, IMG submission 188567) | Forest soil microbial communities from Algoma, Ontario, Canada - Jack Pine, Ontario site 1_JW_Ref_O2 (SPAdes) (version 2) | ecosystem: Environmental > Terrestrial > Soil > Boreal... | reverse complement strand
TCGTTTGGCAAACGGACGGAAATACGGCCGCTGGTAGGGATCGGTGCGGGTGCCTCGATGACGGTCGCTGACGCCGCCGGCCCAAGTGAAGCCTCCAGGACGCGCTTCAATAGCGCGGATTCGGACGTGTTTTGTAGTCGAGCGAGCGCGGCGAAGCGGAGAACGCGCTCGTCAGATGATCACGAGGTTGAGGCCGGCGCGCCCCCACGTGACATTCACCGGCACGATGTCACGTTCTCTCCTTGGCTGATCGGTCGGCGATCATGGCGTGAATTTGGGCGACGACAGCCGCGCCTTCGCCAACCGCGGCGGCGACACGTTTGGTCGATCCGGCGCGAACATCGCCGATCGCAAAAATTCCTGACACGCTGGTTTCCAGAGGAAGTGCACCTTTCCCCGTGACGATAAAGCCGTTCTCATCGGTCTGCGCGCATCCGCGCAGCCAATCGGCATTCGGATCGGCACCGATAAAAAGGAAAACATGACGCAGCGCTCGATGCTGGACAGACCCGTCGATACGATGGCGGAACGTGGCGCCCGTCAGACCCGAGGTGCGATCGCCCTCCAGGCTGGCGATTTCGGCGCCTATGTGGATTTCGACATTGGGAAGTGCCGCGATCCTATCGATGAGATAGCGCGACATCGTTTCCGATAGATCGCGGCGCACGATCAGGTGCAGGCGTTTGACCTGCGGTGCGAGAAAGGCAACCGCTTGACCGGCCGAGTTGCCGCCGCCGACAAGCGCGATTTCCTCGCCTGCGCACAACCGCGCCTCGATAGGAGTTGCCCAATACGAAATCCCCGCACCCTCGAACGTCGACAGATTGGGGATGTCGGGCCGTCGATAGCGGGCGCCGGACGCCGCGACGACTGCGCGTGCACGCACGCGGCGATCGCACGCCAATTCCAATGTCAACAATTCGCGCGCGCAATCGATTCGCTGCACCTGCACCGGTATGGCGATCTCAGCGCCGAATTTTAGTGCCTGATTGAATGCGCGGCCGGCCAACGCCTGGCCTGAAATGCCCGTCGGGAAACCCAGATAGTTTTCGATACGCGCCGATGCACCCGCCTGTCCTCCCCTCGCGAGCTCATCAAGCACGACGACCGACAGTCCCTCGGATGCCGCGTACACTGCGGCAGCAAGCCCTGCGGGGCCGGCTCCCACGACCGCGACATCGTACACTTTGTCCGGATCGAGCGTAGGCGTCATACCAAGGCACATCGCGACTTCTGCATCGCTGGGGTTCTTGAGCATCGCTCCATCCGGACAGACGACCAGCGGCAGATCCCCGGCACGCACGCCGATGCGCTCCACGAGCGCTTTACCCTCGGCGTCGGTCGCCGCATCGAGTACGAGATTGGGAAAACCGCTTCGCGTGAGAAACCCCTGCAATCGGGTGAGATTCGGACTGCCGGGCACGCCAACGAGGATGGTTCCGGCGCCACCTTCCTCAATAAGTCCGATGCGGCGCAGGATGAGTGCACGCATGACCAACTCACCGACATCCGCCGATCCCACCATGAGTGCCCGAAGATGTGCCGCATCAAACGGCAGTGCGATACACCCGTTCGATCCTGCTCGGCCTGCCGCGATTGCAGGACGACCCGCGAGCTGGTTGACTTCGCCGCTCAATTGCCCAGCGCGATGAGTGGTGATCGGCGCTTCGTGCGAGAGACCGTCGCGCCGCACAACGTCGATCGTCCCTTCCAGCACCAGCCACGCCGGTGCACCTTGCTCGCCGATCGCGTAGACGCTTTCGCCTGCCGCGAAGTGCCTTTCCGGCCCACTCGCAAAGCGCTGTGCGGTTGCAATCTGGACAGCGTTCAGCACGGGGAACATTTGATGCTCACGGGTACTGAGAGTGCTCATTGGTTTTCCGATCCGGTTACGGTCAAGCGGTCCTCAATGTCCGGTCGCGTCGCCGCGGATCGGCATGCGCAGGAGCCGCCAGTAGAATGCGTTAAAGGACAAAGAGACTTTTCACTGTTAGCCCCAACCTTGGGGTAAGCGACTTATTTCTGGTTTTCAGCTACAGGCGCTAGATCGTCATCGTCAAGTGCTGGATCCAGAGCAAACTTTGCCAACCATTGCTGATGGATCGCCTCCAATTCGCGGCCACGTTTCTCGCCGATCTGAAAACCGAAGCTGATCGCGCTGCGATATCCCGGACCTTCCGCAGGCGTCGTGGCGTGTTTGCATATCGAAGCGAGATTCAACCACGCATCGCCGCGTTCGACGGCAATCGGAACTCCGTCCAACAGCGGTATGCAGCCGGCAGTTTGTTTGACGATCACATTGATGCGCACGTGGCGCCGCCCCGGCTCGTCCGGATCCGTATGCGGATGAACGCGGCCGCCCTCGGTGATGACGTTGATGAAATCCTTCAATCCCGGCGGCACGATGTATTCGCCGAGTTCGTAGCGCGCCGCCAATTCCTGCTTCACGTCGTAAAGCAGCCGGTCACGGTCGGGCGTTACGAAATCGACGACCAGGAAATTGCGTCCGCCGCCGCCGCCAGTTTTGTTGCCCTTGAAGCGATCCCAATTCAGAAGCGTCACCGCGGTGACGTGATCCAAAACATTGGACGGAACGGCGTTCTTAATTAGAAACGGGTAGGTTTGAGGTTCCATGGCGGCACAATATGGACGAGTGCACAGCACCAGTCGGCAAGATCATCGTTTGGTCTTTTTCTGTTTGGTCTTTTTCGATGCGGAAGCGAGACGACTCATCGCCTCTCGCTTTCCCAAACCACGCAATTCGGCGATGGCCGGCAATTGCGATCTCCGCGGTGTCGCCTTCTTGGATTCCCAATTGTAGATCGACTGTTCGCTCACGCCGAGCAACTTGCCGATTTGCGCGGCAGACAAGCCCAAACGTTGGCGCAGCGATTTGAAACCCTTCGCCACGAATCGCATTTGTGCGGCTGCCGGCGCACTCGCGCTGGCCGGTGTGGCACGGGCGATCGTCTTCTCCGCCTGCTTGAATGCGCGCTCCAGCACGGCGAGCCGACGCTTTGCGGCCGCGATATCCCGGCGGTAGGACGCCGAGGTCTTTTGCAGCCCCGCAGTCTGTTTGCGAATTTCGCGGCGGCTTAAACGAACAATTTCTTCCTTCAGCAAAGCGCCAAGATTAGGCACGATACGTCCTCGCTCACTCAAAAAGAGCGCTTAGCTTAGCAGAGAGTTGGGGATTGGCGAATCATCGACTATTCCCGGCAATCATGGCGCGCTCGACTTCGCCGCATTCCAACACTGTCAACGCCCCGGACGGGGCGGCGCCGAATCCGTAAATATCTGAAAATGCCGGACGCGCGCTTCGATCTCGACGAGAAACCGGATATCGAATTCGTAGTACTTCGCACATTCGTAGTCTTCGCCGGCAAAACGCTTGATGGCTTCCAAGTCATCCCAGAACGTCAACATCTCGAAATGCGCCAGCTCGTCATCGAACCGACGCAGGCACCACGCGCCGCGATTGCCTTCGATCATCCGGTAGTCCGGCAAGGCAATTTCCTGCATCAACTTCAGATATTCCGTTGATTTCGACAGAGGCACAGCGCCGTGCCACACTCTCGCAATCATCAGTCTGCTCCGTTGTCGGGATCGATTAGCGTAAACCGCTAACCGTTAGGATATCCGAGAAATACGGAATCGCGAAAATACCGCATCTATTTTATTGCGCGAAGCCTTGGCTAGGCTGCGACATCCGCGAGTAGGCGCTCGCCACAATCCAGCGCCGCCGTTCCACTGCGAGCCAGTTCGAGAATGTGTGCCGTCGCACCAAGTTCCGCCAAGAACACGTTCAGTTCCACGCCGGTTCCTGTGAACTGAATCGTGCGTGTGGTTTCGCCTTCGTCGAAGAACACCGCGCGCGGATGCCGACGCACGCATGCGGCGACTTGCGACGCCTTGCCCGGCGTCACCGCTACTTTGACGATCAGCAGTTCGCATTCGAGATGATCGCGGGTCGTAAGATCGGCGATCTCGATTACGTCGATGAGCTTGCGCGATTGCTTGATGATTTGATCGATCACCACGTCATCGCCGGCCGTAACCAGTGTCAAACGCGAAACTGCCGGATCGTGCGTCGCAGCCACGGTAAGCGAATCGATGTTGTAGCCGCGCGCCGAAAACATACCGGCAACGCGCGCCAGCGCGCCAGCTTCGTTCTGCAGCAACATCGAGATAATTCTCCGCATCCAACCACTCCGTCATTCCCGCGAAAGCGGGAATCCAGTGCCTTCGCTACTTTCACATCATAAAAAGTCGCTGGATTCCCGCTTTCGCGGGAATGACGAGCGATGACTCAAAACATCTCCGACGACTCGACCTTCTCGTGCATCACGCCCTCGCGCGACGGAATCCAGTCGCCCGTAATCATCTGCGCATAGCTCTTGCCCGGTCCGACCATCGGGTAAACGCACGCATCCGGATCGATCATCACTTCGAGAAATGCCGGACCGTCGAACGCGACGAAATCGGCGATCGTCTGCGCGACGTCGCCAGGCTTTTCCAGACGCCGCGCCCAACAAAATCCATCGGCTTCGGCAGCCTTCACGAAATCTTTCTTGTGCAGGCTCTTGTCACTCGCCGAAAAACGGCCTTGGAAAAACAACTTCTGCCATTGGCGAACCATGCCGTCGCCCATGTTGTTCATCACGACGATCTTCACCGGCAAGTTGTACGTCGTCACCGTTTCGAGCTCGCCTAGATTCATGCGGATGCTCGCGTCGCCGTCGATATCGATCACCATTGCGTCACGCCGCGCGAATTGCGCGCCGATCGCGGCCGGCAAACCGAAGCCCATCGTGCCCATCGATCCGGACGTGAGCCACAATCGCGGATCGCAAAAATCGAAATACTGCGCCGCCCACATTTGGTGCTGGCCGACGCCGGTGCTGATCACCGCTCGGCCTTGCGTGTGGCGGTTGATTTCCTCGATCACTGCGTACGGCTGGATCAGCGGCGCGTTGCGGTCGAAGTTCATCGCATACGTTTTCTTCAAGTCGGCGATGTGCGAATGCCACGCCGCATAAGTATTGCGCTGCTGCGGAGTAAATCCGCGCTTGGTGCCGAAGGCGCGCAGGCGATCGAGCGACGGTGACAAATTGCCGAGATGATGCCAGTCGGCGTGCTTGACCTTGTTGATTTCAGCGGCGTCTACATCCAGATGCGCGATGTAGCGAGCACGTTCCGCAAATTTGTTCGGCACGCCGGCGACGCGATCGTCGAAGCGCGCGCCGATGGCGATCAGGAAATCGCAGTCCTCAACTGCGTAATTCGCATACGCCGTGCCGTGCATGCCGAGCATGTGCAGCGACAACGGATCGCTCGTGTCGACGGCGCCTATGCCCATCAGTGTCGTCGTGACGGGAATGCCGAACGCATGGGCGAAATCGCGCAACGCGCGCGAGGCATTTGCCGCAATCACACCCCCGCCCGCATAAATCAGCGGACGCTTCGCGTGCCAGAGCAGTTCGAAGAATTTCGCACAGCTCGTGCGATCCAGATGCGCCGACTCAATCGCTTCCAACCGCGCGCGATATCCGGGCACGGGTAACGAACTCGCGCCGTCGAACGTCAGCTCGGTATTCTGGATGTCTTTCGGAATATCGACGACGACCGGACCCGGCCGGCCGCTGCGCGCGATCTCGAATGCCGTGCGCAACGTCGCTTCGAGCTTCCGTGCGTCAGTGACGAGAAATACATGCTTCGCACACGACGCCATGATGCTGCTGACCGGCGCTTCCTGGAAAGCGTCGGTGCCGATGGCGGCGGTCGGCACCTGGCCGCAAATGACGACGATGGGAATCGAATCGGCCATAGCATCGCGCACCGGCGTAACGGTGTTGGTCGCTCCCGGCCCCGATGTCACGAGCGCGACGCCGACTTTTCCGGAGGCGCGCGCATAACCTTGCGCCATGAATCCCGCGCCCTGCTCGTTCGCCGGCACGATGAGCGGCATCGGCTCGATTCCATCCGCGCCGACATGATCGTGGTTGTAGCGGAACACGGCGTCGTACACCGGAAGAATCGCGCCGCCGGAATAACCGAACACGACCGTCACGCCTTCATCCGCGAGTACCTGCACGACGATGTCGGCGCCGCTGAGTCGCGTGCCGGCCAATAGATGCGCGGAAGTTTCGGATGTCGGCTGCAATTGTGCGTTCACGGTCGTGTTCCGTTATGGATAAGAAAAACCGGATGCGAGAAAAGCTCGCACTCGCATCCGGGTCACTCGACGTTCCTCAACTTGCCTTCTTCAACGGCGTTGGGGCCGCCGCGGCTTGATTCAGCCACGGCATCCGCGCGCGCAGACTCGCGCCGACTTTTTCGATCGGATGATCGAGATCGTTCTGCTTGAATTTCTTGTAATTCGGCAAACCGGCGGCGTATTCGGCCGTCCATTCTTTGGCGAACGTGCCGTCCTGGATCTCCTTGAGCACGGCGCGCATCTTGTCCTTCGTCGACGCATCGACGACGCGCGTGCCGCGCGTGTAGTCGCCGTACTGCGCGGTCTCGGACACGAACGTGAGCATCTTGGTGAGCCCGCCTTCGTAGAACAGATCGACGATAAGCTTCAACTCGTGCATCACCTCGTAGTACGCGATCTCCGGCTGATACCCCGCTTCGACGAGCGTCTCGAATCCGTGACGCACCAGTTCGCTCACGCCGCCGCACAGCACGGCCTGTTCGCCGAACAGATCGGTCTCGGTTTCCTCTTTGAAATCGGTTTCGATCAACATCGCGCGCGTGCCGCCGATGCCGGCCGCGTAGGCAATCGCTTTGTCTTTCGCGTGGCCGCTCGCGTCTTGATGCACGGCGTACAGACAAGGCACGCCGCGGCCGATCTGATACTCGCTGCGCACCAAAGCGCCGGGACCTTTCGGTGCGACCAGAATCACATCGATATCCGCACGCGGCGCGATCGTCTTGAAGTGCACGTTGAATCCGTGCGCGAACAGCAGCGCGGCACCGGCCTTGATGTTCGGCGCGATGACGTCGTTATAGAGCTGAGGTTGCACCATGTCCGGCGTCAGCACGGCGACGAGATCGGCGCCCTTCACCGCGTCGGCCGGATCGACGACTTTCAAGCCGTCCTGCTGCGCCTTGATTGACGTCGGTCCGCCTTTGCGCAATCCGACAACGACATCCAGACCCGAATCGCGCAGATTCAACGCGTGAGCGCGTCCTTGACTGCCATAACCGAGCACCGCGATTCGCGCGTTCTTCAGAGGTTGCATTTCGTTCGACATGTGACTTTCTCCACAAATGGACAATGTTGCAATCTATATTTCAATCACGGCGCCGCGCGCGGCGGAGCCGACGGTTTTCGCATACTTCGCAAGCACGCCGCGCTCGACTTTCGGCGGCGGCGCGCGCCAATCGATGCGCCGCGACGCCAGGTCGGCATCGGTTTCGATGACGCGGCGTTCCGCATCGATGACAACGCGATCACCGTCCTGCAGCAATGCGATCGCACCGCCGCGCACTGCTTCTGGTGCGATGTGACCGACCATGAATCCATGCGTCGCGCCGCTGAAACGGCCGTCGGTGATGAGCGCGATGTCGTCGCCAAGCCCGCGGCCGACAAGCGCGGCCGTCACGGCGAGCATCTCGCGCATGCCGGGGCCGCCAGCGGGACCTTCGTTGCGGATGACGACGACATCGCCTTTTTCGATTCCTCCGACCTGCACGGCGCGAAACGCGTCTTCCTCGCTTTCGAAGACGCGCGCAGGCCCTTCGAAATGCAACTTGCCTTTGCCGGCAAGTTTCAACACGCAGCCTTCGGGCGCGAGGTTGCCGTAAAGAATCGAATAACCGCCGCGCGGTTTGAACGCCCGGCTCACGGGCACGACAACTTGCTGATCGGCCGGCGCTGGCGCCGCCGCATCGAGTTCTTGGAACAGTGTCTTGCCGCTGAGTGTCGGCGCGTCCTCGAGCAGGCCCGCGGCGCGCAACTCGCGTGCGACTTGCGCGAGACCGCCGGCCTGAGTCATTTCGATCGCCGTGTATTTGCCGGCGGGCATGAGGTCGGCAATCACGGGCGTTGTCTTCGACGCCACTTCGAAATCTTCCAGCGTCAGCGGCACCCGCGCTTCGTTGGCGATGGCAAGCAGATGCAGCACAGCGTTCGTCGATCCGGCCGTCGCATTCGCCACGCGCGCGGCATTGCGGAACGACTTCTCACTCAAAACATCGAGCGGTCGCAGATTGTTCTTGAGATTTTCGACAGCGATTTCACCGCAGCGGCGTGCAACATCATGTTTCGCCGGATCGGTGGCAGCAACGTCGTTGAATCCGAGCGGCGACAGGCCGAGCGCCATGAGCATCATCGACATCGTGTTCGCCGTGAACTGACCGCCGCACGCACCTGCGCCCGGACATGCCTTGTGCTCGACTTGCGACAAACGTGCGTCGTCGATCTTGCCCGCTCCATGCGCGCCGACGGCTTCGAATACTTGCTGAATCGTGATCGATTTCCCGTCGAGTTTGCCGTGCGCGATGCTGCCGCCATAGAGCGCAACGCCGGGAATATTCAGCCGCGCCAGCGCCATCGCGGCGGCGGGAATGGTCTTGTCGCAGCCGCACAGCACGACCATCGCGTCGAGCGAATGACCGTCGACAGCCAATTCGATCGAATCGGTGATCACCTCGCGACTCACCAGCGATGCGCGCATGCCCGGCGTCCCCATTGCCATGCCGTCGGTGACGGCGATGGTGTTGAACTCGATCGGCGTGCCGCCGGCTGCGCGCACGCCTTCGGCAACGTCTTGCGCAAGGTCGCGCAGATTCAGATTGCATGGCGACACGTTCGACCACGTGTGCACCACGGCGACGAGCGGCTTGCGAATCGCCGCTTCGTCCAATCCGGTCGCATACAGCATCGCGCGCGCGGGCGCGCGATCCGGACCGGTTTTCATCACGTCGCTGCGCATGTGCCCGTTTGTATACTTTTCGGTCATGTCGTCGATCACGCAGCCGCGCGCTTGGATGTGCTAGCGGCGAGTGCTTCGACGACCGCGGCCGTGACTTCCATAGTGCTCGCCGTTCCGCCGAGATCGCGCGTGAGCGTGCCGCGCTCGATTACCGCATCGACGGCCGACTCGATCGCGCGCGCTTCGTCTTCGCGATTCAGCGAATAGCGCAGCAACAGCGCGGCGCTCAGAATGGCGCCGAGCGGATTCGCAAGGCCCTTGCCGGCGATGTCGGGCGCCGACCCATGAATCGGTTCGTACAAACCGACTTTGCCGTCACCCAGCGATGCGGAGGGCAACAAGCCGAGCGAGCCCGCCAGCGCGGCGGCCTCGTCGGTGAGAATGTCGCCGAACAGGTTTTCGGTGACGATTACGTCATAAGCGCTCGGTCGCGTGAGCAGGAGCATCGCCATCGAATCGACGAGCTGATGTTCGAGCGTGACGTCCGGATATTCCTTCGCGATGGATGTGACCGTGCTGCGCCACAGCCGCGATGTTTCGAGGACATTGGCTTTATCGACATGCGTCACGTGCTTGCGGCGGCCTCGCGCCAGTTCGAATGCGCGCCGCGTTGCACGCGATATTTCGGTCACGGTATATCGGCATTCGTCGGTCGCAGTGTCCGCCGTGCGCGTCTTGGCACCGAAATACGCGCCGCCGGTCAGTTCGCGCAAAAACAATAAATCCACATTGCGCAATTTTTCATTTTTCAACGGCGACAAATCGGCGAGCTTCGGATGCACGCGTACCGGCCGCAGATTGGCGTAAACGCCAAGCGCCGCACGCAGCCCAAGCAAGCCTTGCTCCGGACGCACTTTCGCGTTCGGATCCGACCATTTCGGTCCGCCGACTGCGCCGAGTAAAACCGCGTCGGCTGATTTGCACGCGGCAAGTGTCGAAGGCGGAAGCGGATCGCCATGCGCATCGATGGCGTTGCCGCCGATGGCGTGTTCGCTGAAAGTAAAGTGGAGGTCGCTCGTCGACGCGACATGCTTGAGCACGGCAACGGCAGCGGCGGTAACTTCGGGACCGATGCCGTCGCCCGGCAGTACGACGATATTCGCAGCGCTCATGCGGCCTCCCGCGTGCGCTCGAACGCATCGATGGCGTTCGCGTTTTGCAGAATGAATCCGAGTTGGTCGACGCCGCTGAGCAGACAATGCCGCGCGAACGGTTCGAGTTCGAACGTGAAGCGTCCGCCGTCCGGCAATTCGATGAAGCCATTGGCGACATCGATCGTGAGTTCCAGGCCGGGATGCTCGAGCAGATAACGATGCTCGCCTTCGCTGAGCACGACGGCGAGCAAACCGTTCTTCAGCGAGTTGCCGCGGAAGATGTCGGCGATCTCGCTCGACAAAACAGCGTGGATACCGAAATCGAGCAGCGCCCACGGCGCGTGTTCGCGTGACGAGCCGCAGCCGAAGTTGCGACCGGCGACGAGAATCTCGCAACCGCGCGCTTCGGGCTTGTTCAGCGCGAAATCCGGATCGGGCGAACCGTCTGCGCGGTAGCGCCAATCATTGAAAAGGAACTTGCCGAGACCTGTGCGTTCCGTCGTCGTGAGAAATCGCGCGGGAATGATGCGATCAGTGTCGATGTTCTCGTGCGGAAGCACGACCGTGCGGGAATGGATGTGAGTCAACGGCTTCATGCAGCAGCCTCCGTCATCAATTCGCGCGGATCGGCGATGTGTCCGGCGATGGCGGACGCGGCGGCGACGAGCGGACTCGCCAACACCGTGCGCACACCCGGCCCTTGCCGCCCTTCGAAATTGCGGTTGCTGGTGCTGACGACAAGCTGCCCCGGCTTGCCGATATCGCCATTCATGCCGAGGCACATCGAGCAGCCCGCTTCGCGCCATTCCGCGCCGGCGTTGAGAAACGTTTCGTGCAACCCTTCGCTCTCCGCATCGCGCTTGATCTGT
>Ga0209006_10006127_pt1 | contig 10906 bp, 9 predicted proteins | sample JacPin_JW_Ref_O2_FD_188567 | JGI IMG/M metagenome (GOLD analysis project Ga0209006, IMG submission 188567) | Forest soil microbial communities from Algoma, Ontario, Canada - Jack Pine, Ontario site 1_JW_Ref_O2 (SPAdes) (version 2) | ecosystem: Environmental > Terrestrial > Soil > Boreal... | reverse complement strand
ACGATCAAGGCCGCCTGGTCCACGATCTCACCAAAGACGATTTCACGCTGGAAGAAGAGGGCCGCCCACAGACCATCCGCTATTTCTCGCAGGAAACCGGACTACCGCTCACGCTCGGTGTGCTAGTGGATACCAGCATCAGCCAGCGCCGTCTGCTGGCCGAGGAGCGCACGTCCAGCTATCGGTTTCTCAACCAGGTGCTGCGCTCGGACCGGGATCGCGCGTTCGTGATGCATTTCGATCGCGAGGTAGAGCTGTTGCAGGACCTAACACCTCTACGCGAGAAGCTGGCCGACGCTCTGGCGCGGTTGGCAGTCCCTCGGCCAGTGCCACACGGCAGGGACCCCGGCGGAACCACGCTCTACGACGCCATATTGCTCGCTTCCCAGGAGGTGATCCAGAAGGATGGGGCCATGCGAAACCAGTCTCGAAAAGCGCTCGTCTTGCTTACCGATGGCGTGGACAACGGCAGCAAAGTCGGGCTGTTCGCCGCGATTGAAGCGGCCCAGCGCGCCGACACGCTGGTCTATTCCATTCTATTTTCCGATCGGCGGGCTTATGATGGAGTTTACGCCAGCATGGCCGGCAAAAAGGCTCTGCAACGCGTTTCGCAGGAAACTGGCGGCAGCTTCTTTGAAGTATCCGAGAGCAAGCCGATCTCGACCATTTATATGCGCCTGGAAGAAGAGCTGCGCGATCAATATAGTATCGGTTACACATCAGATAGAGCAGGCGCCGGGGCTGGATACCGTAAAATCCACCTGGCCGCCAAACGGCCCGGCCTATCGGTGGAAACCCGTGACGGCTATTACGTTAACAGGTAAAGCCGGTGGCTGAAATGCACCAGCATGGCTTTCCTCGGCCAAACGGCCCTGCGGGAAGGCCAATTTTAACAAGCACTTAGTCATGGCACCCTAGATGCAACTAAGGACGACTTGAGAGGCACTACGATAATGAAAATAAAACCTCGATATACACTGACCGCCGCTTCTGTTTTACTTCTTTCGCTGGTAGGCACTCTGCCAGGCGTTGCTCAGGACGTGAATGCGCCGCCGCAGGATCAATCGGCGCCCCCGCCTCCTTCCGGCGGATGGCGCAAGTTCCAGCCGCAGGATCAACAGGCAGGTCAATTGCCTTCCGATCCAGGCGGGCAGCAAACCGCCGCTGATCCAGCAGGCAACCCGCCGCCTCCCCCGGCAGGCGATCCTCAATATCAACAGCAAGGTCCTCAATACCCGCAGCAGGGCCCGCAATATCAACAGCAGGGTCCGCCTCCGCAGGGCGTACCGCAGCAGGCTCCCCCGCCCCGCTACGCTCCGACTAGCATTACGCTGCCTGCGGGCGGTTGGGTGACAATCCGGCTGAATGAGCCGCTGTCGAGTGATCGCAACCAGACTGGCGATACGTTCACCGGCACGTTACTGGAACCGATCATCGCCAATGGATTGGTGATCGCGCATCGCGGCGAGACCGTGACCGGCATCGTTACCGAGGCACAGAAGGCAGGGCGCGTGTCGGGCGTTTCGCACCTAAAATTGGAGCTTACTGGAATCCAGCTGGCCGATGGCCGCCAGATTCAAGTGAAGACGAAATTGATCGATCGTAAGGGGAACACGTCCTACGGGCGCGATGCCTTTGCCATTGGCGCCACAACGGCGACCGGCGCTGCAATCGGGGCCGGCGTAAATGGTGGCGTCGGAGCCGGCGTGGGCGCGGCGGCTGGCTTGGTGGTTTCTACTATCGGCGTGATGCTGACGCGGGGCCGGCCGACGGTGGTGGGTCCTGAAAGTCCGCTGACGTTCGGCTTGGAAACGCCGATCACTCTCGACAATTCACAGCAGGCTTTCCAATACGCCTCGCAGCAGGATTACAACGCCGGCCTTCGTCCGCCGCGACCTGGATATGGATCGGCCTATGGACCCGGACCCGGCTATGCTCCTTACCCGCCAGCGCCTTATTATGGCGGCTATTACGCAGCTCCTTATGCTTACGGCTATCCGTATGCTTACCCCTATTGGGGCCCGTCGGTTTACTTTGGATTTGGCGGACGCTGGGGCTACGGCGGACGTTGGCGCTAAGCAATATAGTTAGGTGTTGATTGGGCCTCGCGAAGAGTTTCGCGAGGCCTTCTTATTTGTACAGACTCCCTACTTTACTTCTGAAATTCCCTCGGGGCATGCGAACTCCCGCAGCTCGTCGGTCCCGCTTCCCGGTTTCGCCTTGCGATAAGTTTTCACCGTTTCCCATGGCTTGGTCAGCGCTTTGGGATCGGTCACGGTGATCCGATCTTCGAGTAGCCCGGGTTCGACCATCCGGATGCGCTCGTGCACCGTCATCGCGTCGCTATGCGGCGTGAATCCTTCGATGAATGTATCGTCGCGTAGCGCCACTGTATCGACCACCAGCGTGTCGCCTTCCCAACGGCCGGTGGAATAGCCCGCGTATGTCGGATCGTCCAGAACTTTTTGCGATGGCTTGCGCCCATCCAGATAGACGCGGCGCAGCGCGTCGTTCAGCTCGCTGAAGAAGGTGATCTTGTCTTTGTTCTGCATCACCTCCATGCCGTAGAACATGCTCATCATGGCGGGCATTCCGGGAGGCAGGCATTTCGCCACCGGATCGTATTCCGAAGAACCTGCGATGAGCGTTTTGCTGATCATTTGCCATTTCGCCATGTACTGGGGCTGGAGCAACGGTTCATCCGGCCTGCGTCCCGTGGAGCCATCCGCCAGCGGCGCCGATGCTTTGGGCGGCGGCGGAGGGCCTGCCCGTTGTGGAGGCGGTCCACCAGCGGGCGGACCACCACGAAAATTGCCGAACGGATTCACTGGATAATAGACGCCGGAAAAATCGGGCGGCGCTTGCGCACATGCCGCCGCCGCGGTCAGCAACCCCAAAACCAGGGGCGTGGCCTTCACTTGGCTTCTCCCAATCCTTCGGCGCAGGCGAATTCGCGAAGCTCGTCGGTCCCTTTCTCGCGCGACGCCCTGCGATAGGTTTTCTCCGTCACCCAGGGCTTCGTCAAGGCTTTCGGATCCGTGACCGTGATGATATCCTCCAGCAATCCGGGCTCTTTGAGACGGATGCGCTCACGCACCGTCATCGCGTCGCTGTGCGGCGTGAATCCTTCGATGAACGTGTTGTCGCGCAGCGCCACCGTATCCACCACCAGCGTGTCGCCCTCCCAATGGCCGGTCGAGTAACCGGCATACGTGGGATCGTCCAGCACCTTTTGCGAAGGCTTGCGCCCATCCAGGTATACGCGGCGCAAGGCGTCGTTCAACTCGCTGAAGAAGGTGATCTTGTCCTTGTTCTGCATGATCTCCATGCCGTATGCCATGGACATCATGGCGGGCATTCCCGGCGGCAGGCACTTGGCCGTCAGATCGTATTCGGACGAGCCGGCGATGCGCGTCTTGCTGATGATCTCCCATTTCGCCATGTATTCGGGCGTAAGTGATGGCTCATCGGGATTGCGTCCGCGCGATCCATCGGACAGCGGCGCGGATGCGGTGGGGCGCGGTGGTGGCCCTGGGGGCTGACCAGCCGCTCCCGCTCTTGGACCGCCGGCAAACCGGCCAAACGGATTCAGCGGATAATAGACACCCGAAAAATCGGGAGGCGTGGTCTGCGCGCAGAGTCCCACCGCGCCGACCAGCATGCTGAGTAAAATCTTTTCCACCTTCATGGCAGGCACCTTTACTCCGTCGGCGGCGGCGCGTTAGCCAGAATAGTGCCGTCGGACTTGGTCACGCGAGCAATCAACCCGGAGGCCGAGTCGTCCTTGGCCGGGCTCAAGTCGATGGTGACCACGTCGCCGGGCTGCAGTATTTTCGGGGTCCAACCGGCGCGTGCCAGGATTCCGGGCGGCCGGCCCTCGGCCTTCCAATCCACTTTGTTGCCTTTGCCGTCGTCCACCGACAGGATCACCCAGACATGCGGGTTGGTCCATTTGAATTCCTTGACGACGCCCTTGATGGTGATGACTTTCGTCACGTAGAACGCCGAGTTGCTGTGGTGAGCCTGCGCCAGGGGCGCAAGCAAAAGCGCCGCTCCCAGCACCGCGCAACTTAGGATCGCCCGTAGCTTCATCGTTTCGAACCTCCAGAAATCTCTTTGGGAAGCATATCAAAGTCTTGGAGGGGAAGAGGTCAGAAACCAGAAGAAAGAATTCAGAAGCCAGAATTCAGAATGGCTAGGGCCGCGCGTGTCACCCGAGCGGAGCTGGCGTATTAGCGTCTAACAAGATCTTCACGCAACAGCCGCGGGCTGCTCAAGGGAACTTTTCGCAAGGGAGCAGATCGAAGAACGCCACTGGGAGACGCGTGCCTCGGAAACACCATACTCCATCAAGCTTAGCCGGATCCTTTCTGAGGAACTAAGCCCATTGAGAAGGTCGCCGAGAACATCCTGTCCGCGATAAAGAACCCCGAGGAAGCGATCTTCAAAAAATCTCCCGGCGAACCACATCGAGCCAAGAGCGGCGCAACGCCGCCGTACCGAACATACTGCGTAACCCTACGGCTGTAAATTACCAATATCGAGCCTGAGTACCTGCCCGGGCTGTACGAAGTCGATGGCCGTGGCGATACGATCCGCCACCACCCGTAAGCTCGGCCAGTGATTGCTGGATAAGATAACGACCGCCAAACTCCGACCGGCGAAATTTTGCTGGTAGCGGACATTCTGGTCACAGGTAAGAAGCATATCGAACCCCGCCTGCTTCGCCTCGTCCAGCAACTCACCATTCTCTAGTCCCTGCCATCCCAACTCGTCCGCCCGTGTCACCTGATGCCTTCGCAAGAAAGCCGTTAGCGGAGCTGGCGTATTAGCGTCTAACAAGATCTTCACGCAACAGCCGCAGGCTGCTCAAGGGAACTTTTCGCAAAAGTGAGCACCTCGTGGACCTGTTCCCGGCTGACCGAGGGGAACCACTCCAGGAATGCATCAACCGTTGAGCCTTGGTCCAGGTGTTCGAAGAGCGATGCCACCGGAAGACGCGTGCCTCGGAAACACCACACTCCACCAAGCTTAGCCGGATTCCGATCGACGGCTTTGCAACGGCTCCAGTCCATGCTGTTATTTTAGCCCTTATTTCTTTGGCTCCTGCGTGGGCGACGGCACATCCGAATTGAAAATGTCGGCGACTGTCTTCCATTTTCCGTCCGCTTGCTTTTTCCACACTTCCACCAGCTTGCCGTGATCCTCCTGGGATTTGCCCTGGGGATTTTTCGCGGTGATCTGGTAAGTTCCCATCACGTACGCCAGCTCGCCCGAGCGCGCTACATCCGCTTTGCTTACCTGCCACGAAACGGTGGTGTCCGGACTGAGCATCGCGGCCCAAACGGCGCGAATCGCCTGCTTGCCTGTGGCAAGGGGCGCATTGGGAGGCAGGAGCGAAGCGTCATCGGCGTAATACGCTACCGTGCCGTCCAAGTCGTTAGCTCCCGCCGTCTTGGCCCATCGCGCGTCGGTCTCTTTCACGGCACTTTCATCGGCCGCGCTTGTGTCCGGCGACGTCTGCCGACTGCATCCCGTCGTAAGCAGAAACAGCGCGAGGCAGCAGCAACAAGAAATTCGTTCCATTCGAAAGTCCTCCCGATACGAGGCGTTATGATAGCATCTCTGGTTGTCACGCCATCTGTTCCTTCTCTTGGTTGTCACCACTTGCGCGCCGGCGCAATGGCTGAACTATCCGACGCCAGGAATCCCACGCACGCGCGATGGCAAACCCAACCTCACTGCTCCCGCTCCTCGCGCCGGTGACGGCAAACCCGACCTTTCCGGAGTATGGATGCATGAGCGCACCTCGCTCGCGGAACTGAAGCGCCTCTTCGGCGTGGACGTGGGCGCCACCAACGTCCCCGGCATGGAAGTTGAGACCGTCTCCAAGTACGCCATCAATATTCTGGTCGACTTCAAGCCGGAAGCATCGCCAATGCGGCCCGAAGCCGCGGAGATTTTCCGCCGCCGCGCGGGAGGCATCGAAGAGAGGGGCACCTGCCTGCCGGTTGGCGTCCCACTCGGGAGCCTCCTCTCGGAGCCTTTTAAGATCGTTCAGTCGCCCCGCTTGATCGCCGTCCTGTTCGAGGACACGCATCGCCAAATTTATACCGACGGCCGAGTGCTCCCCCAGGAATTCGCACAACCGTCGTGGCTGGGCTACTCCACCGGCAAATGGGATGGCGACGCGCTGGTGGTGGAAACGGCCGGCTTCAACGACAAGACATGGCTGGATGTGATCGGCCATCCGCATAGCGAAGCCCTGCGCATGACGGAACGCTACCGCCGGCGCGACGTAGGGCATCTGGACGCCGAGATCACCTTCAACGACCCGAAGATGTACACGAGACCTTTCACTATCAAGATCACCTACGAGCTTCAAGCCAATTCCGACATCTTCGAATACTTCTGCGACGAAAACGAAAAAGATAGCACCCACACCGGAAAGAAGTGAATTCTCAAACAGCATTTCAGGAGGCAAAATGGAAGCCATCATTTCAGATCTATTGAACCGCTTCGAAAAGGGAGCGCTTTCGCGCCGGGGCTTAATTCAGGGGCTCGCAATGCTGACGGCGGCGGGCGGCGCCGCATCGCTGGCGCCGGCTCAGGAGGCTGCGCTCAAAGGCGTAAAGATCGATCACATCAGCATTCAAGTCACCGACCTGCCGCGCGCAGTCGCTTTTTATGAAAAGATCTTCGGGTTGACGGTCATGAGCGAGGACAAGCCCAACGAAATTTCGCGCCTGGGCGCCGGGAAAATCATCGTCTCGCTGCACCACAAGAATCCCACCGGCATTGTGGATCATTTCGCGATCGGCGTCGAGAACTTTAACAAGGAACGCGTCACGCAGCAACTGAAGGCACTGGGCATAACTCCGGAGGAAAATCTGGACGCCGGGTTCCATATCAAGGATCCGGAAGGAATGAGCGTCCAGATAGTCGGAGCTTAGATTCATACCCAGTAGGGCCGGCTCCCTGACGGTCGCGGTTCGGAAGGGCAAACGCGCTAGGTGCGCATGCGCGTGAAAAAATACGCGCCCGCCATGGCGAATATTAAATCCGGCGACCACGCGGCCAGCGCGGCCGGCAGCAGGTTCACGTCACCTAATTGCTCGAAGAGCTTGCCGATGGTCCAGTAGGCAATGGCGATGGCGAAGCTGACGCCGACGCCCGCCATCGCGCCCTTGTTGCCAGCCAGAAACGCGAACGGCACCGAGATCAGCGCCATCACCAGCGCAAAAAGCGGCAGCGCAAATTTGCGGTAGAAGCTCACCTGCAAAGTGATGGTGTCGATACCGCTGCGCTGCAATTCGCGAATGTACGCCGCTAGTTGCTGGTAATTCATCTGCTGATCCTGCAGCACCTCTTGCAGGAAATAATCGGGACGCTCGTCCAACTCCGGAAAGGTGGCGGTCTGTCCCGCAAAGCTGGCGAATTTCAGGTGCCGTCCGCCCGGATCCTGGCGGCTCCAGCCGTTTTCGAAAACCCAGGTCTGCAGCGTCGCCGACCAGCGCGCCTTCTCGGCCGAGATATGTTTGATGATGTGGAAATTGGCCGGATCCAGTTCAAAAACCTGCGGCCACGACATCAGCTTTTGCGCCCCGTCAATATACTTGAAATAGAAAACCTTGGGATCGTTCTTCGATCCCGGGTCGAAGACCCAATTTCGATCCGGGTGCAAATAAGTCTGCACCGGCTTGCCCTTAATCTCCTTGCGAATGGCGTCCTGCTTGCGATTGGCATCCGGCACGTAATAGTGCGCGAAGGCGAACAAGCCGCCGCTCATCAACAACGCCGCGGCCAGCACCGGCACAGCCAAACGGTACAAGCTGACGCCGCTGGCTTTCATGGCGGTGATTTCGTTGTGCTTGGTGAGAACGCCGAACGTGATTAGAACCGCCACCAGAACGCCCATGGGCGCCAGCTCGAAAATCAGCTCGGGCGTGCGGAAAAACAGGTAGGTAAACACGCGGGTCATCGCAATGTTGTTTTTGACGATGTCGCTCAACAGATCGAAAAACTCATAGACATGCGTCATGAGCACGAAGCCGACCAGCAGTAGCCCGAACCAGAACAAGAAGCTTTGCAGAACGTAGCGGTCCACTACTTGGGGCATCAGGAACATTCGCCAGCCACGGCTGCGCGAGCGCACGTGCGCCGCGGCGTTGGGCAGCTTTTTCCGCAAGCTAGCCCAGGTGGCGGAGGCCCACCCGATCAAGGCGCCAATCAAATCGCGATCGCCGGGCCGCTCCATGCGCGTTAACAGAGCCAAGCCGGCAATGGCGAAGATCGTGTTCGGGATCCACATCGCGATACCCACCGGAAGCTTTCCCGTTTGGCCCAGCCGTTGGCCCGCGATGAGCCCCATCCAGTAGATGAACGCCAGCGCCACGGTGATCACAAAGGCGCCGGATTTTCCACCCTTGCGGGAGGAAATCCCAAACGGAATCCCGATCAGAGCGAGCAGAAAACAGGCCGGAGGCAACGCCAGCCGGCGATGCAGTTCGATGCGCGCCTGGATCACGTTGTCGCGATCGAGGGTCTTATTGTGATAGGCCAGCCGATAGAGTGGACGCGTGTCGATTTCGGTATAGCCCTTGGCGTGAACTTCGTTGGGCTTGGTGGCATCCAGAATCTGGGTGCCCGTTTCCTGATAGATGTAATAATCCGCCGGATCTTTCCCGACATCGTAAGTAGCGCCTTCCTGGAGAGAAAGCTGAATCTGGTTGTGCGGCACATCCGGGATGGCGATGGCGTGGGCGGCCACGGTGACGGAGGGCCCGTCGCCGCGATCGTGATCGGTCTTCTTCTGTTCCTCCACCGGTGTTGTGTCGGCGATAAAGATGTTGCGCCAGTGATTCATCGCGCCCGGAGCCACGTCGCTGATGTACAGAACCCGGTTGGGGAAATCTTCATTGAAGACCTGCGGCTGCACTTCGGAAGTTAGCTCGGCCGCCGACAGGAGATTCAGAACTTTGTACGTTTTCCAAGCGGCGTAAGGCGTCAGCCACAGCGAGGCCGTAAAGGTGATCAACATCGCTAGCGTTGCCACCAACAATACCGGCGGGATCACTTTACGGCTTGGAACACCGGCGGCGCGCATGGCGATGATTTCGCCGTCGGCCGACATCCGGCTGAGGGCGATCAGAACGCCCACCAGTACGCCGAGGGGCATGGTGAACGACAGAGTGAATGGAATGGCGAGAAGAAACAAGTGGGCGACGGTGGACGGCGACGCCGAGCTGCGCACCAGGATTTCGAAGAGCTTCCCTACCCGCTGCAGGAACAGAACGAAAGTAAACAGCGCCGCGCCAAAAATCGCGCTCTTGGAGACTTCGCGAAAAATGGCGCGAAACAGCAGACCCATGCTTAGCTTCCGTGCGCCTGAGCCAGCGGCCCGCTCCCTGACGGTCGCGGTTCAGAAACGCGCGCGTGAGCAAGCGGTGTCGCGAGTTGTCCCGTCAGCGTAGGCGGCGGAACGATGGGCGGTTTCGGAGTCTCTTCCTTGCCCGGCTGCAGCTCCAGTTCTTCAAAGAGCACCGCCGGGGAAATCACCGAAGCGGTGGTGCTGAACGTGCCCGCTCCCACCAGCGCGAAGGGTGCGTTCGAATCGATCAGATCGAACACGTAGTTCTCGTCGGAGGCAGCCACAATATCTTTGAAAGAGCGAATGGACACGCCCGAGAACAAAAGGCCGCGCACCAATTCCTCGCGCCCGTCGGGATAGATTTTGTAAGCTAGCAGCGGAGGAACCACGGGATGCGAACCCCCGGAGGCCTGAGCTACTTTTTCCAGTTCTTCGATGGACGCCGTGGAGGGATAGTCCAGCTTCCGCACCAGAATTCCGTAGGGCTTGTTGCCTTGGCGGCACAGATCGATCAACTTCTTCTTCATGTCAGCCGCGGGCGTGGTTTGAGAAACGCGAATAAAAAGATTGCCAAATCCAGGCGAGCGCGTGCCGTAGGATCCGGACATGCGCGCGTGTCCGTTGGAACCGGGATACTCCTTGTACACCGGCGTACGCGTGAAAAGAAAAGTCTTCAGCACGCCTTTCTCCACCAGCGGCAGCGGTTGGGGCGCAACGCCCTCCATGTCGTAGACGTAATGCCCGAGCAAGGTGTGACCGTGGAATTCGGTCTGCGTGGGATCGTCCACCACATCCATCCAGTCGGGCAGAATGCGCGACCCCAGCTTGCTCTCCAGCTCGCTCGGCGAGTAGCGCGAGGGCCGGCCGGGATCGCTCACCGGCTTGCGCGTCATCTTCAGATTGTCGGCCAGCAGTTGACCGAATAGCTGCGCGGCCGCTGGCGCCTCAAACAGGACCGGCCCATCGTACGCTTCGCCGACGGGAGCCTGGCTGAGGGCGGTAACATGGTCGCCCAGCGCTTTGATTTCGCGCGTCAGTACGTCTTCGGAAGGAAGACCGTCCGGGTTAAAGGCTTGGAAAACCTGCGAGTCCCGGACCCGTGTTCCATCCGGCGCCAAACCGCGGCCGGCTACGCGAATATAAGCGACATCCTCGGGGGTGCGCAGCTCCGTGCCTTCCGAAGTGACAACGTAATTGGTGGATTGCGAGCTGTGCATCTCCACAGCGGACGAAAATATCTTGGGATATGCGTCGAACAGAGCCGAGAGGCGAACCACTTCACTCTTCCAGGCCGCGGAAGCAAAAGGCTTGCGCACGATCGGCATAATCAAGTGGGCCACGGGAGCCGTGGAAAAATCCGGAAGCGCCTCCGTCTGGCTCATGTTCTTGAGCGACGACCGTTTGCGCGCGATGGCATCTTCGGCGGTCTTGTAGGCGCGGTCGGTGGCCAGCCAGAACACCTGCCGGAATGCCAGATAATCGTTATCCATCGGCAGGCGACCCGGATCGTAGCGATTGCCGCCGTACGCTTCGGAG
>Ga0209006_10006126_pt1 | contig 10907 bp, 9 predicted proteins | sample JacPin_JW_Ref_O2_FD_188567 | JGI IMG/M metagenome (GOLD analysis project Ga0209006, IMG submission 188567) | Forest soil microbial communities from Algoma, Ontario, Canada - Jack Pine, Ontario site 1_JW_Ref_O2 (SPAdes) (version 2) | ecosystem: Environmental > Terrestrial > Soil > Boreal... | reverse complement strand
GCCACATATTCGGTATAGCCGCCGCCGTACTGATGAATGCCTTCGGGTGTCAGTTCCAGCACCCGGTTCGATAGTGCGGCGAGAAAATGCCGGTCGTGCGAGACGAACAGCATGGTGCCTTCATATTGCGACAGCGCCGTGATCAGCATCTCCTTGGTCGCGATGTCGAGGTGGTTGGTGGGCTCGTCCAGCACCAGGAAGTTCGGCGGGTCGAACAGCATCAAGGCCATCACCAGCCGCGCCTTCTCGCCGCCCGACAGCACCCGGCATCGCTTCTCGACGTCGTCGCCGGAAAAGCCGAAGCAGCCGGCCAGCGCGCGCAAGCTGCCCTGGCCTGCCTGCGGGAATGAATCCTCCAGGGTCTGGAACACCGTGCGCTCGCCGTCGAGCAGATCCATGGCGTGCTGCGCGAAATAGCCCATCTTGACGCTGCCACCGAGCGCCACGATGCCATCATCCGGCGCGGTCGAGCCCGCCACCAGCTTCAACAGCGTGGACTTGCCGGCGCCGTTGACGCCCATGACGCACCAGCGCTCCCTGCGCCGCACCATGAAATCCAGTCCGTCATAGATGGTGCGGTTGCCATAGCCCTTCTGCACCTTCTTCAGGCTCACCACGTCCTCCCCCGAGCGCGGGGCGGGGAGGAAATCGAACGATACCGTCTGGCGGCGCCGGGGCGGCTCGACCCGTTCGATCTTCTCCAGCTTCTTGACCCGGCTCTGCACCTGCGCGGCGTGTGAAGCGCGCGCCTTGAATCGCTCGATGAATTTGATCTCCTTGGCCAGCATCGCCTGCTGACGCTCGAATTGCGCCTGCTGCTGCTTCTCGCCGAGCGCGCGCTGCGCCTCGTAGAACTCGTAATTGCCCGAATAGGTGGTCAGCTGACCGCCATCGATTTCCACCACCTTGCCGATGATGCGGTTCATGAACTCGCGGTCGTGCGAGGTCATCAGCAGCACGCCCTCATATCCCCGGAGGAACTGCTCCAGCCAGATCAGGCTCTCCAGATCCAGATGGTTGCTCGGCTCGTCCAGCAGCATGGCGTCGGGACGCATCAGCAGGATGCGGGCCAGCGCCACGCGCATCTTCCAGCCGCCCGACAGCGCGCCGACGTCGCCTTCCATCATCTCCTGGCTGAAAGAGAGACCGGCGAGGACCTCGCGCGCCCGGCCCTCCAGCGCATAGCCATCCAGTTCCTCGAACCGCGCCTGCACCTCGCCGTAGCGCGCGATGATCTCATCCATATCGGCCCTGGCCGTGTCTCCCATGGCAGCCTCGAGCTCCCCGAGCTCGGCCGCCACGGCGCTGACCGGGCCGGCGCCGTCCATCCCCTCGGCCACGGCGCTGCGGCCGGACATCTCGCCGACATCCTGGCTGAAATAGCCGATGGTGACGCCGCGATCGACCGCCACCTGGCCCTCGTCGGGCTGCTCCTCGCCCGTGATCATCCGGAACAGCCTGGTCTTGCCGGCCCCATTGGGACCGACGAGGCCGACCTTCTCGCCCTTTTCCAGCGCCGCGGAGGCCTCGATGAAGAGGATCTGGTGACCGATCTGCTTACTGATGTTGTCGAGACGAATCATTTTTCCACACGGGTTCCGACAAGGAATTTGCGCCGCTCTTAAGCCATGTGGCGCGGCCGCGGAAGGGTTTTCCGCGCTTATTGCCGGAGCCACGGGCGGACCCTATGCTGGCGCGCTTTTCATCGCCGGGGGCTTCATGACCACACCGCTCGATCCCGTCATCGCTCAGATCATTCCGCTGCTGCCGCTGCGCGATCCTGCCACGATGACGCCGCAGAGCGCGCGCGATGCGCTCCGCGCGCTCGCCGCGTCGCGCGCCGCGATTCCGCCACCGCCGGTCGAGAGCGCAGCCGACAGGCAGGTGAAGGGCGCGGCCGGACCGGTTGCCGCGCGGGTCTACCGCGTCTCACGCCGGAAATCGCCGACCGTGGTGTTTTTCCACGGCGGCGGCTGGGTCGCAGGCGATCTCGAAACCCATGACCGGCAGGCGCGCCTGCTCGCCATCGAGACCGGCGCCGTCGTCGTTTCGGTCGACTACCGGCGTCCGCCGGAAACGCGCTTTCCCGGCGCGTTCGAGGACGGCTTCGCCGCCATGCGCGACGTACTCGCAGGCATCGGCGAATTCGGCGGAGATGCTTCGCGCGTCGGCGTCGCCGGGGACAGCGCCGGTGGCAATCTGGCGGCGGCCGTGGCGATCGCCTGTCGGGACGCCGGCATCGGCCTCGCCGCGCAATTGCTGGTCTATCCCGTCACCGACGTCGCCGGAAACTACGCGGACGCCGGGGAGAACGCGCGCTTTCCCTCACGCGCGGAAAACGCGGAAGGCTACTTCCTGTCGCGCGCGGTGATGCAATGGTTTGCCGGCCACTATCTTGCCGACGAGAAACACGGCCTGGACTGGCGGGTTTCGCCGCTGCGCGCGAAAAGTCTTGCCGGCCTTGCGCCCGCGGTCGTCTGCACGGCGTGGTTCGATCCCCTGCGCGACGAGGGCAAGGCCTATGCCGACGCGCTCCGCGCCGCCGGTGTCCCGACCAGATACCATCACGGCGCCGGCCTGATCCACGGCTATTTCGGCCTCGGCGAAGCCTCGGAAACTGCCAAGGCCGAGGCGCACCGGGCGCGCGCCGATTTCAGGGGACTGCTCGAGCGGGGCGTTTGAACGCCGCCGGACGCTGAAAGCGCCCCTGGCACCAGCAATTTTATCCATGAAGAGCTTGATCCCGGCGGGATTCCAAAGTCCAATCCGGATACTTGTGTTGGCTCAGGGAGAGACCCCATGATGAAGCGAATATTCTTGGCTGCAATTGTCGCCGTGTTTGCGATCGGCTCCGCCGTCGCGCAGGAATCCTGTGAGAGCAAGGCCGTCGGCAAGGACGGCAAGGCTCTCGCCGGCGCGGCGAAAACCTCGTTCATGAAAAAGTGCATGGCCGATTCATGCGCGACGAAAGCCGTCAGTTCGGACGGCAAGCCGCTGGCGGGCGCGGCAAAGAACAGCTTCATGAAGAAGTGCGAATCGGGTACGTAAGCGATTGATTGCTTTGACAGGGGCGCTCGGCAACGAGCGCCCCTGGTGATTCCGGACACCTGATCAGTCCCGCTTGAAGCGATAGTTGAAGCGGTCCCCATCCGCGGTGATCAGGCCCGCCGTCGGTGTCGGGAAATGGATCGGCAAGATCAGCGTATCGGTGCCGGCTACGGCAGCAAAAAACTTGCGACGCGACACTGCCGATTGCTTCGGGTCCCAATCCGGCTTTGCCGACCAGTCCGGCTCGCGGCACTGGATCATGTGGTGCATGAGATCGCCGGCCACCACCGCGCGCTGACCGCGGGAGAAGATGTTGACGCAGCAATGGCAGGGCGAGTGCCCCGGCGTTGGCGTCAGCGTGATGGTGTCGTCGAGCGCGTAATCGTCATCGACCAAAAGCGCCTGTCCGGCTTCGACGATGGGCAGGCAGTTGTCGCGGAATACCGTGCCGGGCGGATTGGCGCCTTTGGCGTGCTCGGCCTCCCAGGCCGCATATTCCTTCTTGTGAAAGATGTATTTCGCATTCGGGAATGTCGGCACCCAGCGGCCATCCCGCAACGTGGTGTTCCAGCCGGTATGGTCGATATGCAGATGCGTGCAGAACACGTAGTCGATCTTGTCGTAAGCGATGCCGAGCGCAAACAGCTCGTTGCGCCAGCGCTCCTTGCCGGGAAAATCGAACGGCGGCGGATGGCCCTTGTGCTCGCCGGTGCAGGTGTCCACCAGGATGGTATGGTGCGGCGTCCGCACCACGAAGGTCTGGTAGGTGATGACCATCATGCCCAGCGCCGAATCGAAAACCTCCGGCGCCATCGAGGGCAAGTGATGCCTGAAGACGGCCTCGTCATAGGCCGGAAAGAAGTCCTGCGGCCGCCGCCACGGTCCCTCGCGTTCGATCACCGCGTCGATGGTGATGTCGCCGATCCCCAGCTGTTTCATTCGCTTCCCCCTGGCTTGTTGGGGGCGAGCGTAACGGGCGCCTTGCGGCCGTTCAAGCCGAGGGCAACGCATGCGGCTCCGACGATTCGGCACATCAGGTCGCAGGTCTACCCAACGGCTGGCGCTCTTGCTGCAGAATGTTCAATTGACCGATGGCGGCAAGACAAGCCTCGGTCGAGCCGTTTCCGTGAGCGATCGCGTAAGATAGGCTATGAGGAGCCCTGTCTTTGAAAGGACAATCGGGACGCTTCCATGTCCGCGGGGAAAGCGAGATGAATGCCGTCAGGCCGCAAGAATTGAAACTGAAAGTCGACGGCGCGAACGTCGTTTCCGCGCTGCTGCTCCGCCCCCCATCGACGCAAGCCTGCCTTGTCTTCGCCCATGGCGCGGGCGCCGGGATGACCCACCCATTCATGGAATTGGTTGCCTCGGGTCTTTACGACCGCGGCATCGCGACGCTGCGCTTTCAGTTTCCCTATATGGAAAAAGGCAGCAAGCGGCCGGATGCGCCCGCTATCGCGCATGCCGCCGTGCGCGCCGCCGGGGCTGAAGCCGCGCGATGCTGCGCGGGCCTCGAGCTTTTTGCTGGCGGCAAATCGTTCGGCGGCCGCATGACGTCGCAGGCGCAGGCGATCGCGCCTTTGGCCGGCGTCCGCGGACTTGCCTTCCTGGGTTTTCCGTTGCATCCGGCCGGCAAGCCGTCCGACACCCGGGCAAAGCACCTCGGGGAGGTCCATGTCCCCATGCTCTTTATTCAGGGCACGCGTGACAAGCTTGCCGAGCCGCACCTGCTCGAACCCGTCGTGCAACGGCTAGGCCCATCCGCCTCGCTGCATCGGGTAGCGGAAGCCGACCATTCCTTCCACGTGCCGGCGCGCTCGGGACGCAATGACCGCGAGGTCATGGACGAAGTCCTGGATGTTTTGGCGGCCTGGATCGCCGCGAATTCAGGTCATGGCTCTTGACCCGAGCGGACCTTGACTTGCACCGTCAACGCGGGTCCCGCCTTGGGTGTCCGCGATTGGGCAGCAAAAGCAAGCGGTTGACTGAAAATTGCCGGCCGAAAAAAATTTGTCGGAAAACCGACATATTGCGCTCGATCGTGCGATACTGTTCTTGGAAGGGGACCCCCCATTGACCGGCACTCAATCAAGATCGCTTGACGTCGGCGCCCGCGTTTGCTGGAGCGAGAACGAAAAGGACCAGGGCACTGTCGTCGAGAAGAGCTGGTCTGGCGTAACGCTGAAATGGGACAACCGCGAACAGCAATCCATCATGCATAATGACATGCAGATGGTTTTTCTTATCCGATAGAGATCAACGTATATGAAGACAGCCAAGATCAAGCCTAAACGGTTGGATTTAGAGGTCGAATGCTCCGTGTGCGACGGCACCGGATTTCCCAAGGTGCGGCAACCAGTCCAGCCTGGTCGCAAAATATACCCCGCGCCCTGCAAGCAATGTCTCGGCAAGGGACGAATAGGGTCGGCAGCATAAATCCGCCGGAAGAGCGAGGCCGCGCGAAATCGCCAGGGGCTGGCGATTCAAACAGAAAATGCGAAGGGGAGATATCATGAAACGTCGCGAATTCCTGAAGACGGCAGGCGTGGGGCTCGCCGCGTCAACCACGGTCGCCGCACCCGCCATCGCGCAGTCGATGCCCGAGCTGAAGTGGCGCTGCACGACGAGCTGGCCGAAGACGCTCGACGTTCCCCACAGTGCTTGCGAGACGCTTGCGAAATACGTTTCCGAAGCGACCGACAACAAATTCCAGATCCAGACTTTCGCCGCCGGCGAGATCGTTCCTCCCCTGCAGGTGATCGACGCGGTGGGCAACAACACGGTCGAGATGTGTCACACCGCCGCCTATTATTTCATCGGCAAGGATCCGACCTTCGCGCTCTATTGCTCCGTTCCGTTCGGGCTGAACTCGCGCCAGCAGAACGCCTGGTTCCAGGATCACGGCGGCCAGGATATGCTCAATGACTTCGGCAAGAAGTTCAAATTGTACGGCATCGCGGGCGGCAACACCGGCACCCAGATGGGGGGCTGGTTCCGCAAGGAGATCAACACCGTCGACGACCTCAATGGCCTGAAGATGCGGATCGGCGGATGGGCCGGCAAGACCCTTGCCAAGCTCGGCACTATTCCGCAGCAGATCGCGGGCGGCGATATCTACCCCGCGCTGGAAAAGGGCATTATCGACGCCACCGAATGGGTCGGCCCCTACGACGACGAGAAGCTCGGCTTCTACAAGATCGCCAAGTATTATTACTATCCCGGCTGGTGGGAGGGCGGCACGGCGCTGCACTTCTACATCAATTCGGACAAGTGGGACGCGCTGCCGAAGGCCTATAAATCGCTGCTGACGATTGCCGCGGGCTACGCCAACCTGGATGTTCAGGCGCGATATGACGCGCGCAATCCGCAGGCGATCAAGCGGCTGGTCGCGAACGGGACACAGCTGCGCCCGTTCAGCCAGGCGATCATGGAAGCTTGCCTGAAGGCGTCGAATGAGGTCAATGCCGAGACCTCGGCGGCCAACCCGGACTTCAAGAAGATCTACGATTCGCAGATGGCCTTCCGCGACGACGGGAATCTGTGGTGGCAGGTCGCGGAATACTCCTACGAAAGCTTCATGATCCGCACGCGCCCGAGAGGCTGAACGGGCTTCAAGCCAGAATCGATCACCGGCGCTGCATTCACTTTTCCATGGCTATGGAACGGCGGATGTTCACGCTGATGTGCGTATGCGGGTCGCTTTCGCCGTAAAAGAAGACAGTTGTCGGCGCACTCCCGCCGCATCAGCGCGATAGCTCACGCCCCCGGATCAGCCCGGCGGGATTATCGTCCCGCCATCGACAGAGGGCAGGAGCGTGGACGCAACAACACCGGTGATTTCCGACAAGCGGTTCGACGAGGTGATCGCGACCGAGCAGGATTTGCGAAAGATTGTCGGGCCTGCCAACAAATGGTTCACCAGCAAAATTCTTCACAGACTTGATCGGCGCTGCCAGGGGTTTATCGCAGCATCGCCTTTCGTCGTGGTTGGTTCGACCGATCCACTCGGCATGGTCGACCTGTCGCCGAAGGGCGACCACGCGGGATTCGTGCGATGTCTCGACGACGCGACGCTGGCGATCCCGGATCGCCGCGGCAACCGGCGGGTGGATACGTTCCACAACGTGCTGCAGAACCCCGGCGTCGGCCTGATCTTCTTCGTTCCCGGTCGGCGCGAGACGTTGCGGGTCGCCGGCCGCGCCATGATCGTTCGGGATCGGGCGATCAGGAGCGCCATGATGGCAGGTGATCGCGTGCCCGAACTCGCGATGATCGTCATCGTCGAAAGGGTGTTCTTCCATTGCGGCAAGTGCATTGCGCGCTCGAATCTGTGGAATTACAGCCGTGATGCGGAGCCGGCCGCGACATTGTCCCCGATCGCGCCTGCGCTATGAATTCGACAATCGCTTTTCGATGATCATCGGCAGCCCGTTTGCCGGCCGCAAGGTCACCCGCAATGTCGGCCATACCGCGTGGCCCGGCTTCAGCCGAAAATCGAAGCGCCTGACGATCGCCGCAAGCACGAGCGTCGCCTCCTGCAGGGCGAAGGTTGACCCGATGCATTTGCGCGGCCCGGCCCCGAACGGCAGATAGGCAAAGCGGTCGATCGCGGCGTGGGCAGCCCCGAGAAAACGCCGCGGGTCGAATTCGTCGGGGCGGTCCCACAGCAGGCGATGCCGGTGCAGCACATAGGGCGAGATCACGATCAGCGATCCCGGCCTGACGCGCTCGCCATGCAGTTCGTCGCGATCCAGCGCGACGCGGCTGATCGCCGCGATCGGCGGATACAGGCGGATGGTTTCCTCGATCACCGCACGCGTCTCGATCAGCCGGTCCGCAGTGCCGGCGATGGGTCCGGCCAGCTCGCGGTCCACTTCGGCCTCGACCCGCCTGCGCCATTCCGGCGATTGCGAAAGCAGGAACAGGGCCCAGCTCAGGGTGTTGGCGGTGGTTTCGTGACCGGCCGCGATGAAAGTCAGGATGTTCGACCGCACCTCGGCTTCGGTCAGCCCGTCGCCGGAGCCGGTATCGAGCGCCGCCAGCAGATGGGTCAGAAGGTCGTTGGGCGCGTTGTCCGGCCGTTCGGCCAGAATCCGGCGGCGGGCGGAGATGACCCGCCCGACTTCAGCTTCGAAAAATCGGAGCGTCGAATGCACCCGGAGCCGGCTCAGCCGCGGCACAAAGTCGGGCACGCCGAGAATATCGAGCGGGCTGATCTTCCCGATCGTATTGAAATAGGTCGCCATCGCCATGCGGATGTCTTCGGCGTCGGAGCCGAAGCCGTCGGAGAAGATGGTGCGTTCGACGACGTCGAGCGTGACCTTTGCCATTTCGGCGGCGACGTCGATGGTTGCACGGTCGCCAAGCGCGGACCACCGGTCGATCAAGGCCTCGGCCGCCGCCAGCATCGCCGGCGCAAAATCCATCACGGTCTTGCGCGCAAACATCGGCGCAAGCACCCGTCTTTGCAGGCGCCATTGTTCGCCCTCGGCGCTCAGCAAGCCGTCATTCAATCCCGCCGACAGCACGCGGCGCTGCATGCGGTCCTTGCGGTAGTTTGCGGCATTATCGAGCAGGACGTGACGGATGGCGCCGGGTTCGTGAACCAGCAGCACATGGCCGATCGGCAACCCGCCGCCAACGATGGGCCGTTCGAAGTGTGGCGCCGCCCAGCATTCAAGCGGATTTCGCTTCAGGGTCCAGATAAGGGCTAACGGCTTGAGCGGGCGCGCCTGCGGCTTCGGCGCCGGGGGACAGTAGGCGCAAGCCGGAGACGACCGGTCGCCATGTTCTGGAGCCTGGAGCATACGGACGACCCCCCGCCTGTCGCCCTATTATTAGAAGACAGAAATCATTTGATGAAGGATAAAAATGTCCATCCGATCGCGCAGGTCCTTTGTCGTGTAGCGGACCTAGCGCCAGGGGTCAGGCGTCAGCGCGATCCAGTGGTGTAGATGCAGCGCAAAACTCCGCGGAACAGTCGCGGGAAAACTGCCGGCACGTCCGGGCGCATAGCCCTGCAAAATGCGGCTTGATTGATCGGGTGCTTTTTGCTGAGATAGCCACGGGCTGAGGTGCGTGATGAATTGGGCAAAGGAGCGCGACCTTCTAATCGCGCAAACCATGACGTTTGTTCAGTCGATCACCGGGAAAAAGCCGGAGGCCGAAACTCGGGTTGAAACCCGGATCGAATTCGCCCCGGTCGATCAGATCGAAAAGGTCGAACGACCGGTCGAGATCGTGCAGATGGCGCGCCCGTCATCCGTCCCTCGAAGCGGAATGCGCGAAGAAATCCAGGGCAGGGTGGCGGCATTCCGCGCCCATCAGCAGCTGTTCGACCGCGAGCGCGACGCGTATTTCAAGTCTGTCCTGACAAGAGTTCGTTCGACCGGAAGCCAGCCCAAGCCGCCGGGCAATTGACGCGGCGCGGTTTGGCTCGCTGACTTGCGGCCGACCTCCGGAGCCAGGGCTGAAGCCGGCGTTCAGCAGGGCTATCCCCGACGAAGCACAGGCTCTGGACAAGGCGTTCACATCAGGCTCAAATTTGTCTCGCCGGACCAATTTCGGCGGTTGCGCCCAGTACGCCCGCCGGGATTTGCGTCCCCAAGGAGGTCGTCAGTGCTTACCTCGGCGGTTGAACCTCTGCTCTCCGTGACCGCGCTGGAATCCGGCTACGGCAAGATCCGCGTGCTGCACGGCATCGATTTCGAGGTCGCGCCGGGCGAGGTGGTGGCGCTGCTCGGCCCCAATGGCGCCGGCAAGACCACCATGCTGCGCGCGCTGTCGGGATTGCTGCCGGTCAATGCCGGGCATGTCCGCTTCGGCGGCCGCGACATGACCAACGCCACGCCGCGCGAGGCGGCGCGCGCCGGCCTCGTGCACGTGATCGAGGGCCATCGCGTGTTCACGCAGATTTCCGTCACCGACAATCTGCTGCTGGCGGGCTACGACCTGCCGCGGGCCGAGCGCGCGGCGAGGGTCGAGGAAGCCTTGTCGTTCTTTCCCGAAATCGCCGAGAAACGCCACGAGCGCGGCGGCGCGCTCTCGGGCGGCCAGCAGCAGATGCTGACGGTGGCGCAGGGACTGGTGCGCCGGCCGCGGCTATTGATGCTCGACGAACCGTCGGCCGGTCTGTCGCCGGTATTGGTCGATCGCGTGCTTGACGTCATCGCCAGGCTGCGCAGCCAGGGCACCGCGGTGCTGCTGGTCGAGCAGTTGCTCGAAAAGGCGCTCGCCACCGCCGACCGCGTCTGCGCGCTGGTGCAGGGGCATATCGTATTGGAAGCGCCGACCAGCGAGGCCGACCTGCCGCAGCGGCTGGAGCGCGCCTATTTCGGGCATGCGAGCCACGCGGCGATTGCTGGATGACGATTTTCCCCGGCCTTGCGTGAGACTTCGGTTTGGTCCAACATTTCCTGATCGAGGGCAAGTGGAGCGGCCGCAATCATCAAAGGGCAGCTCAAGAAAAACACGCCCGGGGAGGAAGCATCATGAAGATTGTGCCCGTCAGCCGTCGCGTGTTGCTGAAATCGTCGAAGGCCGCGGCTGCGTGGGTCGCATTGTCGCCCGCCATCATCGGGCGTGCGCAGGCTGCCACGACGAAATTCAAATGTTCGTCGTCGCTTCCCAACGATCCCAAATATGCCAACGGCCGCGTTTATTACGACAATCTGGTGAAGAACCTGAAGGCGAATGGGCTCGGCGAGCAGGTCGAGGTTACCTTCTTCCCCGACAACCAGTTGGGCCAGGAGATCGATGTCATCAATTCCGTCAAGCTCGGGGTGATCGACCTGATGGTGTCGGGCTCGTCGATCTCGGCCAATCTGGTGCCGTTGGTCGGCACCTTCGACCTCGGCTAT
>Ga0209006_10006125_pt1 | contig 10907 bp, 18 predicted proteins | sample JacPin_JW_Ref_O2_FD_188567 | JGI IMG/M metagenome (GOLD analysis project Ga0209006, IMG submission 188567) | Forest soil microbial communities from Algoma, Ontario, Canada - Jack Pine, Ontario site 1_JW_Ref_O2 (SPAdes) (version 2) | ecosystem: Environmental > Terrestrial > Soil > Boreal... | reverse complement strand
GCCCCCACCGCCGCCGCCACCACCACCTCCGCCGCCACCTGGTAGTGGAGGTCTTCCTCCACCACCGCCTCCACCACCGCCACCGTCAACCAGTGCCCCTTCGTCGATCGCATCAAGTTTGCCTCCTGCTCAGCCTGGTCGAAATGAACTCCTTGCATCTATAACAGGAAAGGGTGTTCATTCGTTACGCAAGACCGATCCGAATGCTTCTGCACCTCCAGCCGCCGAGGAGAATGGAACATTATCCGGCGGAGTTGGGGATCTTACTTCTGCGCTCGCTGCGGCACTATTGGAGAGAAGTAAAAAGCTGGGTGATAGCGACGATGAGGAAGAAGAGGACGAGTGGGATTAATTCGTAAATAAATAAATAAATAATGGCATTCCGTTTATTCAGTTTCACGTGACATTTGTGTCGTGCGGGAAGTCCCGCAATCTCTCAAACATTCCAATTTCTGAGTTTCTAGCAGCAACGATGGCTGATCAGTTGGTGCGTTTAGGTGTCATTTGCCGTTGGGAACAGTGCTTTATTGAAGTAATTTTTATAGTCTGAAGGTACTGCACGATATATCATATTCATAAGGGGCTAATCACCTCTTCTCTGGCAGAACAAATATCTGGTGAGCAGATATCGGTATAACTTGAAATCAATCTCATTCTCTCGTAACAGAGTTCAAGGAAGCCTTTTCGTTGTTTGATAAAGGTACCCTCAGCGAGACTTATTGTCCCAATCACACCGTTCACCCATTGAACGCTCTCAGATGGGGACGGCACAATCACAACAATAGAACTCGGCACAGTGATGCGTTCGCTAGGCCAAAACCCAACCGAAGCAGAGCTTCAGGATATGATAAACGAAGTCGATGCAGATGGGAACGGTACCATCGATTTTCCAGAATTTCTCACCATGATGGCACGCAAGATGCGCGATGTTGATAGCGAGGAGGAAATCAAGGAAGCGTTCAAGGTTTTTGATAAGGATGGTAACGGGTACATCAGCGCCGCGGAACTGCGTCACGTTATGACAAATCTTGGTCTGTATCCATCCATCCCCCGTTGGCTAGATTTCATGACTCACCCTTTTACTTCTGTTGCTCAGGAGAAAAACTCACCGACTCAGAAGTAGATGAGATGATCCGTGAGGCAGATGTCGATGGTGACGGTCAGATCAACTATGATGGTGCGTACTCGTGTAATCTGCATGTGTCCGATTTAAAAGTAACCGGTTTCATCGTGATCCATCCATGTAGAATTCGTAAAGGTAATGATGATCCTGACATTCTGTGTCGTGGTCGATTCTAATTGTACTCGTTTAGATGATGCTTTCCAAGTAAATCACGTCGCACGCCGCTTCTCCTGTTCTGTAGTAGTACCAGACTATCAACGAGATGTGTAATGACTGGATGGGACAACCAGCGTATATATGGTGTATCCTACGCCGTATTGTCATTGAACATCCGTTATTCGATAATTCGTAGCACAGCGCTCACAGCTGACCCAATAAGTCGCTGATTGCGTTGTTACCTTTCCTGATCGACATTCCGTCAGCGCCCTCATCCGATTCTAATTACTCTCATGCCCGACGAATTCGTAAGTCGTGAATTTCTTCCCAATTCAAAGCTAAGATGTTGATGGTGCACCCATCATACCGCAGACTGCAGGTAAAATTTCCACCAAATCAAACTAAGCGCTGCCTGCAACATGTTGACCCTAGTTCACAGAACAAATCACTGGTGCATCCCGATCCTGATCCCAAGTAATAATCGTGCAGTTGTCTAACAAAAGCAATTTCAGAATTTAAGGATGCCTTTACGCTGTTCGACAAGGGTTAGTGTCCTCGTCGGTTGTGTTCACTGTTGACAGACCACTTGCATAAAAAGATGATGATGGCACGATCACAACGGTGGAGCTTCACAGCGTGATGCGAGCATTGGGCTACGACCCCACCGAAAAGGATATCCAGAATATAATCCGCGAAATCGATGCCAATGGTGATGGCAAGGTCGATTTCCCGGAGTTCCTCCAATTGATGTCGCAAAATGTCGTCAGTGGTGGAAGTGCCGAAGATGAACTTCTCCGGACATTCAAGGAATTTGACAAGAATGGCGATGGTTACATCAATGCGGCAGAATTGTACAAAATCATGACAAGCTGGGGTGCGTCGTCGTCATTGTTATTTAATTGCCTATATTCTATAGTATTCACGGGCCACGTTCTAGACCCCAAGGTGACAGAGGCGGACGTTAATGAAATGATAGATGACGCTGACATTGATGGTGATCATAAAATCAGTTATGAGGGTTGGTCGTCAGTTCTGTTAGAATCTGATATGATGGACTAAATCTATTGCACCACACAGAATTCGAAAAGGTGCGTACTTGTTATCATGATGGGCTTGAGTAATCTAACGGGTAAACAAATTGTCTAGTTGATGCATAATAATATGTGCTAGTCTGCTTGTCCATTATATTTTCGGTATATTTTCGGTGTGTGGTACCGCTCTCGCATGTGATTGTAACAGCAAATATATAGATAAACTTTTCCGATCATGATCGGAAACTCCACTATTTGACATACATACACTGGAATGTGGATGGATCAATTAGGAGAACAAACGCGGAAATACAGTTGAGCCTTCTCAGGAATATTCGATGATGCTGACCAACACAAGTACACTAGTATGTGGTATGGGAACGAGGCTACCATACTGGTTATGTGGAGCCTCTAGTAAGCCTTCTAGTGCTGTCGGAGTTTAGGCCCATTCTTATCAAAGATTGCCGCCCAACCATTGACAACTGGCACTGATACCAGGGAGAAATAAAACCATGGCCGCGAAAAAAAAATTGTTGGCCTCCAATTTTCGCCATCCTCACAGGGAAGAGTGAGCGTTTGGGTTTTTAAAATTGAATCCGTGTGGAACTTCTGACCAAATTTTCAGAGACTCTCGGACTCCAAATCCTAGTCGAAAACCCAAACACACCCATATCATGATAACCTTCGCTCATCACGGTGATCAATGGTTGTTTCATGGTCATTCATCACACCTTCGAGGTCGTCCTAGTCGTCATGCTCGTCTTTATCATGCATAATGCAAACCCAGCCGCCGTCTGGAGTAATGTCGCATCCAAAATTCACTCCTCGTATTGGCCCTTCCTTCTCCATGCCAATACCTCATCAAAAGGCGCCAACGCCCGCGTGAAGTTCATTTCCATTCTCACCACCATCACCACCGTTCTTCTTGCCATTGCTAGTATCATCACACCCCTAGGCCTCCAGGATGGCCCTTTATTACGATCTCCGTACCGCCTTTTAAAGGCGTTGTATGTTGCAGATTCTTCCCCGTTGGGCCTTGCCACTCCGTCGCGTGCCGCATACACATATGGTCGCATCTGTGGTGCGCTTGGACCCCTCCCCTGTCCGGGAAACGATACTGGTAACACAACACAAATCGCGCAATATATCATCGACATTTTTACGAGCACAACACAAGGCCCCTTCAACCTTCAATTTCGTCGGTTCTTTTTGGGAGATGGTGGCTATAACTATCCAATGGCTCTTGCCAACCCCTCGATCCTTGAGTCTCTCGTCCTCAATAATGGGACGTTTGCCGTGGAGGGCTTGATTGTGGACATGACGCAAAATCCCGGGATTGGCTTGTGGAATAACACTATCCCGGCCGTAAAGACAGGTGGGACTTGGTCAGAAGATGTCCTGTGGCTCGAACCTGTTTCGAGCTGTGTAAACACCAACCTGACAGTCGACTATCTTATTGAGAACCCATCCGGAGGAGAAACCACATACAACGTTACCGATCGAGGAGGCATTTTCAATCTCACCACTCAATACCCGGAGTATTCTCGAGACGGTCAAGACATCGACATTTATGCTCACGCGTATAAAGGAGCGGTCTTGCAGAACTTCTACTTCATGGTAGCCATGAACCTCACGGCTCGCAACCAGAGTTACAATGGGAGAGCGTTCGATCTGAATACGAGCGGTGTGATCCCGGGGACGTTCCAGTATCTCGATATATCTTCTTTCATCCAGACCACTGATGTCAACATCAGTACTGATATCCAGATAGGATGTGAGGGTTTTGGCGGCACTGATACGGCCAATGTGACGAATGTTTCTGTTCATTGTGCCCTGCTTCTTGGCCCCCCAGTACGGACGGACGGCGGTGACCCGCAAATACAAGCAACCAACTCCACTTGGTCACAGGCCATGTACGTCTGCGCTGGAACCACGAGGGCGAGCATTCAAACCGTCACCTTCTCTTTTAATGGCACAGCAAGCATCGGTGGTCTCCAGATATCTCGACAACCCAGTAATGCTTCGATACTCTGGGCTGTCGAGAAATCGGATATAGATATAACTGATGTTGATCTATATTGGGGTCGCATCAATGAATCATATCAAGATGATCCAACGTTGTGGACGGTACCCGGCAATAGCTTCTATATCCCTGCAGGCTCCAGTGACGTGTGGTCTGTTGCATCGGCTGGTCAACCAAATACCATACCTGGTTTCGCTTGGGCCTCCGCATTTAACTCCCTCTCGATGTGGAGCTCTGTTTACAGCGGAGAAAACAGTTACGCCTTGCTCAACAAGTGGCAGACGACCATGGAAACGAATCCCAATGGGGCATCTCTGATCAGCAATTGGATATGGACAGACATCGCTGCGAATAACCTTGTGGGAAGCGCTACAAACAAGACCCTCCTCGTCTCTACCTACGAGCCTTCGGTATCATACCAATACGAATACGGCATTCCAGCTCTCATCCTCTTCATTCTATGGTCGCCCTCTGTCCTCGCAGCACTTCTCATCCTCCTTTTCAGAGGAGTTAGGCTGCAGGGCCTCAGGTACCTCATCAATCAGACTTCATTCTGGAGTGTCGCTCTTGGGAAATCGTCCCTGAAGTCCATCAGTCCATCCAGTAGGACTAACAAGCCAATCGAGATGACACAACTGGGGTTGTCTTCTCGTGGTGAAGATGGTAAGAAGAGCTTGAGGCAGGTGTTGAAGGTCTTGGTCGGTGAGGATCGATGTGAGGATAGTAGGGATGGGAATGGCAACGAATTAAAAGAGGGTGATGGCACTGGTACTCATCAGTCGTGAAGTTGAGCTAGGTTGTTTTCCCAGTTGTGAGTCATTGTCAATTCTGAACACACTTCAGTTGTACACTATGCGCCAGAGTTGTATACTAGGATTAACTGAATCAGGAGTTGAGTCGTATATTGTGCGAGACTGCTTCGTTGTAATAGTAGTCCAGATGTATTCAGTGCGCCCTTGATTCGACATCGAGGCTGATGAAGTTCCCTGGCTTGCGCTGCTCGGACCGATGAATGTTCCAGAACTTTAAAATAAGAGAGATATCATCATAATATTGCTTTATTTGGAAAGCGAGTTGACATTTTGGGCTTGTTGTTGTCCAATGTGTACGCGTCAAATTCTGGTATAAAAGGCAGGGGACATTCTCCCTTTCTCTCTCATTCCCCCCTCTTTCTCATACCACCATCACCATGCGTCTTTCATCCACGCTCCTTACCCTTACCCTTTCCTTTCTCCATCTCACATCTGCGTTACATACCCACTCCCTCCGTCGCAAACATACCCATAGTCCGGACTCAATTACCGCCCGCCAGCATCATGCACCACGCTCTCTCATAGACATATGCGCCTACCTCAATTTAAACCTCGCCGACGAATTATCCGATGATATCCTTCAACTCCTTCAACTTGGCACTTTCCTACATATCGACACTTGCATTTGTCTTTCCGCACTTCCTCTCTACCTTGAAGTCACAACAGATGTCACTTTGAGGACTATGATAAACATCCTGGGGATTAGCGAGGTCTCCAATGTCCTCGAGAGTCTCGTTCGTTTCCCGTTCCTCTATCTTACCAACCTACCTAATTTCCTGGAATCATAGGTCATTAGCTGTCCGGAAAAACAGCAGTGCATGTATCCTGCGCTCTCGAAACCTACATGCTCTAGCGGTAATGTTTGCGGTTATGATTGCAAATATCCTTATGTTCGCCGTGATGGCCGTTGCGTGTGCGAGCTACCGAATATGGAATGTAATGGTCAATGTGGTTCCTTCCAGGTACGCTCTAATGTGACACAGGCCGTTCCCAGCATTCAATTCTTCGTATTCCAGGGATGTCCATCGGCTATTCCACGCTCTCTCAACGGAAAATCCGGAAGAATGATCGCTAGGGAACAATCGCAAGCGCAAGCATCGTGCAAACCAGGTGAACAGGTGTGTGGCGTACATGGAAATGGTTACGAATGCTTGGACACCAATTCCGATCCAGAAAGCTGTGAGCCTGAATTACGCTTGTAACTTCGTCATTATGTTTGCTCACTCCAATGTCGGGAAAAGGTGGCGGTTGCACGATCCCCAGTCCATTTGAAAGCTCCCAACCTCGCGGAACGGACTGCACAAAGATAGCCAACGTGGAGAAAGCGGTTTGCCAATCGGGCCGTTGCGCCGTCCAGCGATGCAGTAGCGGATGGAACATCAGCCCATCTGGGGATCATTGCATGAAGGCGGATTATCAAGAAAATACCACTGCGAGTGCTCTGAGAATGAAATACGCAGACGCTTACAAACCACGTTCCCCTTCGATGTCGCCTGCTCCGATGAACCAGTCAACTCAGACCTTGGGTGCGCGGGACACAGCTTCAGATGTACGTATCACCGACAAGTTGCAGTTGACTGAAAAAGAGTGTAACCTCTCTGGCATCAACGATCTGGGTTGCGTTACCACTGCTAGTGACGTTGGCTATGGCACACCAGGAGCACTCGCACGCGCGGGGAATATTGGCGTGAGGGCAGATATGGTCTCGGATGACATTCCAAACGACAAGATCTCCAGCCCCAAGATAGCATCAGCTACGAACGACGGCACAGGTACCACCAGCGAAACACTTGGGGATGACAGGAATAGCCATCAGCAACCACGGTAACGGGCGAGGTTATCTGTCGCGAATTGCTGGTCCAAATCGCGGCGATTTCCCGGTCGAAGTCAGTTCCCCGATCAAGTATATGTATATGGTATGGCATTCTCTCTCTCGTGTTGACACTCTTTTACCATTCGAATTTCTGGGCGGCGGTCATGATTTGTTTCCTTCTCGACAGCAACACCTAATCAACTTTATTCTTCATGCACATGTACTACTATGACCAATAATTCGAGCTGTAAGCCTGTATCTCTCAATAAAATGGGACGTGTGAGAGGCATATCGAATGGAAGTCGAGGAACAATGGAAGGATGCTGTAAACTTGATCTTTTTCGAAATCTGATCAGAACACTGCGAGGCGGTGAATAAGCTAGAAGCTACTGCGCATGTACGTACATAGTTGTGCCTTACGGATTAAAGAGAGTGATCTCCTTCCCGAGTAGCGATGTATAATCTCTGGGATGGTGGATAAACGACTTTCGTCACAAATTCAATGCCGCCAGTTAGAATTCCGACACGCATCATGGAAAGCAACTTGAGAGCATCCAATCAGTGAGGGAGAATTACAAAATCTTTGAAAATGATGCGTACATTATGAGCGGCGTTGGAGTGATCATACACGCCGCCAAAGAAAGCTGCCGTCATGTCTTGCCCGGAGTTTTTAGAGAGAAGGAGGGATCCTCCAGGGTGCTGATCAATAAACGAGGACACGTCGTGTATAAAGCCAGAAATCAGGATTACGGTCCGAGATTTCGACTCCTCCTGAACTATATGAACCATATTAAAAGGTCCTTTGATTTTGACTCCATCATCAATGGAAAGAGCACGTACACGTTTCCCATGTCACGACTGGGAGGTCCTTCGATGAAGACGGCCAGTTCAACGAGTCTTGTACTTCTTTGAGGTTCTTCAGCTTCATCGTTAATGCACACTTTTCGATTTCATTGCTCGGAAAAACGCGCAAGTTGCTCGCAAGGCCAACAAAACTGCAGGCAGCAATGAACCACTTTGTGGGGTCGTACTGGTACCAACGGAAAGCGTTACGGTAGTCGGTCGGAAACTGGTGATGGAAGTTGTGGTAGCCTTCGCCCATCGTCAAGAGAGCGGAGAGCAAGTGATCACGAGGAGACAGTTTGTCGTCATAAGATGTACTTCCGAGCCAGTGCGCAATCGAGTTGATGCAAAACGTACTCTAGGAATTGAAGAATCCAAATCAGCAGGTCGAAAAAAAGAAAAGAAAGGCTTCATGGTTGACCGACATGATGAGCGATGGTCATACGAAGTGCACTCGCAAAATAAAAACCTCCCTTCCAGTCTCCCCACACGAGACCAGGGATGGTAGTGGGAAGGGCGAAACCAAGGATAAACAGCAGGGGAAAGTACCAGCGGTGTTGCCACTGGATGAGTGGATCATTCTGGAGGTCAGATACGTCGGCGCTGCCGGGACGGAGTTCAGACTCGAAGATAACCCAGCCGATGTGGGCCCAGAATAAGCCTCGCTTGGAATTGTAAGGGTCCTTATCTGTGTCCGTGTGACGGTGGTGCGAACGGTGTCGACGAGACCACCAGAGGCAGGAACCTTGGACTGCACTCGTGCCGGCCGCGAGCAAAGCAACCTGCAATGCGAGTGATGCCTTGTATGACCTGTGAGACCACAAACGGTGGTAACCTGTGATAACGTTGAGTGAGGAAGAGGTTGTGTGTGGTTTGTATTGCACAAATACCGGCTGTGATGCCTGAAGTTATTTCCAGAAGAGTAGAGCTTAAATGATAGCGGTCGGCAGTTCGAGTCCAACGTATGCTCACCTAGCATTGAAATAATATAGCATAACACCGAAAATGCTAGTGTCTTTGAGTAGAGAGGGATTGTCAACAGGCCATATAGTCCTAGAGCCGGCGTGATGAGGAGTATCACGAGGTTGAACCATCGGATACGTTTAATGGGAGGGAAATTTTCAGTAAAATTGAGTTGGAGTCGTCTCATCCTGTTAGCGGTGTCGTGCATGGAAGATCACAAGCAAGAGACTAAGTTTTGCAAAAATGCCTGCAATTATTTGACCTATTTGGATATTACCAACCTTCACCTGCGGCCTCCCCTAAAACGTTTAACCTAGCCCGGACTTCCAATGAACTGTGCGCGTGGATCCAGGACATTTTGTGTTGCAAGGGGTTGCATGATCACACCCAGTCGTTGGCAGGATTCACCAGAGCAGGGCAATTGAAGAAGCATATACGTCACGATCACGTGAGCGTTAACACCATTTTTGTAATCTCCGTCACGACCGTGACGTGTATGCTTTCATTCTGCCTTGCGTTCTACTCGTTGATCACGCCTGTTCTGAAAGGCGAGAGCAACGAGTGCTATGCGAATCTTACTGATCGCACCTCAGCGTGCATGACCTCAAAGCAGTCATCATTCATGTCATCGCTCCGTACTCCACTTGGTTTTCAAGAATTCGTCGATTTCACAACATCGTAAAAGTGATGTCGTTTAGTTGTTCAGATTCGCCTACAAGTACGGAGGTTAACTCATGTTTCCCACGTGAGATTCATACTCTCACGGCAGGAATAGAACTTACCACTCCACAAAAGGCTCGGTGGCAATAGTCCCACTAAACATATTCCACGGTGATCTCACTCCATGAAGTGGAGTCGAAGTGTTATTTCTGTCCATATGAAATCATACGATAACTATTTTTGGGTCGATCATGTGCGTCGAAGTCGAAGGGTATGTACCATTCTAGGGTTTCTCAGCTTGGTCTACACCACTACAGATACCACTCAACAAGAGTCCTCAACGATGAGCGAAGACCCGTCTCCCCCTCACGACCGATCGGCATCACCCCCTCCAGCCCCAAGACACATGACAACTGGATATATGAATATGTTACTCGCACTTGACGACATTCCACGGCTGGACAATCTCCTCTCGAATTTCTTCACGTGGATTCTATTGGCAGGATTTGTCCTTTTCCCTGGGACATTTTCGAGCATCGAAAACGTATCCGATGACAATCTTAACGAGACTGAACAACACATATTGCTCAAGGTCAAGCACCTCTCTCTGTGAGTACTGTATCGACCTACGAAGCCAAAACAGACGGAACTGAACTGTTGATCTATGATGCAGATTCGTTCTAGCTTGGGTTTGTTGTGGGATCGGAGGGATCGGGATGACTGTCTTGTGGATCAAGTGGCGGAATAATTACATCTGGATTGTCAAGGGTATCTTCGTGTAGGTCGCAATTCACGAAACATGAGCCGCATAGCAACGTGCTCACTTCTTGTGAACACAGGCCTGGATTGTTGAACTCGTTGGCGGGTGTCATTTCGACGTTGTCGAACGTCTACGGCGAACAAAATCATCAATTTTCGAGCACCAGCAGAAGCACCATCGCAGTGACTGGGAGTGCTGCATTGATATGTGGTGTCCTTGTCATGTTTTACAATTGGAAGCTTGCTAAAGTCAAACGGCAACATGCTGATGAGGTTGGAAGTGGGCGCGTGGTGAAGCACAGAGAAGAGATCGTAGGCGTAGTGGCGAGTGAAGGGAACGGGAAAGAAAATTTGACGGTGTGAATCGACAAGCTGGTATGGAAAGTCTGACTTTTGAACTGCTCAGCCATTAATAATATCCATGTATGTACAAAATATGTCTTTCTGGAGAACGGCGGAAATTGCCACGTGATGTCTTGTTTATTCTAGCTTTGGTTTACTGCACTCAGAGCCTTGACGTAGCGGTCAATAATACACTTTCAGTCACTCCAGAACAGGATCTTTTGGCTTTCATACCAGCCTAGCTGGGAAGATGAGACAGCATCTATTTCTTGTACAAGGCGAAAGCATTTTGCAGATTCTTACCGCAGATCTGGAAAACAGGCGCAAACCTCCGCGCGCCGGCTTGGTACCTCTCCGATCGACCACTCCAGTAAACTCCCTC
>Ga0209006_10006124_pt1 | contig 10907 bp, 10 predicted proteins | sample JacPin_JW_Ref_O2_FD_188567 | JGI IMG/M metagenome (GOLD analysis project Ga0209006, IMG submission 188567) | Forest soil microbial communities from Algoma, Ontario, Canada - Jack Pine, Ontario site 1_JW_Ref_O2 (SPAdes) (version 2) | ecosystem: Environmental > Terrestrial > Soil > Boreal... | reverse complement strand
TCGTGTCGAAGGCGAGCGAGGATTTGCCCGAGCCCGACAGGCCGGTGAGCACCACCAGCCGGTCGCGCGGAATCTCGAGGTCGACGTTCTTGAGATTGTGCTCGCGCGCGCCGCGGATCGCAATCACGCGGGCGTCAGGACGTCGGCGGTTCTGGTCAACAAGATCGTTCATGGATTTGCCGAACGTAGTGAGAACGCGGCCGGTTCGCCAGCCCAAAGACGCAGCGCACTGTGGATGATCGGCTGGCATGCCGAAATGTCAGGGAAAACAAGCGGCTGCAGGTCATGCCGATGGCGGCGTGCGGCGTCGGTGACCGGAATCCGCGTTGACTCGGCCCGGTCGCGCGGCGGATGCTTCCGCGTCATTTCATCCCGCAGGCAGGCCCATGGATCAAACCCTCGTCGCCTTTCCGCAGCCCACCATCCTCGAGACCGCCGATCCGGCGCGCCTGGGCCTGCGCCCCGCGGCGCTCGATCGGCTGTGCGCCATCATCGAGGGGCACGTTGCCGATGGTCACTATCCGGGCGCGCAGATCGCGGTCGCGCGCCACGGCCAGCTCGCGCTTTTCCGCAGTTTTGGCGCCGCGCGGATCGAGCCCGAGCCGATGGCGGCGGGACCCGACACGCTGTGGCTCATGTATTCCAACACCAAGGTGGTTACGGCCGCTGCGGTCTGGATGCTGGTCGAAGAGGGCGCGCTGACCTTCCACGACCGGATCGCCGACCATGTTCCCGACTTCGCCCGCAACGGCAAAGGCGACATCACGCTGTTGCAGGTCCTGACCCATCAGGGCGGGTTCCCGAACGCCGCCCAGCCGATGCCGGCCGCGGCCTGGGACGACCACGCGCTGCTGCGCAAGCTCGTGTGCGACTTCACGCTCGAATGGACCCCGGGCTCGCGCGTCTTCTACCACTCGGCCGCCGCGCACTGGACCGCGGCGGTGCTGATCGAGGCGGTCACCAAGACTGACTATCGCGACTTCATCCGCACCCGCGTGATCGAGCCGCTCGGGCTCGGCCATGAGCTCTTCGTCGGCCTGCCGGACGCGCAGTCGGCGCGCGCCGTCGAGATGCACGAGCCGAAGGACGGCCGCCAGATGCGGTTGCCGGTCGAGAACACCGATGAGTTCCGCCGCGCTGGCGTGCCGGGCGGGGGCGGTTATGGCACCGCGCGGGCGCTCGCGGCCTTCTACCAGATGCTGGTTCAGGGTGGGACGCTCAACGGCAACCGTTTGGTATCGCGGCGCATGGTGGAATACGTGACGCGGAATTTCACCGAAGAGCGCGTCGATGGCGCCATGGGGATGCCGATGCATCGCGGCCTCGGACCGCATGTGCGCGGCACGACGCCGCTGATCCGCGGGCTCGGCTCGATCGCCTCGCCGCGCACCTTCGGCCACGGCGGCGTCGGCTCCTCCTATTGCTGGGGCGATCCGGACAGCGGGCTGTCGTTTGCCTATTTCACCAATAGCCGTATCCCCGACCCGTGGCACTCGCGCCGCCTCGACATCGTCAGCAGCGCCGCCCACGCCGCAATCGAGGACATTTGACGCAGGGGCGCTCCGGTCGGGCGCGCTTTTCAGCATTTCGCGCTTGCGGAGGGGGTGGAAAGCTGCTAGAACAAATAGGGAACGAACCCAGCGGCCGGTCGTTTGCGCCAAAGCATTTGTGGAAAACGGCAAACGGGCTTGCCGCGGTCGGCGGCGGGCCTAGGGTGGCGGAAAGGCCGAGGGCGAGGCGAAGCGGAGCAAGACCATGGCAGGTAGCGTCAATAAGGTGATTTTGGTCGGCAATCTCGGCGCGGACCCTGAGGTGCGGCGCACCCAGGACGGCCGGCCGATCGTCAATCTGCGGGTCGCGACGTCGGAGAACTGGCGCGACAAGAACACCGGCGAGCGCAAGGAAAGGACCGAGTGGCACCGGGTGGTGATCTTCAGCGAAGGCTTGGCCAAGGTCGCCGAGCAGTACTTGAAGAAGGGCGCGAAGGTTTACCTCGAAGGCCAGCTGCAGACGCGCAAATGGACCGACAAGGACAACATCGAGCGCTACTCGACCGAGGTGGTGCTGCAGGGATTCAATTCGGCGCTGACCATGCTCGACGGCCGCAGCGGTGGCTCGGGCGCGGGCGCCGATGACATGGGTTCGGCCGGTTCGATCGGCACTGGCGGCGATTTCGCCGGTTCGGCACCGCGCGAGCGCAAGCCCGCCATGGCGGGCGCCGGCAAGCGCGAGGATATGGACGACGAGATTCCGTTCTGACGCGGGCCTCTCGTCTGCGCGGCTCGCCGTAAGGGAGCGGTCGTGTCGCTTGCCCCCTTGCTGAATGCGCCGGCGGCGATCCAATTGCACGCCTTTGCCGCGATGGCGGCGTTCGCGCTCGGCGTCGTGCAGCTCGCGGGGCCCAAGGGAACGCTGCCGCATCGCACGATCGGCTCCCTCTGGGTCGCCTTGATGCTGGTGGTGAGCATCACGGCCTTCTTCATCCACCGCATCCGGCTGTGGGGGGAGTGGAGCCCGATCCATCTGCTGGCGATCTTCACGCTCGTGATGCTGCCGCTCGGCGTGTGGCGCGCGCATCGCCACGAGGTGACGCGCCATCGCCGCACGATGCTCGGCCTCTTTTTCGGCGCGCTGGTAATTGCCGGGCTGTTTACGTTCTGGCCTGGCCGCATCATGCATGCGGTGGTGTTCGGCTCCTGATCGCGCTTCAGGCGGATTTCGCCGACTTGCCGGTGCCCGCGAGCGCCGTCAGGGCGTCGCCGGCGAGCACGTAGGTCTCGGCCCCGCGCACGCGCGTAAACCCGATCCTGCGGTAGAGCTGGCGCGCCGGATTGTCGTCGCGCACCGACAGCTCGAGAAACGGTGCGCCGCGACCAATCGCCTCGACGGCGGCGCGTGCGAGCAAGGCCTTGGCGATGCCGCGCCCGCGAAAGGCAGGCAGGACGAAGACGTCGTTGACGCAGAGCAGCGGACCGATCCAGCCGGTCGAGAACCGCTCCGCAACCGTTACCACGCCGATCACGGTCGCGTCCGCTTCCGCCACGACCGCGAAGAAATGCGGATTGGGTCCGAACATGTCACGCCGCCAGTCCACTTCGCCCGCGCGCACCGCGTGCGTGGCGCCCTCGGCGAGCGCGAGCTGCCATTTGAGCAGCAGCAGCGCCGGAATGTCATCGGGCCGCGCCATGCGGAGCGTATGGGCCCTGGCATCCATGAACGCAGCGCGGCCGGCGTTACGCGGCCACGTCGACGTTGGTTCCGAGGCCACTGCTCGACGGCGTAAAGCTGCTCGACGTCGTGGAGCTGCTCGACGTGGCGGAGCTGCTTGGCGTCGTGGAGTTGCTCAAGGTCGAGGAGCTGCTCGCATTCGCGCTTGCGCCGCCCCCACCCCCATGGCCGCCGCCATGGTGGCCACCGCCATGATGATGACTATGCCCGGCCTGGCTCGCACCGGCGGACGACTCTGCGCTGGCCGTGCTGCCGGCGCTGCTGCTCGGCGCGGCAGACTGTGTGGACGGCTGGCTCTTGTTTTGCGGACTGCTGTGAGCATTCACAGCGGACGCGAGCGACACGCCGGATACGGCCATGGCACATCTCCTAAAGCGGATTCGCACGAATCCAACGGATGACCATCGCCCGCTCGTATTTTGACGGCATGGAGGTTAACGAAGCGTTGCCTTGTCGGCCGGCGGGCGCAATTAAGTCTTCAGCCGGCGAGCACCGCGCGGATACCGTCGATGACGTATTGCACCGCGAGCGCCGCGAGCAGCACGCCGAGCAGGCGCGAGAGCACGACGGCCCCCGTGATGCCGAGTGCGCGTGCAATGCGGCCGCCGGCCAGAAAGGTCGCGTAGCAGATCGCCATCACGACGCAGATCACGCCGATCAGCAGGGCGAGCGCAGCCAGGTTGCCGCCGGTGCGGCCGGCGATCAGCACGGTCGCGGTGATCGCGCCCGGCCCGGCCATCAGCGGAATGGCGAGCGGGAAGGCCGCGATATTGCGCACGTGCTCCTCCAAGGCTTGCTCGGCCGCCTTGGACTGCCGCTCGATGCGCACCCCGAGCACCATCTCGAAGGCGATCGAGAACAGCATCAGGCCGCCGGCGATGCGGAACGCCGGCAGCGTGATACCGACCACGCGAAACAGCCAGTCGCCGCCGATGGCGGTGCCGGCCAGCACGACGGTCGCGATGATGCAGGCGCGCGCCGCGACATGCCGACGCAACGCGCCTGGCAGGCCTTCGGTCACCGCGATGAACGTCGGAACGAGGCCGAGCGGATCGACCACGAGCAACAGCGTTACGAACGCGGACAGAAGCGTATCGAACGACATGATCGGAGCTTACGGACCTTCATTCGCGGGGTCGATGACGGGCGCTTTTGGCGCCGCGCCGGGCAATACGCCGAGGGGCGGGCGCGGGGCTTGAAAATTGGCGGTAACGTGCTGATATATAGAGGGAAAATAACCCCGTAAAAGGCCGTTTTGCGTTGGCGTTGCGGCGCCGGATCGGCTAAGAAATTTTCTCCAGATTCGCGAAGGCATTCCCGTTGGCTGACACTGACAATCCCTCGCCGGGCGACCAGAACCCTCCCGGCCCGTCCGACATTCGTCCGGTCTCGATCGCCGAGGAGATGAAACGCTCCTACCTCGATTACGCCATGAGCGTGATCGTGGCGCGCGCGCTGCCGGATGTGCGCGACGGCTTGAAGCCGGTGCATCGCCGCATCCTCTATTCGATGCATGAGCAGGGGCATCTGCCCGACCGCAAATACGTCAAGTCGGCGCGCGTCGTCGGCGACGTCATGGGTAAATATCACCCGCACGGCGACAGCGCGATCTACGACGCGCTGGTGCGCATGGCGCAGGACTTCTCGATGCGCCTGCCGCTGATCGACGGGCAGGGCAATTTCGGCTCGGTCGACGGCGATCCGCCGGCGGCCATGCGCTACACCGAGTGCCGCCTCGCGCATCCGGCGATGTCGCTGCTCGATGACATCGACAAGGACACGGTCGATTTCCAGCCGAACTACGACGGCAACGAGCGAGAGCCGGTCGTCCTGCCGGCGCGCTTTCCCAACCTCCTGGTCAACGGCGCCGGCGGCATCGCGGTCGGCATGGCGACCAACATCCCGCCGCACAATCTCGGCGAGATCATCGACGCCTGCATGGCCTTGATCGACGATCCGGCCCTCGGCATCGACGAACTGATCAACCTCGTGCCGGGTCCCGACTTCCCGACCGGCGCCACCATCCTGGGCCGCCAGGGCATCCGCACCGCCTATCATCTCGGCCGCGGCTCGATCGTGATGCGCGGCAAGGTCGAGATCGAGACGCTGCGGCGCGAGCGCGAGGCGATCATCATCACGGAAATTCCCTATCAGGTGAACAAGGCGCACATGGTGGAGCGCATCGCCGAGCTCGTGCGCGAGAAGAAGATCGACGGCATCGCCGACATCCGCGACGAGTCCGATCGTACCGGCTACCGGGTCGTGGTCGAGCTCAAGCGCGACGCCATGGCCGACGTGGTGCTCAACCAGCTCTACCGTTTCACGCCGCTGCAATCGACCTTCGGCGCCAACATGGTGGCGCTGGACGGCGGGCGTCCGCTGGTGATGACGCTCAAGGATCTGCTCGTCGCTTTCGTCGCGTTCCGCGAGGAGGTCGTCTCCCGGCGCACCAAGTTCCTCCTCACCAAGGCGCGCGACCGCGCCCATATCCTGGTCGGCCTCGCGCTCGCGGTCGCCAATATCGACGAGGTCATCCGGCTCATCCGCGCGGCGCCCGATCCCAACACGGCGCGCGAGGCCCTGATGGAGCGCGAATGGCCGGCCGCGACCGTCGCGGCGCTGATGGATCTGATCGACGATCCGCGCCACCGGATGTTGCCGAACGGCACCGCCAAGTTTTCCGCCGAGCAGGCCAAGGCGATCCTCGACCTGCGCCTGCAGCGCCTCACCGCGCTCGGCCGCGACGAGATCAAGGAGGAGCTCGACAAGCTCGCGGCCGAGATCCGCGACTATCTCGACATCCTGCGCTCGCGCGCGCGCATCCAGACCATCGTCAAGGACGAGCTCAAGGCCGTGAAGGACGAGTTCGCCACCCCGCGCCGCACCATCATCGTCAACCAGGAAGGCGAGATGGAGGACGAGGACCTGATCCAGCGCGAGGACATGGTCGTCACCTTCTCGCATCTCGGCTACGCCAAGCGCGTGCCGCTCTCGACCTATCGGGCGCAGAAGCGCGGCGGCAAGGGCCGCGCCGGCATGCAGACGCGCGAGGAGGATTTCGTCGCCCGCCTGTTCGTGGCGAACACGCACACGCCCGTGCTGTTCTTCTCCTCGCGCGGCCAGGTCTACAAGGAGAAGGTCTGGCGGCTGCCGGCGGCGGCGCCGCAGGCGCGCGGCAAGGCGCTGATCAACATCCTGCCGCTCGAGCAGGGCGAGACCATCACGACGATCATGCCGCTGCCCGAGGACGAGAAGACCTGGGCGCAGCTCGACGTGATGTTCGCGACCACGCGCGGCACGGTGCGGCGCAACAAGCTGTCCGACTTCGTCGACGTGCGCCGCTCCGGCATGATCGCGATGAAGCTCGACGAGGGCGACGCCATCGTCGACGTGCAGATCTGCACCGAGCGCGACGATGTGCTGCTGACCTCGGCGACCGGCCAATGCATCCGTTTCGCGGTCGACGACGTGCGCGTCTTCCAGGGCCGCACCTCGATGGGCGTGCGCGGCATCAATCTCGCGGAGGGCGACAAGGTGATCTCGCTGTCGATCCTGCGCCACGTCGAGGCGACCGCCGACGAGCGCATGGCCTATCTCAAGCGCGCCAGCGCGGTGCGACGCAATGGCAACGGCGAGGCCGAGGAGGTCGACGCCGAGGAGGCGACCGAGGCGTCAGGCGCGATCGAGCTCGGCCAGCAGCGCTATGCGGAATTGTCGGCGGCCGAGCAGTTCGTGCTCACCATCACGCAGAACGGCTTCGGCAAGCGCACGTCGTCGTTCGAGTACCGCACCACCGGCCGCGGCGGCAAGGGCATTGTCGCCATGAACGTGACGCCGCGCAACGGCCGCATCGTCGCCTCGTTCCCGATCGAGGAAAGCGACCAGATCATGCTGGTGACCAACGGCGGCCAGCTCATCCGCTGCCCGGTCGACGGCATCCGCATCGCCGGCCGCTCGACGCAGGGCGTGATCGTGTTCGACACCGCCGAGGGCGAGCGCGTCGTGTCGGTGGAGCGCTTGAGCGAGGAAGGCGAGGAGAACGGCGGCGGGTGATTCCCGTCATCCGGCTCGGCCGGTGCCGCGCAACAGGATCTCCGTGCCGCCCGTCCCGTTTCGCGAAGCGAAGCACGCCAGCAGCAGCGCGCGGTGCAGAAACGCGATCGGCCCCGCCGTCGCGACAAACGGAACGGCGAGTAAGGCCGCAATGATCAATGCGAATAGGGCCAAGCATACCGGTAGCAGCAACAGCACCAACAGGAGCAGCCCCCAGCCGACAGGACCCTTCGCGATGAAATCGCTCCCTACCGCCGCGATTTGGCCGGCACCGATAATGACGACGTCGAGCACGCAGCATGCGCCGAAGCTGAGTGCGATCAAGTTGCCGGTATCGCCGGACGTGTAGCTGCGGCTCCGAAAGATCAGCACGTACCAGCAGAACGGGTAAGCCAGCACGCCGGGGATGCCGAAAACGGCAAAGCGATGAAGGCCTTCGAGGCTTTTGATCGATTGAAGGCTCAGGAGCAGCAACCACAGGAGAGTCAGTGCGAGCGCCGCCGCAAGGACACCGGTTGCAATTCCTGTCAAGAGAAAGCGTCGCGACCACATGGCACGAGCCCAAGATCCAGGGGGGAAGTCTAGCGACACGTGGTAAAGAATCCTTTCAAAAAGACGCGACATTCGGACAATCTGAACAACGGAGCGGCAATATCGATATTGCGAACTTGCCGCTGTCGGGCCAGATTGCCGGCATCGACGATTTGGAGGTCGCGCCATGATCGTAACTATCGTGACATTCCGATTGCCCGCACCCGCCAACCTCGACGAGATCACCAAGACCTTCCAGTCGACGGCGCCACGCTATCAGGGCGTCCCGGGCTTGCTGCGCAAGAACTACTGGCTCAGCGAGGACGGCCGGCGCGCCGGCGGGATCTACGTCTGGGAGACGCGCGCCGACGCCGAGCGCGTCTACACCGCCGAGTGGAAGAAGCTGGTCGAGAGCAAGTACGGCACCCCGCCGGAGATCGAGTATCTCCACTCGCCCGTGATGGTCGACAATCGCGACGGAACGATCAGCGTCGCGGCGTAAGCGCGCTCACGCCAGCATCCCGAGCTCGCTCGCCTTGATTTGCAGGCCGAGATACTTCGAGTAGATGCGGCACTGGGCGAAGCTGCCGGCGATGAACCACAGGCCGGGCTGCGGCGTGCGCGTGAACATGTTGCGCAGCTCCAATTCGTCGCCGAAGCCCCAGATCGGGCCGACGCGCGCCGCGACCTCGTCGCCGAACAGCTTGCGCACCAGAACGTCCTGCCCCTTGTAGCCGGTCGCGAGCACGATCAGGTCGGCGCCGATCGTCGCGCCGCCGCGCATGCGCGCGCCCTCCGCCACGAAGCCGTCGATGTCGGCGAACTGCACGAGGCCGATCTCGCCTTCGACGATGAGCTCGGAGCAGCCGACGTTGAAGTAATAGCCGCCGCCGCGCGTGAGGTACTTGAACTGCCAGCCGGTGCCGTCGTCGCCGAAATCGAGCCGGAATCCGACCCGCGCGAGTCCGTCGAGCAGGTCCTGGTCGAGCTTCTTCGCCTGCGCGGTGAGCAGCACATGGCTCTTGCGCGCCAGCGGAAGCGGGATCGAGGTCGTGATCAGGTCGCAGTCCTCGAGCGAAGGACCTTCGTCGTAGAGCGCATAGGGAAGCTGCGCGCTCGGCTCGACGTTGACGACCATGGTCGAGCCGCGCTGCACGATCGTGACCTCGGCGCCGCTCGCATGCAGGTCCTGCGCGATGTCGTGGCCGCTGGTGCCGGAGCCGATCACGAGGGCCCGCTTGCCGCGCCAGGCGTTGCCGTCCTGGTATTCGCCCGCATGCAGGATCGTTCCGGCGAAATTCTTCAAGCCCGGGATGTCGGGACGGTTCGGAATGCCGCTCGCGCCGGTCGCCATCACGATGTGCCGCGGATGCATCTCGCGCGCGGTGCCGTCGGACCGGCGAAGCACGACGGACCAGCGCTCATTCGCTTCGTCGTACCGGCCGCCCGCGAATTCGGTGCCGGTCCAGCAGTTGAGCTCCATGCTTTCCGCATAGGCCGCGAACCACGCGGCGAGCTTGTCCTTCGGGATATAGGCCGGCCAGGTGGGTGGAAACGGCATGTAGGGAAGGTGGTTGACGTGCACCTGGTTGTGCAGCACCAGCGCGTGATAGCGATGGCGCCAGTTGTCGCCGATGCGCCGCTCGCGGTCGACGATCAGCGTATCGATCTGCAGCTGGCCGAGGCGGGCGGCGGCGCAAAGTCCCGCTTGTCCGGCACCGACCACCACCACGGCGGGATCGCGATCGGTGTACGCGGCCGCGGCGGTCCGGGTGTCGAGCCAATTGGGGCCGCGAAACTCTCGCGCGTAGGCCGACCCCGAGGGGCGCGATCCTCCGAGCTGCTCCGCGTGCCCCTTGATCTCGTCGAGCGCGGTGAGCAGCGTCCAGGCCCTGAGCCCGGCGTGGCCATCGGCGTTCGGCAGAAGGCGCACCACGCCGCTGCCGCGCCCCGCGGCGGTCTCGAAGCGGAAGATCGCCTCGATCGCCTCGGTGCCGGCGCGGGTCACGCGACGCGGCGCGGTACGGTCGGGATCGAGCGCGAATCCAGACGCTCGCGCGCGCGCCGCGTCGCGCCTCAGGGCGGGCGCGATCGTGGGCGAGCCGGCGATCGTCTGGATGCGCCAGGTGAGCGCCAGCAGGTCGCGCCAGTAGCCGTCGGCGACGAACAGGCTCGCGAGCGCGACGTCGTCGGGCGCCGCCAGCGCCCGCTCGAACCGGTCAAGCCAATTCTGTGCGGCCGTCGCGAGTGTTTCGGGGTAAGCGAGGACTTCCATCACGTCACTCGATCCTGATGTGCGCCGCCTTGACGACGGCGGCCCATTTCAGCGTCTCGGCCGCGATCAGCAGGCCGAAGAACCGGGTCGTGCCGGCCGTCGGCGCCGCGCCCATGCGGGTGAGCCGCGCCTGGGTGCCGGGCTCGGCGATGCCGGCGTTCACCGCGGCGTTGATCTTGGCGACGACGTCGGGCGGCGTGCCGGCCGGCGCCACGATCCCGCTCCACGAGACCGACGTGAAGCCCGGAAAGCCGCTCTCGATCATGGTCGGCACGGTCGGCAGCTCGAGGCTGCGCGTCGCGCTGGTGACCGCGAGCGCACGCAGCTCGCCCGCGTGGATATGCGCCAGCAGCACCGAGGTCGGCTCGAAGGCGAGATCGACCCGGCCGGCCAAGAGGTCCGTGATGGCGGTGGCGGCGCCTTTGTACGGCACATGGACGATGTCGATGGCGGCCACGGCCTTGAACATTTCGGTGGTGAGATGCGGCAGCGCGCCGGTTGGCGCGCCGTAGTTGAGCTTGCCGGGATGGGCTTTGGCGTAGGCGACGAGCTCGGCGACGCTGTGCATCGGGAGCGACGGCGCCACCACGAGAGCGAACGGCACGCTGGCGATCATGGCCACCGGCGTGAAGCTCTTGATCGGCTCATAGCCGATGCTTGGGTACAGCGCCGGCGCCGCCGCGAGCGTGGTCGAGGAGCCGAACAGCAGCGTATAGCCGTCGGGCTCGGCCGCTGCGGCGATGCGCGAGCCGATCGTGCCGCCGGCGCCCGGACGATTGTCGACCATGATGAAGCCGAGGTTCTGCGTGAGCCGCTCGGT
>Ga0209006_10006123_pt1 | contig 10911 bp, 8 predicted proteins | sample JacPin_JW_Ref_O2_FD_188567 | JGI IMG/M metagenome (GOLD analysis project Ga0209006, IMG submission 188567) | Forest soil microbial communities from Algoma, Ontario, Canada - Jack Pine, Ontario site 1_JW_Ref_O2 (SPAdes) (version 2) | ecosystem: Environmental > Terrestrial > Soil > Boreal... | reverse complement strand
AGGCGCCACCCACATGGCGGATGGCTACGACCGGGCCAGCGGCCGCGTTGGGGTCGCCGTCGCCACCTCAGGCCCGGGCGCTACCAATATGGTGACCGGCATCGCCACCGCCATGCTGGATTCGTCCCCCATCGTTTGTATCACCGGGCAAGTGGGCAGCAAGCTGATCGGCTCCGATGCCTTCCAGGAGACCGACATCACCGGCATCACACTGCCCATCACCAAGCACAACTACCTCGTAACTCACGCCGACCAGTTGGCGCGAGTCCTGCGCGAGGCTTTTTATGTGGCTCGCTCCGGGCGCCCTGGCCCGGTTCTGGTCGATATCACCAAAGACGCGCAACAGTCATCCTGCGAGTTCGATTGGGAGGCGGCCAAGCCGCAAACCCCCGGTTACCGTCCTGACCTGTCTCCTGCCGAATCCGAATACGCCCAGGCGTTGGAGTTGATCCACAACGCCAAGCGGCCGGTGATTCTGGCTGGCCACGGCATCATCGTCTCCGGCGCCATGAAGGAAGTCCTGACCCTCGCGGAAAAGGCCGGCATCCCGGTGGCTCTCACGCTACTTGGTCTGGGAGGCTTTCCCGCTTCTCATCCTCTGAACCTTGGCATGATGGGAATGCACGGAGAGGCCTGGGTCAACCACACCATCCAGGAAGCCGATCTTCTGCTTGCGCTGGGCATGCGCTTTGACGACCGGGTCACGGGCAACTTAAAGACCTACGCGCCCGACGCCAAGAAGATCCACATCGAAATCGATCCGGCGGAAATCAACAAGAACGTCAAAGTGGACGTGGCTCTGGTTGGGGATTTGCGCGAGGTCCTGCAGGAGTTGTTGCCGCGGGTAAAGTCCGTCGATCACAGCGAGTGGCTGGATTCGATTGACCGGCTCAAGGGCGACTCTGCGGTCCGCGACATTCAGAAACTTCCTGACAACGGCCATCTGTACGCCGCTCACGTGATCAACGATCTGTGGCGCGAAACTCGTAGCGGCAACGCGGTGGTGGTGACCGATGTTGGCCAGCACCAGATGTGGGAGGCGCAATACTACAAGCACGAACAGCCGCGCTCTTTAATTACTTCAGGAGGGCTCGGAACCATGGGCTTTGCCTTGCCTGCGGCCATCGGAGCCAAGGTGGCGCGTCCGGAGGCCGAGGTCTGGGTGATCGTCGGCGACGGCGGCTTCCAGATGACCATGTCGGAACTCGCGACCATCGTGCAGGAAAAGCTGAAGATCAATATCGCGATCATCAACAACGGTTTTCTCGGGATGGTTCGCCAGTGGCAGGAATTTTTCTACGAGCGCAACTATGAAGCTACGCCGCTGCTGAATCCCAACTTCGTGAAACTGGCGGAAGCTTATGGCATCCGGAGTATGGCTGTAACCGAGCGCTCACAGGTGTTGCCGTCGGTGCGGGCGGCGCGGGAGCATGACGGGCCGGTGTTGCTCGACTTCAAAGTCGAGCAGGAAGACACCGTGTATCCGATGGTCGCGGCCGGAGCTTCGCTGCACGATATGATCCGGCGACCCAGTCCCATCGTTGAAACTGCGGCCGACGAATAAGGTAAACATGCTGAACATATTTGTGGTGTACGTCGAAAATAAGCCAGGCGTTCTGACCCGGGTGGCATCGCTGTTCCGCCGCCGCGCCTTTAACATCGACTCGCTCACCGTAGGGCGTACGGAAAAGCCTGAAGTGTCGCGCATGACCATCACCGTGGATACCAACCCGGACCAGGCGCGGCGCATTGAAGCCAATCTTTATAACCTGGTAAACGTGCTGCTGGTCGAAAACATCACGCACCAGCCGTCGATTGCGCGCGATCTCGCAATGATCAAGGTGGCCGCCACCCATGAGGCCCGTTCGCATGTGCTGGAACTGGCCAGCGTCTTCCGCGCTCGCGTGGTGGATGTCGCGCCCGAATCGCTCACCATCGAAATCACTGGTGGCGAAGACAAAATTGACGGCCTGTTAGAGGTTCTTCGACCCTACGGCGTGGTGGAGATGGTTCGCACCGGTATCGTCGCCATGCGGCGGGGAACGGCTTCCTCGACCTTGAACCCGGTCAAGACGTCGGCGCCGCAGATTGCCGCTGCCGATGAAGATGTTTCATACTCTGTCTAGCCAGATTTCTTTCAACCGAGTCTCTGTTTAATCCAGCTTCGCGCAATCCAACTGCGCTTCTAGCGAAAGGGAAACATCATGCCGAAGATGTATCACGAGAATGCTGCCGATATCGCACTCATCCGGGGAAAGAAAGTAGGCATCGTGGGCTACGGCTCCCAGGGCCATGCCCACGCCCTCAACCTGAAAGACAGTGGAGTGGATGTGCGAGTCGGGTTGCCGGCCAACAGCGAATCCCGGGCCAAAGCCAAGGCCAGCGGATTGGCTGTCGGGACAGTCGCTGAAGTAGCGGCCTGGGCAGACGTCATCATGATCCTGGTGCCGGACACGGTGCAGCCCGAGGTCTACAAAAATGACGTGGCGCCGCATCTTTCCGCCGGCAAGACATTGATGTTCGCCCACGGTTTCAACATTCGCTTTGGGACGATCAAGCCGCCGGCCAACGTTGATGTCTCGATGATCGCGCCCAAGGCGCCAGGGCATCGCGTGCGCGAAGTGTTTGTCGAGGGGGGAGGAACTCCCGCGCTTCTGGCGATTCATCAGGACGCGACCGGTAACGCGAAGCAACTGGCGCTCTCCTACGGCAAGGCGATCGGAGCCACCCGCGCCGGCGTCATCGAAACTACCTTCTCGGAAGAAACCGAAACCGATCTCTTTGGCGAGCAGACTGTCCTGTGTGGCGGCGTGAGCGCGTTGGTGAAGGCGGGATTCGAGACCCTGGTCGAGGCCGGATATCAGCCGGAGATTGCCTACTTCGAGTGCCTGCATGAACTGAAGCTGATCGTGGACCTGATCTACCGCGGCGGCCTGAATTACATGCGCTACTCGATCAGCGATACGGCTGAATACGGCGACTATACCGGCGGCCCACGCATCGTCACCGAGCAAACCCGCGAAACCATGCGGCAGATGCTGCGCGAAATCAAGGACGGATCTTTCGCCAAAAAGTGGATTAAAGAAAACGAGACGGGCCGCGAATGGTTCGACGCCACCCGCGAGAAAGAACAGCAGCAGAAAATCGAGAAGGTGGGTGAAGAGTTGCGGGCCATGATGACCTTCCTCGATCCCGTCAAAGTAAAGCAAACCAGCAAGCGGACGAAGGTACCAGCATAGATTTAGCGTTGATCAAATGGCGCCGGCACTCTTTACTGAGAACTGAGAACTAAAAACTGGGGACTGGTGTATTTTTCTTACTTTTATTTTCTAACCGCCGAGAGCGAGATGAAAATCGCCCCTCGATTTCGGCGATGGAAAGCTGTTGGAATTAATTTAGAAAGAAACCAGCTGTCAGTTTTTTGTTGTCAGTTCTCAGTAGACCATTCTTGACAACCTGCCGCAGTCGCATCAAAATAAGGCGAACAAATAGCGAATAAAACTCTTCCCTCCCAGCCAGGGACGATGTTTATCGAACTCCACTCCCGCTCGGCTTTCAGCTTTCTGGAAGGCACCGCCCTGCCTGAAGACCTGATCGCCGCCTGCGCTCAACTCCAAATGCCCGCCATGGCACTGCTTGACCGCGATGGCGTCTATGGCGCGCCCCGGTTTTATATGGCCGCAAAGAAGGCTGGGATCAAGGCGCATCTGGGGGCGGAGGTTTCGTGTGACATTGTCGGATTGACGAATTTTCGAATTGACGAATTTAAAACCCCAAGCTCAGGGGAGATTTTCAATTCGAAAATTCGTAAATCCGTAAATCCGACAATCCATAATTCGGCGATCACTTCCTGCCGATTGCCCCTGCTGGTCTCTTCCCGCGCCGGCTACCAGAACCTCTGCCGGCTTATCACCAAAATGAAGCTGCGCTCGAAGAAAGGCGAAGGCAGCGTTGGTGAATACGAATTACAGGAGCACGCCGCCGGGCTGATCTGTCTTACTGGCGGCGATGACGGTCCGCTGGCCACTGCACTATCCCGGGGCGGTATGGAAGAGGCGCGGCGTGCAGTGGAATGCCTGACTGGTCTTTTTGGTCACGGCAATGTTTATGTGGAACTGCAGCGGCACTTTCATCGTGAGCAGGAAGCCCGCAACCGGGCCGCCATCGAAATTGCCCGCTCGCTGCATCTGCCGTTGCTGGCGACTAACGGGGTTTGCTATGCGGCGCCGCAGGAGCGTGAACTTTGCGACGTCTTCACCGCGATTCGAAACCATTGCACGCTGGCCACCGCCGGGCGCCTGCTGGCGCGCAACTCCGAGCGGCATGTGAAATCGCCGCGGCAAATGCAGCAACTTTTCGCCGATCTCCCCGAAGCTTTGGCCAATACGGTGGAGCTGTCGTCACGGCTTGAATTTACGCTGGAGCACCTGGGATACGAATTTCCCCGATATCCGGTGCCGGAAGGCGAGACCATAACGTCCTTCCTGCGGGAGCGCACCCGGGAGGGCTTTCAAAAACGTTATGGCCGGGCCGATACCGGGCTCAAAGGCCGCGCCCAGCGACAGATTGAACGCGAACTGGCATTGATCGAGAAGCTCAAGCTGGCCGGCTACTTTCTGATCGTCTGGGACCTGGTTCGCTTCTGCCGAGAGCAAAACATTCTGGTGCAGGGACGCGGCTCCGCCGCCAACAGCGCCGTCTGCTATTCGCTCGGCATCACGGCCGTGGATCCGATTGGCATGGAACTGCTTTTCGAGCGTTTTCTATCCGAGGAGCGCGGCGAGTGGCCGGACATTGATCTCGACTTGCCCAGCGGCGACCAGCGCGAGCGCGTCATTCAATATTTGTACAAGCGTTATGGCGAGCGCGGCGCCGCCATGACCGCCAATGTCATCACTTACCGCAACCGCATGGCGGGGCGGGAAATGGGCAAGGCGCTGGGCTTCGATCCGGAGACGCTGGACAAGGTTTCCACTGCTGTCTCGACCTGGGAATATCGCGACTCCCATGATCGGTTAGATCACCGCTTCCATGACGCCGGGTTGGATCTGCGCCATCCCCGCCTGCGCAAATATTTTGAGTTGTGTGAAGCGGTGCAGGATCTGCCGCGCCATCTGGGACAGCACTCCGGCGGCATGGTCATCTGTCAGGGCCAGCTTGACTCTGTAGTGCCGCTCGAACCCGCGTCCATGCCGGGCCGCGTGGTGGTGCAGTGGGATAAAGAAGACTGCGCCGATCTCGGCATCGTCAAAGTGGATTTGCTGGGCCTGGGCATGATGGCGGTGCTGGAAGATTCTATTGCCCTGATTCGCGATCATTATGGGGAAGAAGTGGATCTAGCCCACCTGCCGGCGGACGATCCCACGGTGTATTCCACTTTGCAGAGGGCCGACACTATTGGCATGTTTCAGGTGGAAAGCCGGGCCCAGATGTCGTGCCTGCCGCGCCTGCGGCCTAAAAAGTTTTATGACATCGTGGTACAGGTTGCGATCATTCGTCCCGGACCGATCGTGGGACAGATGGTGAATCCCTTTTTGCAGCGCCGCATGGGGCGTGAAGAAATTACTTATGCCCATCCTTCGCTTGAGCCAGTGCTGAAACGCACTTTGGGCGTGCCGCTTTTTCAGGAACAGTTACTGCGCATGGCCATGGTGGTTGCGGGTTTCAGCGGCGGCGAGGCGGAAGATCTGCGCCGGGCCATGGGCTTCAAGCGCTCGGAAAAGCGTATGAAGGAGATTGAAACCAAACTTCGTGCTGGCATGGAACGCAATGGCATTTCACACGAAGCCCAGGAGCAGATTGTGCTTTCGATTACTTCTTTCGCGCTCTACGGATTCCCCGAATCTCACGCCGCCAGTTTCGCGCTGATCGCCTACGCCAGCGCTTATCTGAAGTGTCATTACCTGGCGGCGTTCACTGCTGCTCTGCTGAATAACCAGCCCATGGGTTTTTATCGTCCCGCCACGATTGTGACGGATGCGCAGCGCCACGGGCTGAAGATGTTTCCGATCGACGTGATGAAATCGGAATGGGAGTGCACGGTGGTCAGTCGTCAGTCGTCGGTCGTCAGTACAGTCGTTGGCCGTTCGTCGTTGGCCGCGAGTACGGTCGTTGGTCGTTCGTCGTTGGTCGTTGGCCAAAAACGTTCGCAGGACAACATTCCCGAAGATGACGCCGAACCAGCCGCGGAGCGGCGAGAGAATGTAGCCCACGGCGTAAGCCGTGGGACAGGGATAACGGAGAATAAAGCCCCGGAGGGGCGAAAGAAGCTGAACCTGTTGAATAATTTTATTAGCGGCGGGCGCGTCTCCCCCCGGACGCCCGACCGGACTGCTCTGAGCTCTGACGGCGGGACGCCGGCGCTACGCCTTGGGCTTCGCTATGTGCGCGGATTGCGCGAAGAGGCTGCCCGCGCAATCGTCCATCAGCGCAATCTTGCCCCGTTCACTTCGATTGACGATCTCGTCCATCGCGTTCCTGAATTGCGCAAGGACGAACTGCATACGCTGGCGGAAATCGGGGCATTAAATTCAGTTTCCAGTTTTCAGTTCTCGGTTCCCGGACTGCATCGCCGTGACGCTCTCTGGCAGATCGAGCGCTCGGTCCGTCGTTCCGGGCCATTGCTGGATGAACTTTCCCAGCCTGACTCCGGTTCGCCGCTCACCCCCATGAACCCGGAAGAGCGGCTGGTCGCCGACTTCCGCGGCACGGGTTTGACCGTGGGCCCGCACCCCATGGCCTATCACCGGGCGCGCATGGATGCGATCGGAGTCCGTAAGGCCAGCGATCTCGCAGCCCTTCCCAACGGTAAATATCTACGCATTGGAGGATGCGTCATCGCGCGCCAGCGCCCCGGCACCGCGAAAGGTTTTGTTTTTCTCAGTCTGGAGGATGAGACTGGCGTGGCCAATGCCATCATCATGCCCGATTTATTTCAGAAAAACCGGTTGCTGGTGACTTCGGAACAGTTTCTGATGGTGGAAGGGATATTGCAAAATCAGGATAACGTGGTTTCGGTGAAGGCACGGAGGGTAATGTCCTTATCGATTACCCAGGCTGAGACCAGCTCGCACGATTTTCACTAGCCTCCCGAGGTAAGCGATTACCAAAATTGTTCCATTCAAACCAATATTTTCCTGATTCTCCTCTCCCGCATCCACAGGTATTCGGTTTATGATTGAAGTGCGAATTCGCACATTCTATTCGGGCCCACTGCGTGTCGAACGTCCATGTGGCTCATTCATCAATTCGGTTCATTTGTGAACCTTGGCATATGTAAGGAGTATCCGTTTATGGCTCGCGTAAAGACCCCTGGGAATGGCAGCACCAGTCGAAAGCAGATTGCAACCATGCCTTCACCGAAGCCGGTGGAAGCTAAGAAAAACACGTCCACCGTAAATCTGGAGGAGCAAATCCGTATCCGCGCCTACCAATTGTATGAAGAGCGGGGATACACTCCAGGTCACGAGAACGAAGACTGGCTGGTCGCGGAGCGGGAGATTCTGCACGGTACGAACGACCAGCGGAGCGCTTAGTTCACCGATTCGGGAGGTTGATGCGACTTTGCCGGCACCGATGGCGGGTGCACGGCCGAGGGAATTGCCGTGCACTCTGATTTCGTTTACAGAAGCGGGTAACGTGGAAAAACGCGTTACCCGGCCCTTCCATCTGCACTTCTGCGTGATTCGCCGGTTGCCTCCGCCCTCTCTTTCTGAAAAAATACTGCTTCGGGTCATCCATGTCCCAAATTGGCAGCTTTGCGCTTCTGCTCGCGTTGGCCTTGAGCGCGTACTCATTCCTCGCGGGAGCGCTGGCTCTGGCGCGGCCGGGCCCAGGATCGGAAAGGCTGGGCGAAACCGCACGGCGGGCGGGTATTGCTACCTTTGCCCTGGTGTTTCTCGCCGCCGTCGTGCTGGTGACCTCCGCCTTCCAGGACGATTTCTCCATCGCCTATATCTATCATCACAGTAATCGCGATCTGCCGGCGCCATATAAGTTTGCCACCCTGTGGTCGGGACAGGAAGGGTCGTTGCTGTTCTGGTCGCTGTTGCTCGGGGCCTACGGACTGGTTCTCCGGTTGCGGCACAGGACTGATACACGGCTTTTCGCCCATTCCTCCGTCATCATCGCCGGGGTACAGATTTTCTTTCTGCTCCTGCTGAATTTCGCGGCTCATCCCTTTGCCCTTATGACCGGCACGCTTCCCGCCGACGGCGCCGGGCTGAATCCGTTGCTGCAGTATCCCGAGATGGTGATTCACCCGCCCATGCTTTATCTCGGCTACGTTGGATTCACCATTCCCTTTGCCTTTGCGTTGGGCGCGCTGATCATGCGCTATCCCGGCGAGAAGTGGATTCGTATCACTCGCCGCTGGACCATGGTGACTTGGGCGTTCCTGACCTGCGGCGTCTTCCTGGGGGCGCACTGGGCGTATTCGGTGTTGGGTTGGGGAGGCTACTGGGGCTGGGATCCGGTGGAGAACGCTTCGCTCATGCCCTGGCTGACGGGCACCGCGTTCCTGCACTCCGTAATGATGCAGGAAAAGCGCGGCATGCTGAAGATGTGGAACATGTGGCTGATCTTTGCCACCTTCTGGCTGGCGATTCTGGGGACGTTTCTCACTCGCAGCGGGATCATCAGTTCGGTACACGCCTTCGCGCAATCTTCGATTGGCGGATGGTTCAAGTGGTTTCTGCTGATCACCCTGGCCACGTTCACATTCTTCTTCTTCAAGAACAACTCGCATCTGCGCAGTGAGCATAAGCTCGAGTCGCTGATTTCGCGTGAGTCGAGTTTCCTGTTCAATAATCTGTTGCTGCTACTGGCCTGCTTCACCGTGCTATGGGGTACGTGGTTCCCGCTGATCTCGGAGTATGTGCAAGGCAACAAAGTCACCGTAGGTCCGCCCTTCTATAACAAGGTGGCGATCCCGGTTGCGTTGCTGTTGTTGTTACTCACCGCTGTTGGCCCGCTGCTGGCGTGGCGCAAGACTTCGCTTGAAAGCCTGAAACGCAATTTCATGTGGCCGGCGCTGGGCGCGCTGGCGGTCGGCGTCCTTATGATCGCCCTGGGTGTTCGCCCGTGGAACGATATCGCTTATTTCTACGCGCTGATGGCGGCGATGCTGGCCGCGCTGGTAGGTCTGACCGTCTTGTCGGAGTTTATCCGCGGCGGCCGCGTGATCTCGCGCCACACCGGTCAAAATCTGCTGGCCTCGATGGTGCACCTGTGGCATCGCAACACGCGCCGCTATGGCGGATACATCGTGCACTTCGGCGTGGCTGTGGTGATCATCGGAATCCTGGGGACGCCTTTCAATCAGGACAAAGAAAAAGAAATGGGCTATGGCGACAAGATGACCATCGGCCCTTACACGCTGGTCTGCGAGTCTTACACCCAGGACGATAATGCGAATTACAGCAACGAATGGGCCATCATCAATGTTTTCAAGGGCGACAAGCAGATTACGACTATGTATCCCGAGCGGCGCTTTTATAAGGCCAGCCAGCAGCCGCAGACCTTGCCCCGGATTCGTTCAACGGTCAAAGAAGATCTTTATCTGACCTATGAAGGACTCAATGAGACCACAGGCCGGCCGATCATCAAGGCGCACTTGAATCCGCTGGTGATGTGGATCTGGGTGGGAGTGCTGATCATGATCGGTGGAACTGTGCTGGGCCTGATCCCGAATGCGGCGCCGGTACGGGTTGCCGCCCCGGCGCGGATCGAACCCGCTCCGGCGGGCGCGGGAGATTGATTTGAAGCCGACTTTCATCCTCCGGCGCGGGTTGCACGTTGGGTTGCTCTGCCTGGCGGTGTTTGCCCTCCTGGGTGCAGGCGACGAGTCAGCGCGTTTCAACAGCCTGGGCCACAAGTTGATGTGCGTCTGCGGCTGCAACCAGATTCTGCTGGAATGCAATCACGTGGGCTGCACTTATTCCGATCGTATGCGAGGCGAGCTAATCGCCGGGCTGGATCGCGGCGAGAACGACGATTTGACGCTCCAGGATTTCGTCCAGAAGTACGGCCCCACGGTGTTGGCGGCGCCGACTGCTACCGGATTCAACCGGGTGGCTTGGGTGATGCCGTTTCTCGCTCTGGTGCTCGGCTTGACGACCACCATATTTATCGTGCTGGCCTGGAGGAAGAGACCAGCTCTGGCGGCGCCGGGCGGGGTATTGCCGGTCAGCGGCATGGATCTCGAACGTTTTCGCACCCAGGCCAGGAAGGACACCGAAGGATGACGGTCGCAATGCTCGCCTGCGCGATGGTGACTCTGGGCACGCTGTTCTATGTCTTTTACCTTCCCGGACGGTTACAGATGGGTCCGGACAAAACCCGGCTGTCCTATCTGCAGGAGCGCAAGGATGCTGTTTACGAAAACTTGCGCGATCTGAACTTCGAACATCAAGCGGGCAAGCTCCCCGATCTCGACTACCAGTCGCTGAAGTCTTCCCTGGAGGGAGAAGCGGCGGGCATTTTGGCGGAGATGTCCGGGCTTGAAGCTGCCGCTTCCGCACTGAACAGCCGAAAGGGAACCAAGGTTTGAAGCTCTCCCCCAAGATTGTCGCAGTCCTGTTGTTCTTATCCACGGTCGCTTCCGCGCAAACCCTGAATGGCACGCTCAGGAACGGAACCACCGGCAAGCCCGCCGCCGGGGATGACATAGTGCTGATCAAGCTGGCGCAGGGCATGGAGGAAGCTGCCGCGCAAATGGCCGAACCCAGCGCAAATACGGCCAGCGCCGCGAGATAGGAGCCGCGAGGACCCAACGCTGCCAGCACCCGCACGGACAACGCCGCACCGACGATGGAGGCCACCTGGAACAAGGTCGTGTTCCAGGCGTAGAAGTCGAGTCCGCCAATGTCCCGTACCACCGACGGCAACACGGTCGAGACAACATGCACATTG
>Ga0209006_10006122_pt1 | contig 10913 bp, 12 predicted proteins | sample JacPin_JW_Ref_O2_FD_188567 | JGI IMG/M metagenome (GOLD analysis project Ga0209006, IMG submission 188567) | Forest soil microbial communities from Algoma, Ontario, Canada - Jack Pine, Ontario site 1_JW_Ref_O2 (SPAdes) (version 2) | ecosystem: Environmental > Terrestrial > Soil > Boreal... | reverse complement strand
TCCCGAGCTCGCCCGCAACCGGCGAGTGATTGCCTTTGAGCAGCAGGGATTCGGCCACACTGCCGATATTCCCGACCGGCCCTTCAGTTTCGAACGGTCAGCCGACAATGCGGCCGCTCTTCTCGAATACCTCCACGTCGGGCAGGCAGATGTCTTTGGATTTAGCAATGGAGGCACGATCGCGTTGCAGGTGGCGATCCGGCATCCTCGTATGGTGCGCAAACTCATCATCGCCTCCGGCTTTTTCAATCACGACGGCGCGGACCCTGCATTCTGGGCCGGCTTCGAACACGCCCAGTCTGGACAGATGCCAAAGGAACTGCGGGATGCGTATCTCGCGGCAGCACCCCAACCTGAGAACTTTCAGTTGTTCTTCGACAAGTGCGTGCAGCGCATGCGCAATTTCAACGACATTTCCACCGGCACGATGCGCGGTATCCAGTCGCCGGCGCTGGTGATCGTCGGCGACGCGGATGTGATGCGCCCCGAACAGGCTGTAGAGGAGTACCGGCTGATCCCGCACTCGCGTCTGGCCGTCCTACCCGGCACTGCTCACATGGCACTCACGTCCCGCACCGCCTGGCTAACCCCCATGATTAACGAATTCCTCGATGCTCCTATGCCACCATCGCGGTGACAGATTGGGTGGCTCCAGCTGCTCTCTATATCCAGTACGCTGCGCAGAGCAAAACACGATAACAGGAATCCGGCACCAAATTTAAGGCTGGGGTAGTAGAATCAGTCGTCCGGCAGGCTAGTGGATCGCCGGATGAAGGTCAGTTCGAGGCCCTGCTATGCTTCGTCCGCTGAATCGCCAACTCGCCCGAACAGGGATGCTCCTTTCCTTCTGCGTAATGGCTGCTGTCGGTAGCATCGAGGCGCAGGACGTGGTGTGCAGCGGGGGGTTCGGCAGTTTCAAGTCCACGTTTGCCAGCGGAGTTACTGTCTCCGTCGACGCCAGGCGAAATGCAGATTTCGCTGGGCGCGTCTGTGAAGCAAAACTCAATTGGGCTGACAAAGACTTGATGGTCGAACCCAAGGCCTGGCAAGTGGATGTCGATGCAATGGGGATCGATCTGGGCCTGGGCGCCCCGGTGGTCGCTTTTCAGATTCGAAAATCTAATATCGACCGGCTGGTTAAGTATGAAATCTACACACTCAAGCAGCCGCCGCGACTGCTTCGTAGGATCACGGGCGGATCCTACTACAGCGCCGCCGACACCGATCTGGACGGGCGAACCGAAATCTGGACAAATGATGCCGAAGCGCTGACCGGTTTCGAGAACATACCGCTGGATGCTCTCGATTTTGCTCCCCCGGTTGTGTTGAGGTTCGAACGAGAACAGCTATTCGATGTAAGTTCGGAGTTTCGATCCGATTTCGATCGTCAAATTGCTGCCCTGCGAGCCCAACTAAATAGTGAACAGTTGAGCGGATTCAAGCACAGCGATGGCGCGCTATCGACCTCCTCTTTGCCCCTGGATCAGGCGCACGCCCTCGCCACCACGAAAATCAAGGTGCTGGAGATAGTGTGGTGTTATCTCTACAGCGACCGCGAACCGCAGGCATGGAAGACGCTTGCAGAATTGTGGCCTGAGGGTGATTTCGACCGCATTCGCGCTGCCATCCTGTATGCCCGGGCGAAGGGCGTTCGCAGCCAGGTGAGTGGGGTTTCCCACGATTCATCCGCCGGTAAACTCAAGAAAAAGCATGCGATGATCTACGATCGGGTGTCAGACTCTGATCCTGACAAAGGAAACGAATTGAGCTGGGCTTACGCACCCGGCATGAGCGGACCGGAAAAGCCTAAGCACACATTCGAGGCCGACACTTATCCGATACCGATTCTCATCAGGCGCCCGCCTCCAGTGGATGCCTCCCGGGCCTCGCTTACCACGCAGGTATCGGTAAATCTGGTGATCGATGCCGCTGGAAAAGTGCGGTCGGCGAAGGCAGAAGGAAAACCAGAAAAAGACTTGCTCGATGCCACGGCCGGCTGGAAGTTTGTGCCCGCGTTCAAAAACGGCCGCGCAATCGCCAGCCACCTGCAACTTGGGGTCACGCCTGCGCAGTAGAGGCATTCCTGCCGGCTCCGCGTATATCCCGCATCACGTACATAACCAGTCGAGCTGTCCCGGATCCGAAACAGGCCGTAAGCGGGCTCGCGTTAAAAGGTTTATTATCAGACCACTACCTCCCCCCAAAAGGAGCGTCTCGTGGAAGCTTCGATCAATAATCCAGTTTCGCACACGGAACTTTCCCGCTTGGCAACCAAGCTCAGGGAGGATCTGATCAACTACGAGGAAAAACTCGGCGGTTCTCGAGAGTTTGCCGAAATCATGAATTCCGCAGGCGCGTTGATCGTCGCAATCCTCGAGCCGGAGGAGTTTCGCCTCTCTGCTTCGCAACGGCAAAAGGTAGGTACTGACTCCCCCGGGACCTCTTTCCCGCATCTTTCCAAGCAGTAACCAGCAGAACCCGCCAAGATGAAAAGATTCATCCTCACGGGTGCTCCTGGGGCCGGTAAGACAGCGATTTTACGGCAATTGGAGCTTGATGGCTTTGGCGTCGTCGAAGAGGCAGCCACAGATGTAATCGCGCTTTGGCAGGCACAGGGTATTGCGCAGCCGTGGACCGATCGGTCGTTCATTGACGCGGTTGCCGGTCTGCAAAGGCAAAGACAGGTTCGCTCGGTATCCGACGCGGTACAAATACAGTTTCATGATCGATCCGTCGTTTGCACGGCAGCTTTGGCGACTTATCTGGGCTATTCAACTGGCGATTCGCTTTCGCGCGAACTGGAACGCATCGCTGCCGAAAGAATCTATCAGAAACAGGTTTTCTTTATACGTAACCTCGGCTTCGTCAAGCGCACGGAAGCACGGCGGATCAGCTTCGAAGAGGCTTTACGCTTTGAACAAATACATGAGGAAACCTATCGAACCTTTGGATTCGAGATTGTTTCCATCGAACCCGGAAGCCTGTTCGAGCGCGTCCAGGCGATCAAGTCAGCCCTGCAGGCACTGCCAGGCTTACTCTGACCGCAAAGCGCGCATCGGCTCGATCGAGGCGGCCCGGCGTGCAGGGACGAATCCAGCAACGGCCGCGCACATTGCCAGCGCTATGGTTGCCCCAAGATACGCCACTGGATCGCTACCGCTCACCCCATAAAGCAGGCTGGTGATCAGGTGGCCAGCATAGAACGCAGCGGGGATCCCTAAGGCTACTCCAAGCAAAACTTGCCAGAGCGCGCCCCGCAGCACCATGGAGACGATGTCGGAACGTGACGCGCCCATTGCCATGCGAATCCCCATTTCTCCGGTCCGCCGGGCCACAGAGAAAGAAACCACCCCGTAAAGTCCGACGGAGGCGAGAGTCAGCGCAAGGACACCGAAGAGACTGGTGAGCCGTGCGATCAAACGGTCCTGGTTAAAGTTCGCAGCAACCTGAGAATCGTAGGAGTCGAAATGGAAGACCGTAAGATTGGGGTCGATCTCGGCCAGTGTCCGGCGCAGTAGGGCCTCGGCGCCCTGCTGCGGGCTCGAGAACTGGATGATGACCCAGCCGACAAACATGGAACTGCTCTCCGACGAGACCGCCTCGGGATCACTGTAGCCAAGGTATTGCTGGGACAGCGGGCGCAGAAAAAGTGGAGTCACTTCACCGCGCGGGTCAGACATTTTGAAATCGGCAAAGACCCCGGCGATTTCGAAAGCGTTGGAGTTTTTCGGAGACACCAGGCCAAAATGTTTTCCGATGGGATCCTGGTTAGGAAAGAAGCGCCGTGCAAACGATTGATTGACCAGCACCACCGGGGTTGAGGACTGAGTGTCTTGCGCAGAGAAGTTACGCCCACGCACCATGGACACTCCGATGGATTGGAGAAAACGGTTGCTGACCCTGACCCACGAGGCGAAGCAATTATCGTTGGAAGCAGGCGCAGGATGGCCCTGCTGGACGACGCAGGTTCCCCAGTTGTTGCCACCCAGCGGAGTGTAGCGAGCGAGGCTGACATTCACTGCGCCGGGCAAAGCGGAGAGGCGGTCTTCCATTTGACGATAGAGCGCAGGGAGCCGGTCGACTGTGTAGCCCGCCGCCTTTGGATCGAACTCCAGTACATACCGATGAGCAGTGGAGATCCCGAAGTTCTGATGCTCCAGGCTGGCGAGCGACTTCGCCATGAGTAGGGCTCCCGAGAGCAGAACCATCGACAGCGCAACTTGAAGAACGACCAGCGCTTTCTGAGGAATAGAAGATTGGTCGCCGAAAGAGCGGTTCGCTCCGCGCAAGGCTTCTGCCGGCTTGGCCTGCGACGATAGCCACGCAGGAGCGGTCCCGAAGATGATTCCTGTCAGAAGCGAAACCATGAACGCAAACGCGAGCACCGGCAGAGACGGGCTGGCCTGGAGTGGCATGTGGCGCGCCTGGGGAAAAGCGAGGACGAGAATCATGTCAGAGAGAGCATAGGCGACCAGCAAACCAGCCGCTCCACCGATGAGGCTAAGCAGCACACTCTGGGTGAGAATCTGGCGAATGAGCCTCTCACGAGCTGCTCCCAAAGCCATGCGTAAAGCCAGTTCCGCACGACGCGTCGTACCGCGCGCCAATAGCAGGTTGGCAATGTTGGCACATGCGATCAGCAGTACCGCGCTCGAAAGGATCATGAGCATGCGGAGCCCCTTGCCGGTTTGCTGCTGCAATCTCTGTATACCGCCTCCGCCAGGCACCAGGACCACGTGCTGACGAGGAATTCGCGCCGCGCCGCCATTGGCCGTGAACGAAGCGTTCCCCCCCATCCATTGACGCAAGTCCGCGGAGAGCCTGTCCTGGAGGCCGGCGATGTTTGTTTCCGGCTTTACCCTGCCCAGGAGATAGAGCCAGGCTGTGTCGTCGTTCCCCTGGGGCCACAGCGAAGTGCCCGGCCCTTCGATCATGGGCTCGGTGGCCAAGGGCACCCAGAGGTCTGGAGGCCGCTCGACAACGCGGTCACCAAAGAAGCCCGGCGGCGCAATGCCGGCAACGAGGAAGGGGTGGGTCTGCACCTCGACCGTGGTGCCGACAATGCTGGGATCTCCAGCGAAGTCCGACTGCCAGCTTTGATAGCTAAGAACGAGAACAGGCGTGGCTCCCGGCTTGTCGTCGCTCGGCAGCAGCGGCCGGCCTGCATAGGCCCCTACGCCGAGCATGAAGAAGTAATTGCCGGAAACGTACTCTGAGCGCAGCGGCTTGGCTGGAGACGATCCCGCGCGCACACTGACAGCCGCGCCTCCGGCTTCCACCGCTGCAAGCTGCTCGAACTCTGGTGAGGAATGCTGTAGCTGAAGGTAGAGGTCGTAGGGAAAGAGATCGAAGTCGCCGTTGTCGTTTTCAAAGCCCTCGTAGTAGCAGCAAGTGCCCCCAGCACCAACGCGATACAGATGAGACGGGTCAGCAACCGGCAGAGACCGTTCGAGAACACCGTGAACGAGCGTGAAAATCGCAGTATTGGCGCCGATGCCGAGCGCCAGGGTGATGACCGCGGTAATCGTGAATCCGGGTGAGTTCCGAAGCTGGCGTAGGCCGTAGCGGACGTCTTGTGCCGATACCTCGAAAAACGGTAACCCGCGCATGCTGCGGAGATCTTCTTTCGTCTGCGTCACTCCCCCGAACTGGCGTAGTGCGGCCGACCGTGCTTCTTCTTTCGACATACCGCGCGTCAGATTCTCTTCGATGGCGAAGTCAATGTGCGAACGCAACTCTTCGTCCGAATCCCGATCCAGTTTTTTCCTGCGGAAGAACGACGCGCATTGACTCAAGAGAATCTGTAACCGCTCCATGCCCCCTCCGGCTCGCAAATCTCCCTGTTGACGATCTACACGTAGAGTGGATCATCTATAGGTAGATTGTCAACATATATGTCCGGCATCAAATTTGATTCAGCAGCTTCATCACCTTCGAGGCCTTGTGCACGCGCAACTGCTTCCAATCAGCGACTTCCAGCTTGTTCGCTCTGTCTGACAAAAACGCCCACTCCGGGTTTGGCCTGGTGTGCTCCGTCGAGGCCTGAATCCACGCGGTTGCAAATTCCCTCAACGTAGGGGCTTCCCCTTTACTCCAAAACTCTCTCGCCAGAATCCTGGCGATGGCGCCCTCCTCAAACCGCCCATTGGTCAGGTCTTTCAGAAGGGCGAACAGCTTGCGATTGTTCTTGTCATATTGCCCGTAAAACAAGCGATCGTCCTGGGTGATGTTGTCTGGAAGCGGATCAGAACAAACGATCGCAGCGGGAAAACACGTCTGCTCCAAAACGACGCCCGTTTTTAGGAAATGTCGAATTCTGTTCAGCATCACGCCCTTTCGGTCGACATCCTTCGTTGTTCTCCTGCCGCCGTCTCCGGTTTCAATCGCAATCTTGTATGGAATGGAATGACGCTGGCAAAATGATTTGATCTCCGCAGTATTTAGATAGTTGAGATCGTCCAGCAGTTCCTTCTGCTCACCTTTGGGCAACTTTGAAAATGCAATCAGGCGCATCGATTCCCTTCCCTCTCTGGATCGAATGGTTGACCAAGGTGTTTAGGATAACTAGACTGACGGATCTGAAACAGGGGGTACGCCATGAAGCTCTCAGTATTCTGTGGAGTGAGTGTAGATGGCTTTCTGGCTCGGCCCGACCACTCGCTCGACTTTTTAGATACTGGTGAGCAGGAACCGCACGGTTTCGAAGAATTCTATGACAGCGTCGACGTCGTCGTGATCGGGCGCAAAACCTTCGAAGTCGTGCTTACCTTCGGCAAGTGGTTTTACGGCAAGAAGCAGGTGATCGTGCTGAGCAGCCGTCCGCTCGATCTCTCAACGGTCGTAGGCGGAGTGGTTGAGCAGATGTCGGGCGAACCCTCCGAAATCGTCGAGCGGCTCAAAGCTCGCGATTTTAAGCATGCTTACATAGACGGCGGCAACACGATTCAGCGGTTTCTAACGGCAGGCCTGATCGATCGACTGGTAATTACGCGCGTGCCGGTATTAATCGGAGCAGGCATCTCGTTATTCGCTCCCATCCCGGGCGACATTCCTCTTCGACACCTTGCCACGCGCTCCTATCAGGGGGGCCTGGTGCAAAGCGAATACGAGCTTGGCCAGGCTGATAAAGGCTGAAAGTCCGGTTAGATTTCATCGGTTCCGCTGCGGTTCACGGGCGGAAGATCGGTCCAGTTCTCGATGTAGCAGACGAGGTCCGTCCAATACTTACAGCGTTTGCGCTCAGAGGATGACCGCTACCACTCGGCACACTCCCTTTGGACTGTCTTGAATGGGGCATGATCTCTCCCGGTGATATACTCGCTTCGGTTCCGGCCATGACTACAGTACTCCGCGTTGCTCTGATCGCAACCCTCTTCGCCACTCGCTGCCTTGCTCAAACAGGCACCGTCACCTTCTACACTCCAGGCAATACAGCGAAGAGCGTGGGCGCAAGTCTCCTTCCAAAAAGTCAGCAGCCTTTTACCGGCTGGCTCTTCGACGGCCCGCAGCGACTGGCTCACATGCGACCCGGCCGATTCATGACCTTCCATCTCAATCCCGGAGCACACTCCTTTACCGTTCCTTGGCACTCGGCCCGGCCCGGCAAGGAGCCACTCGTGATCAATGTCGAGGGCGGCGGTCGATACTGCGTTCGGCTTTACGCGAAGATGATCAACTTCGAAGTGATCCCCTATGAACACTTCAACAGCCAGATCGAAGAAGTTCCTTGTCAGCTGGCGCAGAGCGAAGCCGCACACATGAATCCCATCGAAATCAAGCAGGTCGACCCAGCCGCGCGCGCCGAACTTGACGCCACGGCAACCTTTCCCAACGAGAGTCAGTCGCAGCGCTAACCAAGTAACACAGCCCACCTGGTGAGTTCCGGGACGCGGCACTGTGGCTGTACCGCCAGCCATCGCCTGACGCGATTTTCGGTCGGTCTCGGCTCTGAGAACTCTTCTGGCGACGCCGCATTCTGCATCCCTGCCTTCTCATAGGCAGCTTGCGCTGCTTTTGCCGCCTCGCCATTTTTGCCGGCGAGTAGCTAGACGAAAGCAATTCTTTCCTGCTTGTAACTAAAATTCGGGTGTGCTTTTAGATTTCTTTGATATTCGGCGAGGGCATTGGACTGGATTCCTTCCATGGAGTAAACGTCGGCCCGGGTGTCGATGGGGGTTGGGGTCGTCCGGCGGGAAGAATGCCGCATACATATTGCCCGCGTCCAAGGTATTGTGCTCGGCGAAGGCAGATGTGCCTGGCTAAAGACACTGATTGGTATATGATTCGGGATAACATCGCGCGATCCCATTGCGATGGCTTTAGTGGTAAGTCCTGCGGGGTTCAGTAATGAACTTATCATGGGCAAAGCTGGCCTTTTTTGCAGCAGTTGCGGTTTCGGCCCAAGCGCAAACCGGAGCGAACCCGTCATCTAACAGCACCATACCTCCACCGCCGCGGAGTCTCGACCGCCCGCCGTCGCCTCCGGATGCGCCGCTTCCGGATCTTGACAGTGTTCCCTCTCCGGCCGATCCGGCGAAATCGAAAGTAACACGAGCGCTCGATCGACTTGCCCCCAATTGCATTAACGTCGTCTATCACTCCTGCTGGTCTTCGCCCGCAGGGGACCCGTCGGCGCGCTTACCGGATGCGCAGCAGGAAGCTCAAAGAAATCGCGAGGCGGGAGAGATTTATTACAGCGACAAGAATTACAAGGGATCGGAATCGCGCTTTCGGGAGGCCTTGCGATACCAACCAGCGGATCCCGTAGCGACTTTTGAGCTTGCCGAGTCGCTAGAGAAGCTTGGCCGAAGAACCGAGGCCCGGGATTTTTATCAGACGTATTTGAGTATTCTGCCGGATGGTCCATCCGCCGCAAGAGCAAAGAAGGCTCTGAAACGTTTACCAACTCCATCCAGTTCCGCCCGATAGCGGCTTAACAGCCTTGAACGCTGGTTGAGGGACCGCAGGTCGTCCCTACACGACCGGATTTATCGATGCCGTTTCACATACGGCAATTTGAGGCGGAGGTCCTGCGCTCGGCGCATGACGGCTGGGCGGATGATCTCGCATTTGCTCACATAGAAAGTGCCTGCAATTCAACTATCTCTGTAGTTGAATTGACGTTGAGTGAGTTTTAATAACGATGTTTTCGAAAAAACTAACAAAACTCGAACTGCAAATTATGGATGCGTTGTGGCTGAAGGGTACCTGCTCGGTGCGTGAGATTCACGAAACTTTTCCCGTAGCGATCAGACCTGCCTACACAACGGTGCAGACAACCGTGTATCGCCTGGAACGGAAGAAGGCCTTGCGTTGCACCAAGCGGATCAGCAATGCCAATATCTTCGAGGCAGTGATCTCGCGAGAGGATGCGCAACGACGATTGATTGACGAGTTGCTGGCGATGCTCGGTGGCCGAGCCAAACTGGTGATGGCGCATCTGGTTGAATCCGGCGAACTCACCCTTGAGGACGTTAAGGAGGCCGAAACGACCCTGCGAAAGAACGCGAAAAAGGAGGCACGATAATGTTCCCGGCTGATCTGCACTCCCTACTGGCTCACCTCTGGCAATCGACGCTTTGCGTCTTCGTGGCATGGCTGCTGACGCTTGCGCTAAAGAACAACCGAGCGTCGGTGCGGTATTGGGTCTGGCTAGCGGCGTCGGTGAAGTTCCTTGTACCGTTTTCGCTGCTGGTAAGTGCCGGCTCTGAGCTGGTTCGCGGACGCTTCCTGCACGCGAGCAGAGCAGGTTTGTTTCTGTCGTGGAAAAATCAGCCGGCCCTTCGTATCTTCCGCTCCAGCCCCTATACCTCGAGCGACGCCGCCCCCGTTCCATCCGGTTCTCGCAGTATTGATCGGGGTGTGGTTTTTGGGTTTCATCATTACCGCCATCTACTGGCTGGTGTGGTGGCGTCGTATCCACGCAGCTCTGCGAATGGCAACGCCACTGCCTCTCAACTTGTCGATCCGGGCAGTGTCTTCTCCCTCACGCATGGAGCCAGGCGTGTTCGGAATCCGCAAACCTGTCCTGCTGTTGCCGGAAGGCATCACCAGGTATCTTTCGCAGGATCAATTGGAGACGATTGTCGCGCATGAACTTTGTCATGTGCGACGGCGAGATAATCTAACCGCTGCTATACATATGTCGGTGGAGGCCATTTTCTGGTTTTATCCGCCGGTGTGGTGAATTCGTACAAGGCTGATCGAAGAACGGGAGCGTGCCTGCGATGAAGCTGTATTGCAGGCTGGCAGTGCAGCCCATGTGTATGCGGAGAGCATTCTCAACGTCTGCAAGTTTTACATCGGATCAGCCCTGGCCTGCGGGTCAGGTGTAACCGGATCAAATCTCAACAAGCGCATTACGCGCATCCTGGCCGAGCACACCGTGCGGCAGCTAGGCTGGTCGAGAAAGTTGCTTCTGGCATCTGCGGGTGTGGCGGCGCTTTCCCTGCCCATCGTTTTTGGCTTACAGCATGCAACGCGGACTTGGGCACTGGCAGTGGTAGAGACATCCAAGGAGCTTCCCACGTTTGAAGTGGCAACCGTCAAGCCCAGCCAACCTGGCGGCCTGATGGTGATGACAAAATTCACGCCTGACGGAATTCAGATCAGAAACGCGCCGCTCATCCTGATCATTCGGCAAGCCAGTGGACTGTTGAACTCGAACGACGATGAGGTTACCGGAGCACCATCCTGGGTGAAAACGGAAAAATATGACATCGACGCCAAGTGAGCGAATCGGATGTTCCTAAACTGGATAAGCTCAACCGCATGGAAAGAAACGAAATGATGCGGCCGGTCCTGGTGGACCGTTTCAATTTTGCGGCTCATCGGGAAATCAGGGAACTTCCCGTGTTTGAGCTGGTGATGTCGAAGGGCGGACCCAAACTCAAGGAAGCAACGCCAGGGGACAC
>Ga0209006_10006121_pt1 | contig 10913 bp, 11 predicted proteins | sample JacPin_JW_Ref_O2_FD_188567 | JGI IMG/M metagenome (GOLD analysis project Ga0209006, IMG submission 188567) | Forest soil microbial communities from Algoma, Ontario, Canada - Jack Pine, Ontario site 1_JW_Ref_O2 (SPAdes) (version 2) | ecosystem: Environmental > Terrestrial > Soil > Boreal... | reverse complement strand
CATTGGACATCTCTATCAGCGCGGCCTGGGTGTTGAGGCAAATCTCAAGGAAGCGGCCAAATGGTTTGACATGGCCAGCAAACGCGGACAACCGCAGGCCATGATGACCCTCGCCGAAATGTATTGGAAAGGCGACGGCGTCGGCGTAGACCGGCCTGAGGCCTACTATCTCTTCTTCCTTGCGCGCCGAACCGGCATGGCGGAGGCGAAAACTCGAGCGCAGACGCTATGGCTGGAAATGAGCAAGGAGGAAATCAAGCACCTTGAGAAAAAACTGCGAGACTTGCGTTTTGATCCACCAAAGGTATTCGACTCTATGCAGGACCAGTCGGTTCCTAACCCCCAGGGATCCGGTCATCCGTAGGCCTGCTTGTAAAACGGGTTCCTCCGCATTGTTCAGTAAAATCATCGAGGAACGATGAGCGCATCCGATCCGCACACCGCGAGCCCGCGGCAGAATCCCGAACAGATACGCAAGGCGGAAGCGTTGCGGGCGATGCATGCAGGTCCGGAAGCGCTTCTGCTCGCCAACGCCTGGGATGTGGCCAGCGCCCGACTCGTAGAACAGGCCGGATTTCCGGCGGTTGCGACGACTAGCGCGGGGATCGCATTTTCGCTGGGCTATCCCGATGGACAGAAGATTTCGCCGGAGGAGATGTTGGCGGTCGTGGCGCGGATCGCCGCCGCGGTCGAGGTTCCGGTGACCGCAGATGTTGAAGCCGGGTATGGCAACTCGCCGGAAGATGCGGCGCGAACGGCGCGGGCGGTGATCGAGGCTGGGGCCGTGGGCATGAATCTGGAAGATGCTACGGGAGATGCCGCGCATCCGTTGTTCGATCTGTCATTGCAGATTGAAAAGATTCATGCCGTGCGCGAGGCCGGGGCGCAGTTAAAGGTGCCCGTGGTGCTCAACGCGCGTACCGATGTGTATCTGGCGGAAGTAGGCGATCCAGCCGGCCGTTACGATGAGACGTTGCGCCGCCTAGGCGCATTTCGCGCAGCGGGCGCGGATTGCGTGTTTGTCCCGGGGCTGAAAGATGCCCCCGTGATCGGGCAGCTGGTTGCTGATTTGAAATGTCCAGTGAACATTTTGGCTGGGCCCGGTTCGCCGTCGGTAGCGGAGTTGCGCAAGCTCGGCGTGGCACGGATCAGTTTGGGCTCAGGCCCCATGCGCGCGGCGCTCGGACACTTTCGACGCACAATGGAAGAGTTGAAGACCCAAGGCACCTACACCAGCCTGGATGGCGCCGTGCCCTATGCCGATTTAAACGGCATGCTGTCGTGAGCGCAGGTTACGAGTAACGGATCTGAAAACCAACCACATTATCGGCGTCATCTCGGACACGCATGGATTGCTGCGGCCCGAAGCCGTTGCGGTCCTCAAAGATTCTGACCGCATCATTCACGCCGGCGACGTGGGCGATCCGGAAATCCTTAAAAAACTTGCTTCCATTGCGCCGGTCACGGCGATTCGCGGCAATATCGATACCGGCTCGTGGGCTCGCAAGCTGCCCGCGACGGAAGTGCTCGAACTGGGCGGCGTTTCGGTTTACGTCTTGCACAATCTGTCGCAGCTCGACCTCAAGCCGGAAGCCGCGGGCTTCGATGCCGTGATTTATGGCCACAGCCACGCTCCCAGGCAGGAGACGCAGAATGGAGTGCTCTATTTCAATCCCGGCAGCGCGGGGCCGCGGAGATTCAAATTGCCGGTGAGCGTGGGGAAACTGATCATCGAGCGCGGGCAAGTCCGCGGAGAAATCGTCACGATTTTCGATTGACGATTTTCGCTCCATTTACAATCCCAGTCGAATGTCCATAACGTTTCACATCGAAAAAACCAGCGGCAAAGCTCGGCTCGGACGGCTGTCGACGCCGCATGGCGAGATTCAGACGCCGGTGTTTATGCCGGTGGGCACGGTCGCGTCGGTCAAAGGTATTTCGCAGGAGACTCTGGAAGAACTCGGCGCCGAGATCATTCTCGGCAATACTTATCACCTTTATTTGCGGCCGGGAGTTGAGACTGTGCGGCAGATGGGCGGACTGCACGGCTTTATGTCTTGGCGGCGCCCGATCCTCACCGACTCTGGCGGCTTTCAGGTTTTCAGCCTGAACGAGCTGCGCAAGATCAATGAAGAAGGTGTGCTGTTTCGGTCACATCTCGACGGGTCGTCACATTTTTTCAGCCCGGAAAGCGCGATGGCGGCGCAGATCGGCCTCGGCGCCGACATCATCATGGCGTTCGATGAGTGCACGGAATTCCCCGCCAGTCGCGAACGCATGCGCGCTTCGATGGAGCTGACCGCGCGCTGGGCGGCGCGCAGCAAGAAATATTTCGAAGAGCACAAGAGAGAAGTTCCCTGGGCGGCTGAAGACAAAACGCAATCCCTCTTTGGCATCGTGCAGGGCGGAATGGATCGCGAGTTACGTAAAGAATCGGCCGAGCGCACGATCGAGATCGGATTTCCCGGCTACGCCATCGGCGGGCTGAGCGTTGGAGAGCCCCGCGAACTCACGCGCGAAATGGTGGAGTCCACGCTTGAACATCTCCCCGCTGACAAACCTCGCTACGTGATGGGAGTCGGAACGCCCGAAGAGATCGCGCAATACGCCAGCCTCGGCGTCGACATGATGGATTGCGTTCTGCCCACCCGCGCCGCGCGGCACGGCCTGCTCTTCACTTCGGAAGGCAGGGTTTCGATCAAACAAGCCCGCTATGCCAAAGATCCGGGGCCGCTCGATCCGAATTGCGCGTGTTCGGTGTGCCAACGCTATTCACGTGCATATTTGCGGCATCTTTACGCGTCGAATGAAATGCTTGCGCAAGTCTTAAACACCATCCACAACCTGAGTTTCTACCTTGACACTATGCGGCGGGTGCGGCATGCTATTTCACTTGGGGAAGAGTCCCGTTTTCTTTCTGGTGACTTGTCTCGAGCGAAACCCTGATGAGTCGTGTCTGGGCTGACCTCTACGGAAAGATGTCCCCGGATTCAAGCCTGAATTAGAAGGAACCCGGCCGAAGTCGATCCAAACCCCGTGGTGAAAATAACGAGGCAAAAAGCCCCTGCGGCGCTATTTAGCGCGGCTGATTTTTGCGGATACATCCGCTCAAGACATTCAACATGCTGGCTTTAGCAATCTTGCAGGCACAAACGAGCAGTGGCGGTATGGGACTGCTCATCATGTTCGTGCCCATGATCGTCATGATTTATCTGTTTCTGGTCATGCCGCAGCAACGGCGTCAGAAAAAATGGCAGGCCATGCTCGACCAGCTCAAGACTGGCGACAGAATTACGACCAGCGGTGGTCTGCGGGGCACAATTATCGCGCTCAAGGATGATTCGCTGCACCTGCGTGTCGCGCCGGATAATTTGCGGGTAGAAGTCACCAAAGCGTCCGTGACGCAGGTGACAACACAGGAAGAAGAAAAGAAATAATCTGGGTTCAATATGAACAAGAATTTCCTCACGAAAATCGGCGCCATTCTCGCCATCCTGATAGTTTTTCTGTACGGAATCTTCGGGATTCCGAAGAGCTTTTCGGGCGATGGACTGCGGACTGCAGTCACGGACCACATTCATCTCGGCCTTGACCTCCGCGGCGGCACGCACTTGGTTCTCCAGGTGCGGGTCAACGACGCGGTTAACGTCGACGCGCAGAACGCGATCGAAGTGCTGAAAGACCAGCTGCACACCAAAAAGATCGATTACACCGACATCTCTCAGGCCGATCCGCCCATTCCCGGACACCCGCAATCCACTCCCGATCGCATCGTGATCAAAGGCGTACAGGCCAGCTCACGGTCGGATTTATTGAGTATTGTGAGCGAGCGTCTTCCGGAATACGACATCTCCGGCGGCGCCGACAATACCTGGAATATGGCGATGAAGCCGTCGATGCTGCTCGATCTGAAGAACAAGGCAGTCACGCAGGCCATCGAGACCATCCGCAACCGTATCGACGCTCTGGGCGTGAGTGAGCCGACGATTCAGGAACACGGGCTGGGGCAATATCAGATTCTGGTGCAGCTACCCGGAGTCGATGATCCGCAGCGCGTGAAAGACATCATGCAGAACACCGCCATGCTTGAGATCAAGCAGATGACGGATGGGCCCTATCCGACCGAGCAGGCTGCATTGCAGGCCAAGAATGGCATCATTCCCGCCGATTCACTGCTCATGACCGGACAATGCGCCACTGGCCCAGAGCCCACATGGTGCTATGTGTCGCGGGCCTCGGCGGTTCGTGGAAAAGATCTGCGCAGCGCCGATCCATCGACGGACCAGAACGGCAAGCCCAGCGTGAGCTTTACCCTGACCGGCGAGGGCGGGCAGCGTTTTTACTCCTTCACCTCCGCACACGTCGGCGACAACCTGGCCGTAGTACTCGACAACAAAGTGCAGGAAGTTGCGGGCATCCGGGAAGCCATTCGCGATCGCGGTGAAATCTCGGGCGGGGCAATGAACGAACAGCAGGCAAAAGATCTCTCCATGATCCTGCGCTCCGGCGCCTTGCCGGCAGGCATCGACTACCTCGAAGAGCGCACCGTCGGACCATCCCTGGGAGCCGATTCGATTCGCGCCGGCGTGCGCGCGGCGGTTGTTGGCATGCTTGCCGTGCTGATTTTCATGCTGATTTATTATCGCGGCGCTGGCATCAACGCCGATATCGCCCTGATTCTGAACCTGATTATTCTGCTCGGATTCATGGGCTTCTTCGAAGCGGTGCTGACGCTGCCCGGAATCGCAGGCGTGATTCTGACGGTCGGCATGGGCGTCGACTCCAATGTGCTGATCTTTGAGCGTATCCGCGAAGAGTTGCGCAACGGCAAGACGCCGCCTTCGGCCGTGGATCAGGGCTTCAGCCATGCCTGGATCACCATCGTCGACACGCACGTCACGACCATTGTTTCCGCGGCGATTCTGTTTATCTTCGGCACGGGCCCGGTTAAGGGATTTGCCACGACGCTGACGTTCGGTCTGCTGGCGAACCTGTTCACCGCGGTCTTCGTCTCGCGCGTGATCTTTGACTGGATTTTGAGCCGCAAGCAGCGCGGAGAAGCGCTGAGCATTTAAGAGCAAGTTTCAAGGTTTCCAGACTGGAACTTTGAAACCCTGAAACTTTGAAACCTGGAGCTTTAACTTGGAGTTCTTTCACGACGTCAACATAGATTTTCTGGGCAAGAAGTGGTATTTTCTCGCCTTCTCGCTGATCTTCAGCGTCGCCGGTGTGTTCTCCATGCTGTTCTGGCATGGCATCCCGTGGGGCGTGGATTTCCGCGGCGGCACGCTGGTGTATGTGAAGTTCTCGCATACTCCGGACTTGCAGGCGGTGCGCGCAGCAATGGATCGCGTGGGCTTGCACGATCCAAAAATTCAGACCTACGATCAGCCTTCGCTGAATGAAGTGCTCGTCGATCTGGATGTGCGCGAGACCAACGAAGCGGCCCTCGATCAGGGCAAGAACAAGATTATTCAGGCGCTGGAAACGAACATTCCGACTGGCAAGCAGGACCTGAACAACGCCAGTTCTTTGACCATCAAGAATTACCTGGCGGACAAAGACCCGATGCACCTGGGTTCGGATGCCGACCAGAAATACCTGGCGCAGGCTCAGGCGATCGTGAACTATCGCGACAAGACCGCCGGCGGCGTTCTGACGTCGATCGATCAACTCAAAGGCGCGCCGGGCACGGATCCCGCCACCGTAGCAACTCTGAACGACGGCTTCTATCTTTCCGATTTCAACGTCCGCAACGTAGAGATCGTCGGCCCGCAGGTGGGAGGACAGCTTCGCCGCCAGGCCGGCTTGGCCACGCTTTATTCCCTGGCTGGGATGCTGATTTACCTCGGCTTCCGCTTCGAGTGGATCTACGGCGTTGCCGCCGTTATCACCGTGTTTCACGATACTCTGATCACCCTGGGCGCGTTCTCCCTGTTAAAGGAAGACGTCTCCCTGACCGTGATCGCGGCCATTCTCACGCTGATTGGTTACTCTAATAACGACACGATCGTGGTATTTGACCGCATCCGGGAAAACATTAAACTCATGCGGCGCGAGAAACTGTCAGAGATCGTTAATCGCAGTATCAATCAGACCCTGAGCAGAACGATCTTGACAGCGGGCCTAACGTTCCTTACTGTTCTCGCACTCTTTTTGTTCGGTGGCGAGGTGCTCCGTGGATTCAGCCTCGCGCTGGTCATCGGTATTTTGATCGGGACCTATTCGTCCATTGCCATCGCCGCGCCGATCTTGGTTGCATATCAGGATTGGCGGATCGAGAAAGGCCGGCAGCTCAACTTGGGTTCCGGTGCGGGAAAGCCGGATTCGAAGAAGCAAGCCTCCGGCAAACCGGCATTGTCACCGGCTAAGGCGAAGTAGTCCCGGCTAGTCAGTAACTTGCCCGATGGCCCCGCAGTCCTGCTTGGTGATAGCCCTTCTAATGTAAGCAGTTAGAAGGATTGCTCATTTCTCATTTTGAGCCTCTCCGGCGCAAAAATGAGGAGCCTGGCTGGGAGCAAATCAGAGTGGCTCGGTGTCTAAGATTCAGTAGGGGTCTGAAATAGGGAGAAGCTTATGTTTGAAGACAGCCTTATCGAGTCCGGCGGCAAGCTCAAGACGAAGCGGGGACGGACGTCCTTCGTAGCGTTCCTCATCGAAGCCATGATCGTCGGGGTCATGATTCTGATTCCGTTGATATTTACCGAAGCTCTGCCGAAAGCCATGCAGACGACCTTCTTAGTGGCGCCCCCTCCGCCACCGCCACCACCACCTCCGGCAGCCGCCGTGGTGAAGATTGTAAAGGTGATTCAGACCGACATCGTCAACGGCGAGCTTCGCACGCCGACCAAGATTCCACAAAAAGTTCAGATGATTAAGGAAGACGAGGCCCCACCGCCAGCCATGGCTTCGACTGGAGTAGTAGGCGGCGTCCCGGGTGGAGTCCCGGGCGGATCGATGGGCGGCGTGATCGGCAGCGTTTTGAGTTCGACCCCCACGGTAGCGCCAAAGATTGCTGCTCCGACACGCGTACGCGTTTCGTCCGGCGTGGTTTCAGGTCTTCTGGTTAAGAAAGTAAATCCGAATTATCCGCCGCTCGCGCGCCAGGCCCGCATTCAGGGTGTGGTGCTCTTGCAGGCGCAGATCAGCAAGGATGGCCGCATCGAAAACCTGCAACTGATCAGCGGACACCCCATGCTGGCTCCGGCCGCGATTGAGGCCGTGAAGCAGTGGGTGTATCGCCCGTACCTGCTCAATGGCGAACCCTGCGAAGTGGATACGCAGATTCAGGTAAACTTCACGCTCGCCGGAAGCTAGACTCCGGCGTTGTGTGATTTTCCGAATTGTCGTGGAAGTGTGCGGATTGCCCTCCTCTTCCCACCTTAAAACCAGGTGGCCGGGAGCGGCTTTTCAGAGGCTCTGACAACGGCCATCTACCGCAAAAGACTGCAAACATGCGGCAGGGCTGGTTCATGCAGCACGCAGAAAACCGTCGGCTTTTTGCATTTTAAGCCAGCGGCTAGGCTGGCATTGTGCATCGAAGTGTCTGAAGTGCCTGAAATAAAGACGTTCCCGAAGTTCCAAGCGAGTTCTAAAAAGATAACGAGTCTTCGAGGAGGGAAAGCAACTCATGTTCGCAACTCACGTAGCAGCTATGTTCCATCACGTTCCTGCCGCAGCCACCTGGATCGTCCAGGAAGGTGGCGGCACGCTGGCCACCGATCCTTTGGGCTTGTGGAAAGCCATGGGCTGGGTCGCCCGTACCGTAGTCATCATTCTCTTCATCATGTCGGGTTGGTCGATCGGCGTCATGATCGATCGCGCCATGGCCTATAGCGCCGCCCGCAAACAATCGCGCGCCTTTGCCCCCGCAGTCGCGGGCGCTCTGCGCGATGGCCGTATCGATGAAGCCATCAAGGTTGCCGAGCGCAACAAGAAGAGCCACCTGGCCAAGGTTGTCACCGCTGGCCTGATGGAATTCAAGGCTCACCAGGATTCTCCGGGCGCCATCCCAGGCGAAACCATCGAAGCGTCGAAGCGCGCTCTGGAGCGCACGGAAGCCATCGTCCACGCCGAACTGAAGCGCGGACTGGGCGGCCTCGCCACCATCGGCTCGACCGCTCCGTTCGTCGGACTGTTTGGCACGGTGATGGGCATTCTGAACGCCTTCATCGGCATCAATAACTCCAAGGCCACCGGTCTGGCCGCCGTCGCCGGCGGTATCGCGGAAGCGCTGGTCACGACCGCTATTGGATTGCTGGTCGCCATTCCGGCCGTCATGATGTTCAACTATCTGACCGGTCGCGTGGAAGCGTTCGACGTCGAGATGGATAACTCGTCGAGCGAATTGATTGACTACTTCCTGAAGAAGCGCGGCGACGTTCGCCGTTAAGGCGACAATCGCGGTTTTAACGTGAGTTGCTGTGCGGCGCTGGCATCCCCGGCGCCGCACATTCCTCAATTTACGAATCAGGCCGCGACAGAGTGTACGGAGATCAACCTTATGGCATTAGCAAAGCGGGACGAAGGTAAGAAGGTCAACTCAGAGATCAACGTCACGCCCATGGTGGACGTGATGCTGGTGCTGCTGATCATCTTCATGGTGGTCACGCCCATGTTGCAAAAAGGCATCAGCGTCGATATGGCGAAGGTCAACAATCCATCGCCCATGGAAGATGCCGATAAAGAAGACGCTTTGCTGGTCTCGATTACGCGGGATGGCAAGGTCTATTTCGGCAGCGAACAGATTCAGGACGTGAGTGGATTGACCCAAAAAGTGAAGGATCGCCTCGCCGGCAAGCCCGACAAGCGCGTATATGTGAAGTCCGATATGCGTGCGCGCTTTGGCTCTGTGGTGGAGGTAGTGGATGCGGTGCGAGGCGCTGGAGTCGACGATCTGGGCCTGCTCACCGATCAGAGAAAAACAGCTCCAAACGCCCCGCCAGCGCCGGGAACTCCCGGACAAGGGCAGCCAGGGCAATAAGGGAGAACGATCATGGGAATGGGAGTTAGCTCGGGCGGCGGACAAAGCGCGAATATTAACGTTACCCCGCTCATCGATGTATTGCTGGTATTGCTGATCATCTTCATGGTGATCTCGCCGGTGACGCCGAAAGGACTGGATGCGCTGGTTCCTCAGCCGCCTCCGCCGAACGCGCCGAAAAACAACACACCCGACCGCACCATCGTCGTCCAGTTGATCGACCGTGGCGCAGGATCGGAGCCGGGCGTAAAGATCAACAACGAAGACGCGACCTGGGACAATCTGCAGGGGCGCCTGACCGACATCTATAAGCTGCGGCAGGAGAAGGTGATGTTCGTGAAGGGCGATGATGCCATCCCCTTCGTCAATGTCGCCAACGTGATCGATCTCGCTCACGCTGCAGGTGTCGATAAAGTCGGACTGATCACCGCGAAGATCGAAGCCGGCAACTAGAATTCCGTTGTCTGTAGTTTCGCCGTTGGCCGTTAGCCAGGCGCTGGTCAATGCTGACCGCTGGCTGACGGCCAACGACAATATTTTTTGTGCAGCCCGAATCTCGTCTGGCGCGGCGAATTCATCGTGTGGCGATTCGTGCAAAAGCGCCGCACTTGTCAAATCGCTTTCTCTGGGCCTAGGATGCTGTGGCGAGGGAGACCTATACCGCAATGAATAAGAATCTTAAAACTCTAACGCTGGCAGCGATGCTGCTGGCCCTCCTCTCTTCTTCTGTGGGTTGTGACAAACTGCGCGCCCGCGATCAGCTCAACAAAGGCGTGGAATCGTACAAGAACACGCATTATGAGCAGGCCATCGATCACTTCCAGAAGGCCGTCGAGCTTGATCCCGGCCTGATTAATGCCCGCATGTATCTGGCGACTGCCTACATCTCGCAATACATCCCCGGCGTCGACTCACCCGACAATCTGAATATCGCCAATCAAGCCATCAAGGAATATCAGTCCGTGATCGATGCCAACCCATCGCGCGATCAAAAGGTGAACAGCGCGAAGGGTATCGCGTATCTCTACCTGAACATGAAGAAGTGGGATGACGCTAAGAAGTTTTACCGCATGGCGTCAGAGCTCGACCCGAACGATGCTGAGCCGTACTACTCGATCGGCGTGATCGACTGGACCGCCTGCTACCAGCCGCGCATGGCAAAGCGCGCCGAGCTGGGCCTGAAGCCCGAAGAGAGCCTCAATCCGAAGAACAAGGATCAGAAAAAAGCTTGCGACGAATTGAAGGTTCAGAATGGCCCGTCGATTCAGGAAGGCATCGACAGCCTGAATAAGGCAATTCAACTGCGAGCCGATTACGACGACGCCATGGCGTATATGAACCTCATGTACCGTGAAAGAGCCGACGTAGAATGCGACGATCTGGCGGCCCGCGCCGAAGATCAGAAAACCGCCGATAGCTGGGTAGACAAAACCTTGGCCACAAAGAAAGCCAAGGCCGAGAAGGCAGCAGCGGCGGCTGGCGGCGGGATTACGGTGGATCAAAAGTAAGATTAGCCTGAAATAAATTTGCCTGAGCCTCCTTCGCAAGAAGGAGGCTTTCTTATTGCCGGTTCGCTCCAGCCAGATTTATTCGGCACACGAGGATGTTCTCCCCGAAATTCTTCGGGTCCGCGCAGCCATATCCGACGAGTTCCTTCTTCATCGAGGGAGCCGAGTCGTTGATCCATCCGGCATAGAAGAGCCATACCTGCATATCAGGAGTCAGCATTTCGTTGCTGCGCGCGAATTGATCCGCTTGAGTGAGTTCCGCAGGAAAAGTATCGGCAACGAACTTCCAATCGTGAAACGAGGTAGAAAGCACGCGATAAGGCCCGCAGTCAGCACGGTCAAAGGGCTGCGCTGGAGGAAAGACCTGCACCACGCCATGTCCGCAGAAATAGTAGCCGAGCAGCAGTCCGCTCTCGTAGTCC
>Ga0209006_10006120_pt1 | contig 10914 bp, 12 predicted proteins | sample JacPin_JW_Ref_O2_FD_188567 | JGI IMG/M metagenome (GOLD analysis project Ga0209006, IMG submission 188567) | Forest soil microbial communities from Algoma, Ontario, Canada - Jack Pine, Ontario site 1_JW_Ref_O2 (SPAdes) (version 2) | ecosystem: Environmental > Terrestrial > Soil > Boreal... | reverse complement strand
GCGCCTCCGGGAGCAGCCGCCAATGGCTGAGCTCAGCGGCAAAGTGGCGCTCGTCACCGGCGCCGGACAGGGTGTCGGGCAGGGCATCGCCTTCTCGCTCGCCGCCGCGGGTGCCGCGGTGGCCGTGGCCGGACGCACCGAAGCCAAGGTCGCCGCGACCGCGAGGACCATCGCCGAGCGCGGCGGCAGGGCGCTCGCGCTCACCTGCGACGTCTTCAAGGCCGAGGACATCACCCGCACCGTGGCGCGCACTGTGGCAGAGCTCGGCGGCATCGACATCCTGGTCAACAACGCCTACGACGGCGCCTTCGGGCCGCTGCTGTCGCTCGATGACGAGGCCTTCATGCGCGGCATCCACTCAGGTCCGCTCGCCTCATTCCGCTTCATGCGCGCCTGCTACCCGCACCTGAAGGCCCGCGGCGGCGGCAACATCGTCAACCTCGTGACCTCGGCGTCCGTGCGCTGGGATTCCTCAAACTACGGCGCCTACGCGGTGGCGAAGCAGGGCGTGCGCGCGCTGACGCGTGCCGCGGCCGGCGAGTGGGGACGCGACAACATCCGCGTCAACAACATCGCGCCGCTCGCCGCATCGCCGGCACTGGCGAACTGGATCAAGCACGACCCGGAGGCGAAGACCTTCTTCGAGACCGTGGCGCTGAAGCGCGTGGGGGATTGCGAGAGCGACATCGGGCGCGCGGTCGCAGCCCTGGTCGGCCCCGGCATGAGCTACGTCACCGGTGCGACGCTGCCGGTCGATGGTGGCCAGGCATACTTCGGCTGAAGCTCACAGTGCGGGCTCGCGCGCGCCGTGTAGCCGGTATTCACTGGTGGCGATGACGTCGATGCGGTCGAAGTCGATGAACTTGGCGCAGCTCTCCATCATGCGCTGCTGGTGGCGCTGATGGCGCGCCTCATCGCCGCTGGCATTGTAGAAGACCTGCGAGTCACGCAGTGCCGCGGGCGGGAAGCACTCCTCGACGATGCCGCGGAAAGGCGGCGCGCCCGCGGTCAGGGGCATCACCACGACGTTGTGCACGTAGAGGAAGTTCGCCTGGGTGTCGATGCCCACCGGCGTGTGCTCCTCGAACCAGACACGGCGCCAGGTCTCGTAGGTGAGCCGCGGGGGTACCTGCAGGAAGGTCACCTGGCTGAAGCCGTAGGTGCGCTCACCCTCGCCGGGCCGGTGCAGCACGTTGGGCAGGATCGTGGACTCGGCCACCTCGTAACCGGCGATGCGCGCGAACGCCTCCGCCAGCAGCCGCTCGAGCGGTGCGCGCCGGAAGGCGCTGCTCAGCCAGAAGCTCACGATGCCATCGGGGGCGGGCTTGGTGTTCTGCAGCGAGAAGTTGACGAGGGCGCCGCTCAGGTCGGCGAAGTCGGCGATGTTGAACTGCAGGCGCTCGGCCCCGAGCGTCTGCAGGCGCGAGGCAACCTCGCGCCGAAAGCGATCGCTCAGGGTGGTGGCGCTCTCCGGGCCGCGCCAGAACACGTACACCAGCTTTTCCATCGGCGCTCTTCCCCCGTGCCCGCGGCTGCGAGGCGGGTGAGTTTAGCGGCAAAAGCGCGTGCCCGCGTGGCCGCGCCACGGCGCCTGCGAAGCCTCCCATGAAGAATGCATCCTTTGGCCGCATCCGCCAGGTCGCCTGGATCGTGGCAGACCTGGAGGCCAGCGTTGCGAACTGGCGGCGCGTGAGCGGGGTTGGCCCCTGGACCTGTTTCATGAACGTCGCGATGCGCGGGCGGCTGCGCTCCCAGGCGGTGACGGTGCGCATGCACGTCGCCCTCGGCTACCAGGATGACATGGAAATCGAGCTCATCCAGCCCCTCGGCGACGGACCCTCGCCGTACCGCTCCGCCGCCGGCGTGCCGCTCATCGGCATGCATCACGTGGCATGGTTCTGCGACGACGTGGCCGCGGATGTGGCACGGGCTCAGGCTCGCGGCCTGCACCCCTGCTTCGAGGCCGCGAACGAGGTCACGCGGGTCGCGTACCTGGAGGATCCCCGTGAGCCCGGGCTCCTGTTAGAGTTCATCGAGATGAATGCCGTGATGCGCGCCGGATTCGAGGCGCGCCTGAGCGCGGCGCGTGCCTGGGACGGAAGCGATCCGGTGCAGGTGATCGACCTCGGCGGTTGAGGAAGGGGGGCTCATGAGTACCTGGACGAACGTGCGCTACGACTACCAGGGCGCCGCGGTGCTCGTCACCGGGGGCACCTCCGGGATCGGCGCCGGAATCGCGGCCGCCTACCGCGCGGCGGGCGCGGAGGTCACCATCACCGGGACCCGCGCGGGGGCGACGCAGTACGAGGCGGACTTAAGTGGCTACCGCTACCTGCAGCTGAGTCTCACCGACAAGGCACAGATCGCGAGCGTCGCTGCCCAGGTGCCGCGCCTCGACGTGCTGGTGAACAACGCCGGCGCCAACTTCATGATGCAGAACGAGTACGATCCTGAGGTGTTCGAGAAGGGCCTGCAGGTGAATCTTGCGAGCGTCTATCGCCTGTCGCAGGCCCTGAAACCGAAGCTCGCCGCCAGCGCGCTGCCCGGTGGCGGCAGTGTCATCGGCATCGCTTCCCTGACCTCGTTCTTCGGGCTCGAGGTGGTGCCGGCGTATGGGGCCGCCAAGGCGGGCCTGGTGCAGCTGGTCAAGACGCTCAGCATCACCTGGGCGAAGGACAACATCCGCGTCAACGCCGTGGCGGCCGGGGTCACCGAGAGCCGTATGACCGCGCAGATGCTGAAGATGCCGCCGATGATGGCGCCGGTGCTGGCGCGCACGCCGCTCAAACGCGTCGGCCAGCCCCAGGACGTCGCCGGCGCGGTGCTGTTCCTCACCAGCGCCGCCGCCAGCTACATCACCGGGCAGACGGTGCTCGTTGATGGTGGCTACTCGATCGTGGGCTAAAAGGTTGCGCGAAGACATCCGCATCGATGACCTGGCGCAGCCGCGGCTGAATGAGGCGCAGCGCGCCGCACTCGCCTGGGGCGAGTCGCAGCCGGTCGAGATGCGCGCGGCGGCGGTGCTCAGCGCGGCGCGCGCCCGCACCGGGCTCGAGGACTTCGGTTCCCCGGACTTCCGCGAGCGCCTCGAGCTTCTGTGCCAGGAATGGGACGCCGACCGGCCGCTGACGGCGATGCACCGCGCGGTACTTTTCGGCTACCTGCTGCGCTACGCGAGCAACCGCCTGCTGATCGAGGACACCCTCAAGCATCATCCCGAGATCCTGAATGAGAAGATCGACCGGCCGGTAATCGTCACCGGCCTGCCGCGCTCGGGGACTACCCACCTGGTGAACCTGCTGGCCGCGGACGCGCGCTTCCATTCCCTGCCGCTGTGGCAGTCGTACGAACCGGTGCCACTTGCGGGCGAGGGGCTGCTTGCCGACGGCACGGACCCACGTTATGCGCGCTGCGCAGCCACTTGGGAGGGCATGAAGCAGGTCACGCCGCTGCTGGCGTCCATGCACCCGATGGAGCCGGAGCACATCCATGAGGAACTCGAGCTCATGGGGCCGGACTTCGCCTCCTACAACTTCGAGTGGCTGACGATGTCGCCGCGCTGGCGCGATCACTACCTCGGCACCGACCAGACCCCGCATTACGAGTACCTGAAGCGCGTGCTGCAGCTGCTGCAGTGGCAGCGGCGCGAACCGGGCAAGCGCTGGGTGCTCAAGTGCCCGCAGCACCTGGAGCAGCTGCCGGTGCTGCTGCGGGTGTTCCCCGATGCCACCGTGGTATTCACGCACCGCGATCCGGTTGCCGTCATCCAGTCCACCCTCACCATGCAGGCCTACACGCAGCGCATGCAGCGTCCGAAGGTCGAGATCGCCTGGCTGCGTGACTACTGGGTGGCGCGCATCGAGCGCCTCTTGCGCGCCTGCGTGCGCGACCGCGAGCTGGCACGGCCTGGGCGCAGCCTCGACTGTCCCTTCCCGGTCTTCATGCGCGACCCGTGGAAGATCCTCGAGGAGGTGTATACCAGGGCACAGCTGCCGCTGGCCGCCCAGGCGCGCGCTTCACTTGAGCACTACCTGGCATCGCATCCGCGCGGCAAGGCCGGGCAGGTGCTCTATGACCTCAAGCGCGATTTTGACCTCGATCCGCACGAGCTGCGCGGCCGCTTCCGCTTCTACCTCGATCGCTTCGAAGTCAGCGCCGAGAATCACTGAAGCGCGCAGTGCCCTCAGCCGCCGAGCTGGGCCACGCTGCGCAATATCGCGCGCACCAGGCGCGCCTGGCGGTCGATCCCGGTCTTGGAGAACGTCGAGCGCAGGTGCGCCCGTGCGGTGTTGAGCGTGATGCCGAGATCGCCGGCCGCTTCCTGGAGGCTGCGTCCATTGGCGAGGCACAGCGCGAGCTGCGCCTCCTTGTGGGTGAGTTCGAAGAGCTTGCGGATCGTCTCCACCGGGGGCGGGGACTGGGAACCCTCCTCGACGCTGATGAAGACCGCGACCGCGGGGCTCACGGTTGCCTCCTCGGAGCCGACCGCGCCCGCGGCGGGGCGGATCATCATGCCGTAGTGCCCGGCGCCGGAGGGCCGGCGTGCGCGCAGCACCTCCACGATCCCGGGCTTGGCGGCGCGGCCGACGGTGATGGCGCGGCTGATGGCATCGCGCAGGCGTTGCGCGTCGGCGGGGTGGGTGAGGGCGAGCGTGTCGTTGGCGAGAGTGATGCCGTCCTGGCGGTGCAGGATGTCGCGCGCCAGGGCGTTCATGTGAATCACGTGCCCGGAGGCATCGAGGATCACGGTGGCGAGCGTCAGGTGGTCCATCGCGTCGGCGTAGATGGCGCGCTCCATCTTGGTCACGTCGAGGGCAGCGTGGGTGCGCATGGCGATGTCGAAGTGCGGCACCAGGGACTCAACGAAGCGCTTCTCGCTGGCGGTGAAGTTGCCGGCATGGCGCCCGCGCGTCAGGCGCAGGCGCGCGTACAGGCGGTCGCCGTCGCGCAGGTCGACGCCCATGTTGTAGATGGCGTCCCAGGGCACCAGGTACTCGATGTAGAAGCGGCTGCGCTCGAGCTGCTCGGTGCCGACGAAATCGTGCAGCGTGATGACCTGCTTCTCGGGGAGGTTCACGAAAGGATCCGAAGGGAAGTAGCTGTGCGCGTACTGCGCCAGCACCTCGTCGCTGCCGCCCCAGGAATAAAGCACGCCGGCCTCGGCGACGTGCGGGGATCGCAGCAGCAGGGTCGCGGCGCCCTTCATGCGCCGCCCCAGCAGTTCCAGGAACTCGCGCCAACGCTTGGGCTCCAGGGCGCCCTCGTGCATGAGGAGCGTCAGGCGATCGCGCAGGTCCTGGGTGGCACTCAGATCGGCAGACTGGCTGGCCGCGGCGGCGGCACGGCTGACGGAGCGCGGGGCAGCGGATCGGCTCGTGGATGGTTTCAACGCAGGCTCGGCGGAGTCGGTGATCTATTAATAAGAGTACTCTATATGAGTGATGCCGACCACGGTGGGTCCGCCGTTACGCTATGAGGTTCAATGACCGCGCGGGTGCGGAAGGAGTTCCATGACACGTCTTGCTGGCAGGGTGGCCCTGGTGACCGGAGCGGCGCGCGGGCTGGGCGCCAGCATCGCGCGGCAGCTGCACGCCGAAGGTGCTCAGGTGGTGCTGGCGGATGTGCGCGACGCGGAGGGGCGCGCGCTCGCCGCGGCCCTCGGGGCCGGTGCCCATTATGTCCACCTCGACGTTGGCAGCGAGGCTGAGTGGCGCGAGGCGGTGGCGAGCGCGCGCTCACAGTGCGGCGGCCCGGTGCGGATCCTGGTGAACAACGCCGGCATCTACCGCGTGCGACCGACGCTTGAGGTGAGCGTCGATGAATACCTGCAGATCATCCGCATCAACCAGCTCGGTACCTTCCTCGGCATGCGCACCTGCTTCGCCGAGATGCGCGATGCAGGCGGCGGCTCCATCGTCAACATCGCCTCCACCGCCGGCATCGAGGGCGTGCCGCTGGCACTTGCCTACACCGCGAGCAAGCACGCCGTTGTCGGCATGACCAAGGCTGCCGCGATCGAGTTTGGCCCCGCGAAGGTGCGCGTCAACGTCGTGTGCCCCGGTGCCATGCTCACCCCGCTGCTCGAGGAGTCCTTCAATACCACGGTGAAGGTACTGGGGGCTGCGCCCTTCACCAATTCCCCGCTCGGGCGCATGGCGGACCCGGCGGAGATCGCGCCCACCGTGGTGTTCCTGGCGAGTGATGCATCCTCCTACACCACGGGGAGCGAATTCGTGGTCGACGGCGGCATTACAGCCGGCGTCGTCATACCGCAGTGAGCCTGGCGCGCCCCAAGGTGCGCGCGTGAGCGCCCGCAGCCGCGTGGCGGCGATCGAGGGCTGGTACACGCTCGATGATCCGCCGCACCTGCTCGGCTCGCGCTGTCGCAGCTGCGGCAGCTACTTCTTTCCGCGCCTGAGCACCTTCTGCCGCAACCCCGCCTGCGAGGGCACGGCGTTCGAGGACGTTGAGCTCAGCCGCACCGGGCGCATCTGGTCCTATACCAACGCCTGCTACCAGCCACCGCCGCCGTATGTGGCCGCCGACCCGTTCGTGCCATTTGCAATCGCGGCGGTAGAACTCAGCGCCGAGCGCATGATCGTGCTTGGCCAGATGGTCGCGGGCGTCGATGTCGCGCAGCTGAAGGTCGGCATGCCGGTGGAACTGGTGCTCGAGACGCTGTACTCGGAAGGAGCCACCGACAAGGTGGTCTGGAAGTGGAAGCCGCAGGTGCCCGCGTGAGCCGCGAGGTCGCCGTTCTTGGCGTCGGCATGCACCCCTGGGGCAAGTGGGGCCGCAATTTCGTCGAGTACGGCGTGCACGCGGCACGTGCGGCGCTCAAGGACGCCGGCATCCACTGGGGCGACGTGCAGTTCATCTCCGGCGCCGCCACCATGCGCTGCGGTTACCCCGGTTACGTGGCCGGTGCGACCTTTGCGCAGGCGCTCGGCTGGCAGGGCGCCCAGGTGAATACTTCCTATGCGGCGTGTGCCTCCGGGTCGCAGGCACTGGCTGCCGCGCGCGCGCAGATCCTCTGCGGGGGCTGTGAGGTCGCGCTGGTGGTCGGCGCCGACACCACCCCCAAGGGGTTCCTGGCGCCGATGGCAGGTCAGCGTCCGGATGACCCGGACTGGGTGCGCTTTCACCTCGGCATCACCAACCCGACTTACTTTGCGCTCTACGCGCGCCGGCGCATGGATCTCTACGGGGCGACCCTCGATGACTTCACCGCCGTGAAGGTGAAGAACGCCGCCCACGGGGCCGCCAATCCCAATGCCCGCTACCGCAAGCGCTTCACCGCCGAGGAAGTGCTGGCTTCGGCGATGGTGGCCGACCCGTTACGGCTGCTGCACGTGTGCGCGACTTCCGATGGCGGGGCAGCGGTGGTGCTCTCGAGCCTCGAGTACGCGCAGCGGCGCGGCGGCCGGGCTCCGCGCATTGCCGCCATATCCACGGTGACGCCGCGTTTCGCGAGCAACGAAGTCGAGATGCCCGATATCGCCACTGACTCGGCGGCAGCGGCGGCGAGTCATTCGTTCCGCGCCTCGATCGCCGCGCGCGCCTACGAGGAGGCGGGACTGGGTCCGAAGGACCTCTCGCTCGCGGAAGTCTACGACCTGGCCGCCTCCATGGAACTTGACTGGTACGAGTACCTCGGCCTGTGCGAGCAGGGCGGGGCCGAGGCCCTGCTGCGCAGCGGCGCCACCCGGGTCGGCGGGCGTATTCCGGTGAATGCCAGTGGCGGACTCGCCTGCTTCGGTGAAGCGGTGCCGGCGCAGGCACTGGCGCAGGTCTGTGAACTCGTATGGCAGCTGCGCGGTGCGGCCGGTGAGCGCCAGGTGCGCGACGCAAAGGTTGGCATCACGGCGAACCAGGGCCTGTTCGGCCATGGCTCCGCGGTGATCGTGAAGGCTTAAGGCGTCAGCGCCGCCCTGATGTCCGCGGCGACATCCGCCAGCGCGCGGTTAGCCATCGAAGTGAGGTAGGGCATGCTCACGAAACCGTGGATCATGCCGAGATAGCGCCGGCCGAGCACCGCGACGCCCGCTGCGCGCAGCCGGTTGGCGTAGTCCTCGCCCTCATCGCGCAGGGGATCGAACTCAGCCGTGATGAGTGTTGCGGGCGGCAGGCCCTTGAGGTCCGCGCGCATCGGCGCCGCGAGCGGGTTTTTCGCGTCATCGGGCGACTTCAGGTACTGCTCCCAGTACCAGAGCATCTCTTCACGCGTGAGCATGTAACCGGTGGCGAGTTCTTGCTGGGAAGCGCTCGCGCACGCCGGGTCCACGCACGGATAGATGAGCGCCTGGTAGCGCAGTGCCGGACCTTCGCGCTCGCGCGCCATGAGCGCCGTCACCGTCGCAAGATTCCCGCCCGCGCTGTCGCCGGCCACGGCCAGGCGCGCAGGATCGAGGCCGAGCTCCCGCGCCTGGACGGCGAGGGTCTTCAGCGCGAGATAGCAGTCCTCCGCCGGACCCGGGAAGGGAGTCTCGGGCGCCAGGCGGTAGTCGACGGAGGCCACCGCACACCCGGAATCATTCGCGAGCGTCCGGCACAGGTCGTCGTACATGTCCAGCGTGCAGATGGTGAAGCCGCCGCCGTGGAAGTACACGATCAGCGGCAGGTTCGGTGCCGCGGACGGGGTATACAGGCGCACGGCGATCTCGCCCCCTGCGCCCTCGAGCTTCAGGTCGCGCACTGCGTGCACTGGGGGATTCAGGCGGGGAGCCGGGTGCTGCCGCAGCAATGCCCGCAGGCCTTGCGCGCCGAGCTGCGAGAACGGCGGCATGCGCGAGAGCGGCGAGAGGAGAAAGGCTTTGATGCCAGGATCCAGGGCCATGGACTCGCGCTCGAGCTTCAGGCGCGCTTGCGGTCGCGCGACATGTTGATGGCGAGGTCCTCGATCATGTCCTCCTGGCCGCCGACCGTCTTCAGGCGTCCGAGCTCCACCAGGATGTCCGCGGAGGGCACGCCGTACTTGGCTCCGGCGCGTTTGGCGAACAGGAGGAACGAGGAGTAGACCCCAGCGTACCCCAGGATGAGGGAGTCACGGTCGATGCGGATCGGGTCATCCATCATCGGCACCACGAGGTCTTCGGCGACGTCCATGAGCTTGAAGACGTCGACGCCGGTGATGATGCCCATGCGCGCGGCGACCGCGTTGAACACTTCCAGGGGCGTATTGCCGGCTCCGGCCCCAAGGCCTGCCGCCGAGCCGTCGATGCGGATGGCGCCGGCTGCCACCGCGGCGAGTGAGTTCGCGATGCCCATGGCCATGTTGTGGTGGCCGTGAAAGCCGATCTCGGTCTTAGGGTCAAGCACCGCGCGCAGCGCCTCGATGCGTGCCGTGACGTCGTCGGGCAGCATGTAACCGGCAGAATCAGTGCAGTAGATGCAGTTCGCGCCGAAGCCCTCCATGAGCTTGCCCTGGCGGGCGAGTTCCTCGGGCTCGACCATGTGGGCCATCATGAGAAAGCCCACGGTATCGAGGCCGAGCTTGGCGGCGCGCGAGATGTGCTGCTCGGAGACGTCGGCCTCGGTGCAGTGGGTGGCCACGCGTACCGTGCCCACACCGCAGTCGTGCGCGAGCGTCAGGTGCTCGACGGTGCCGATCCCCGGCAGCAGCAGCGCCGAGACCTTGGCGTGCTTGAGCTTCGGGATCACGGCGCGCAGGTATTCCTCGTCCGTGTGCGCCGGGAAGCCGTAGTTGACCGAGGCGCCGCCGAGACCGTCCCCGTGCGTCACCTCGATGAGGGGTACGCCGGCGCGGTCGAGGCCGGTGGCGACGTCCACCATCTGCTTGAGGGAGATCTGGTGCTGCTTCGGGTGCATGCCGTCACGCAGGCACATGTCGTGCAGCGTGACTTTACGGCCGGAGAGGTTCATGAGGCCCTCGCTGTGGCGGTAAAGGCACCGCCGGACATTTCTTCCGCGATCAGCTCCCCGGTGCGCAATGCCGCTGCGGTCATGATGTCGAGATTGCCGGCGTACTTCGGCAGGTAGTCCCCGAGGCCCGCCACCTCGAGGTAGGTGGAGACGCGCTTGCCGTCGAACACCGGGCCGTTCTTGAGCGTGTAGCCGGGGACATATTTCTGCACCTCGGCGATCATCGCCTCGATCGAGGCGCGGATGCGCTCCTGCTCGGGCTCGGCCTCCGTCAGGCAGTGCACGGTGTCGCGCATGATGAGCGGTGGTTCGGCGGGGTTTAGGATGATGATGGCCTTGCCGCGCCGGGCCCCGCCGACCTTCTCGATGCCGCTCGCCGTGGTGCGGGTGAATTCATCGATGTTCTTGCGGGTCCCGGGCCCTGCGGAGCGCGAGGATACGGTGGCGACGATCTCCGCATAGGCGACGCTCTGCACGCGCGCCACCGCGGCCACGATCGGGATGGTGGCCTGGCCGCCGCAGCTGACCATGTTGACGTTCATCTCGCGCTTGCCGACGTGTTCGGCGAGGTTCACGGACGGCACGCAGTAGGGGCCGATGGCGGCCGGCGTAAGATCGATCACGACCACGCCGTGGGCGGCGAGTTTCCTCGCATTCTCAGGATGCACGTAGGCACTGGTGGCATCGAAGGCGATGCGGATGCCGTCGCGCTTGAGGTGCGGCAGCAGGCCATCGACCCCGGCCGCCGTCGTCGACAGCCCCTGCTCGCGCGCCTTGGCGAGTCCATCCGAGGCCTCATCGATGCCGACCATCCACTTCGGCTCGATCCAGGCACTGCGCAGCGCCTTGTACATCAGATCCGTGCCGATGTTGCCCGAGCCGATGAGGGCGGCCTTGATCTTTTCCATGGCTCTTTAGCCCCGCAGTGTCAGACGAAGAATTCCTGCACGGTCTCCCCGACGTAGAGTGCGCCGAGGGAGGTGCCGATGATCGCCGGGTCGTTGGCCACGTGGGCGCGCGCGGCGTTGATAT
>Ga0209006_10006118_pt1 | contig 10914 bp, 12 predicted proteins | sample JacPin_JW_Ref_O2_FD_188567 | JGI IMG/M metagenome (GOLD analysis project Ga0209006, IMG submission 188567) | Forest soil microbial communities from Algoma, Ontario, Canada - Jack Pine, Ontario site 1_JW_Ref_O2 (SPAdes) (version 2) | ecosystem: Environmental > Terrestrial > Soil > Boreal... | reverse complement strand
AAAGCATGGATCGCTGCGATCCTCTGGCTGATCGTCATCGCCATCGAATCGACGGCTTGGCTCTCCTCCCACAATACGAGCCGCATTCTCTACCCGCTGCTGCACTTTCTATTCGGAGTCGATCTAGTCCACTTCGAAACCTGGCACTTCTACATTCGCAAGGGCGGCCACGTCGTAGGCTACGCAATTCTCAGCACGCTGCTGTTCCGTGCCTGGCGCGCGACCTGGGCCGAGTTGAATAACGTGAAATGGAAGCCACGCTGGGCGCTGATCGCAGTTCTAGGGACCGCATTTGTGGCCAGTCTCGACGAATGGCACCAGAGCTTCCTCCCCTCGCGCACGGGGCGATGGCAGGATGTTGTGCTGGACACGTGCGCAGGAATCGCCGCGCAGATATTGATATTTCTATGGGTAAAATGTTTCTAACGGCTCAAGCTCGCCATATCCTTGGACTTGATAAGCAAGAGCGCGGCCGAAGCCAAGGCCAGCGCCGCCGAAAAATAAAACGGCACACCCCCGCCGTAATGCTTCCACAACTCGCCAGTAATCAAACTGGCGGCCAGCGTGGCAGCACTGGTCACAAAAGCATAAATCCCCAGCGCCTTGCCCCGAATGCTTGCACCCACTGACTGCACCACCAGCGATTTCAGCACCGGCTGTGTGAGCGCATAGTAAATTCCATAGACGGCCATCGATACCCAGATCGCCAACGTCGAAGGCGCACGACCGAAAGCGAAATAAACCGCAGCAAAGATCAGGTAACCAGCCGCTGCGATCCAGCGCTGCGAAAAGCGATCACTGAACCATCCCGCAGGCCAGGAGCCGAGCGTGTAGGTAATGTTGAAAACCAGCCCGAGCAAAGGCGCAAGCGCCACGGGAATCCCGACATTCTGCGCCCTCATGACGAGAAACATATCGCTGGAGTTTCCCAGCGAAAACAAAGTCACGGCGACAAGGACAAAGTAGAAAGCTCCGGGCAGTGACGCGGTTTCCGCCGGCGATGTAGTTTGCTTTTGCGATGTTTCTGGAATGCTGTCGGGAGCTTGTCGGCGCTTGGTTTCGACGATGCCGAACAACGCGACCAAAACGCACAACGCTCCCGGAACCGCCGCGGCCCAGAAGACACTGCGAATTCCGTATCGCCCAAGCAATGCCAAGGCGATCAACGGACCCGCAATGGCCCCAGCGGAATCCATCGACTGGATCAGGCCATAAGCCGCGCCCAGCCGCTCTTTCGGCACAGTCTCGGCGACCATCACATCGCGCGGCGCGCCCCGCACGCCTTTGGCCAGGCGGTCGGAAAAACGAATCAGCAATACGTGCCACCACGAAGTCGCCAGCGCCAGTATTGGCTTCACCGCATTGGCCACGGCGTAGCCGGCGACCACAATAGGTTTCCGGCGGTCGATGCGGTCGGCGAGATATCCCGAAAAAAGCTTGGCGAACGAAGCCACGCTCTCGGCGACGCCCTCAATCAATCCCAACTGCGCCGGCCCTGCTCCCAGCGATACCAGAAACGCGGGCAGCACCCAGTAAGCCATCTCGCTGGCCGTGTCGTTCAGAAACGAAGTGATACCGAAAACGTAAATATTGCGCGCAGACGAAGGCTCACGCTGGGGTGGCGGTTGAGGCATTCTAGTTTTTACCACGGAGTCACGGAGACACGGAGAAAGTCCGAACGAAGAAGAAACATCGCGGGGAAGAAACGCTGATGCTGAAGGGCCAACGACTAACGACCAACGACCGCCTTCAATACATAGCGTCGTACTTCGTGACCACCCACTCGCCTTTGTTCTCCAGCGTCACGGTGAACAAGTCTTGATCCGTCGCTTTGCCGGGACCGTTGCTGCGCTGGCCGCGGTAATGGAGGATGATCAGCGGCGGCGCGTCTTCCCAATCGACCAAATGCCAGGAGAGCAGCGGGCGCTGCGCCTCGGAGTCGCACAGAAAATGCGCGTAGTTCTTGCGGTAGTCGCGCTCCCATTGCGCCAACACAGTGTTGCAGTGGCCGTCGCGAATCTCATGCAGAAACTTGCCCGCAGCCTTCTCGGTTGAGCGGTCGCGCAGAGGGTTCATGCTGATGCTGATCGGCAATCCAGTCAGCGGATCGCGCTCGGGCGACCGCGCCAGCACCGGCCCCTGGCTGTTCAACCACCAAATGTAGCCGAGAAAGCCGAACACCAGCAGCGCTCCAGCGCCGACAGCGATGCCAATCTGATTGCGAGTAAACGCCATCCTGCGATTAAGTCTATCGAGCGCACTGGAAACGGCAAGATTACCGGCGGAAGCCGCGACGGGACATGTACGACTGTGCCGGGAGCGATTTGCGGTCGGCCAAATACGCTCGATCCACTTAGTGCAATTTCTCCCCTGATACAATCCTGCCGTGCTTGCCGAGAACATCGAGCGCGTGTCTAGCTGTCTGACGATTCTCTTTATGCTCGCGTCTCTCGGATTTGTGGTAGGTCTTGTGGAGTGGGGCGGCACTGGAGCGGGTTCCCGCAGCATCAGCACCGTCATGGCGGCCCGCTATTACGCCTCGAAACCGGATCGGCCGGACGGTCTTCCACGCCTGCCGCGCGCGGTTTTCCTTTCCCTGCTCTTCTTGGTAATTGAGGGTCTTCGGGCGCGATGTCCAGGATTCCCGGCACGGGTGCTTTGGCTCGTCATCTCTGTCATGGCGTTAGTTTCAGCAGGAGCGTGGCTGATGGCGGCGATGGCCTTACAGGGCGCCGCAGACGAACAGCGGAAAAAATATATAACCGAGTTCATTGATTCTGCTCCTGGCAGCGAACCTATGCGTCGCCCGCATATTGACGTCTTCCCTTTTTGGTTGAGAGCCTGGGAGGCTATCAATCTAGTGGCCTATTCTTTTATCGCTGGAACAATACTATTCTTGCTTTCCCGGGTCCGCGGCAGTTAGCCTCATGCTTCGCCGACAGCATTAACCAAACGCAACTGAGGACGGCTTGGCAGCCGAGCAGTTGAGGTTTCGATCCGCCCAAGATCCCGCCGAAGTCAAAATTGGTCTTTATCAGTTCCTTCTAAATGTTTCCGCAATCCGGCCGACGCAAGGTGCTCCGAGCCCCGCACAGCCCCGGGGTGGCAAGCTCGACGGAAGGCCGCGAGCGAGCCTGTGCTCATGGAGCACAGCGGGGTTATAAACGGCGGCTGACCCCCTTTGAACAAAAAGGCACGGCTTGCGCCGTGCCTGATGGTTATTGATGGAAGAGTCTTAACGCGGCGCTGAAGCGCCGCTCTTCCACGTAGCTTTTTAGACAGTCTTTATTATTCTTTATTCTTTCTTGTCTTCTTCTTTCGCCGCTTCCACGCCGCCATCGTGTTGCGCCTGGGCTTCGGCGTCTTCCATGGCTTTTTTGGCTTCGGCGACTTTTTTGGAGCGGGCTTCGGCGCGCTTCTCGCGTTTTTCGTCGAGAACTTTTTCGCTGCCCAGCAGTTCAAGGAACGCCTTGTCGGCGCCATCGCCTTTATTCCATCCCGTGCGAATGATGCGGGTGTAGCCGCCGTTGCGGTCGCCGAAGCGCGGGCCAACCGTATCGAACAGCTTCACGACCGCCTCATGGGTCATGAGATAGGCCATGGCCAGACGGCGCGCGGCAAGGTCTCCGCGCTTGCCCAGCGTGATCATCTTTTCGACGATGGGCTTGGCGGCTTTAGCTTTAGGAACGGTGGTTTCGATGCGCTCTTCGATGATCACCGAAGTGACCAGGTTGCGCAGCAGCGAGCGCCGGTGCGAGGTGTTCCGTCCGAGTTTTTTGCCTGCAACTTTGTGACGCATGATGGACCCCAGCTTCTAGCTATTAGCCGCTAGCTCTTAGCTTGTAGCGCAAAATCAAAAGCGATGTGGCACGACTCTGACTTTTTGCGGGACACTGTCAAAAACCGTGTCCCGCCCAGCCCTTCATTGAAACCTTGAAACTCTGCAACTTTGAAACCTGTGCTACTTACAGCAGATCGTCCGGGCCGTAGGCCGACGCCGGTAACGGCACGTTTGACGTTGGTCCGGGTACGGCGTTGCCGTGCTCGTCGATCTTCATGCCCAGGCTCAAGCCCATCGTCCCCAGGATCTCCTTGATTTCGTTCAGAGATTTGCGGCCGAAGTTCTTGGTCTTGAGCATTTCCGCTTCGGTCTTCTGCACCAGCTCGCCGATCGACTGAATGTTCGCGTTCTTCAGGCAGTTGTAGCTGCGAACGGAAAGCTCCAGCTCTTCGACGGAGCGGTTGAGATTCTCGTTGTGAATCTCGGGCTTGCGGTCGTCGGACGACGAGACTCCGGTTTCGATTTCTTCCTCGAAGTTGATGAAGATGTTCATGTGGTCCTTCAGCAGCTTCGCCGCCAGACCGATGGAATCGGCGGGCGTGATGGAGCCGTTGGTCCACACTTCGAGGGTCAGCTTGTCGTAATCGGTGATCTGCCCGAGACGCGCGGCCTCGACGGTGTAATTGCACTTGCGCACCGGCGAGTGCACGGAATCGATGGGAATGAATCCGATGCCGAGATCGTCTTCGAAATTCTTGTCGGCGGAAACGTAGCCGCGGCCGCGCTTCAGCCGCATCTCCATGTCGAGCTTGCCGCCTTCGCTGACCGTCGCGATATAAACGTCTTTATCGAGAACCTCGACATCGCCATCGGCTTCGATCATGCCGCTGGTCACGACTCCCGGCTGATCGGCGCGCAGATAAATTGCTTTTGGCGCGTCGCCCGAGAGCTTGAACGGAATCTGCTTGAGGTTGAGGATAATGTCGGTCGCATCCTCGACGACGCCGGGGATCGACTGGAATTCGTGCAGCACACCTTCCATCTTGACGGCGGTGACGGCCGCGCCTTCGATCGAACTCAGCAGAACACGGCGCAGAGCGTTGCCGATGGTCGTGCCGAAGCCGCGCTCAAAGGGCTGCGCCCAGAAAATTCCGTATTTGTCGTTGAGAGTTTCAGTGTCGACTGCGAGGCGTTTCGGTTTCTGAAAACCTTTCCAAAGCATGTGTTTCTCCTTCGGGCCGTTTGGCTCAATCCTGGCTCGCCGAGTGGTCCAAACTCAGCTCAACCGCCGGGAAAGGCTGTTCTGGCGCGAATGTAGCGGACCGAACAAACTTTTTAACAACTCTCGCAAGATCCTTCGCTACGCCTGAAAAACGGCTTCGTCAGGATGACGCCAGCGGACTCCCGCTTCGCTCACGCCCGCTAAACGGCGTCACTTGCTATAAAGTTCCACAATCAGCTGCTCATTCACCGGCAACTGAATATCTTCCCGCTTGGGCAGGGAGAGCACCCGGGCCGTGTAGGCGTCGCGGTTGACTTCCAGCCAGCTGGGCTGCGTGCCGTGGCTGGCGAATTCCTTGGCCAGTTCGAGCACGGCGAGCTTCTTGCTCTTTTCGCGGATGGCGATTTCATGCCCCGCGCTCACTTCGAACGAAGGAATATTGACCTTCTTGCCGTTAACGGCGACGTGTCCGTGGCGCACCAACTGCCGCGCCTGACGGCGCGACTGCGCGAAGCCGAGTCGGAAGACGACGTTGTCGAGACGGCGCTCAAGCTGCTGCAGAAGCAACTCGCCGGTCACACCCTTGGTGCGCGCCGCCTTTTCGAAGTAGTTGCGGAACTGGCCTTCCTGCGTGAAGTAGATACGCTTGGCCTTCTGCTTCTCGCGCAACTGGAGACCGTACCCCACGACCTTGGTCTTGCGGTCCTTCCCATGTTGTCCGGGAGCGAAGTTGCGCTTCTCGATGGGACACTTATCGCTGAAACACTTTGCCCCCTTGAGGAACAGCTTCATTCCCTCGCGGCGGCATAGACGGCAAACTGCATCGGTATAACGGGCCAATTGTCTTCTCCTTTAGATGACCGGTTTACGGGTTTGGCTTCACCCTTCGTCCCGGACAAAATCAGCTTTCTCAATCGCTTGTCATTCCGAGCAAAGCGAGGAATCTCGGTTTCTCCGGACGCAGACAAGAGCCCAGATCCCCGCTTTGCTCGGGATGACAAACGAGCGTACAGATCCTTTACACTCTGCGCCTCTTCGGCGGACGGCAGCCGTTGTGCGGGATCGGGGTCGAGTCGCGGATGGAGCGGACTTCGATTCCCGAGGCCGACAGCGCGCGGACTGCGGATTCGCGTCCGGAACCGGGGCCGCTGACGCGCACGTCCACGCTGCGGACGCCGTGATCGCGCGCCATGTTGGCGGCGTTCGAGGCGGCCTGCTGGGCGGCAAAGGGCGTGCCCTTGCGCGATCCACGGAAGCCGAGCGAGCCCGAACTCTTCCACGACAGAACGTTGCCGTTCATGTCGGTGATGGTCACGATCGTGTTATTGAACGAGGCCTGCACATGCACCAGTCCGTGCGGTACGTGCTTGCGCTCCTTCTTTTTGAAGGTCTTCTTCTTGCCTTTTTTATCCGGTGCGGCTGCGCCGCCCGCTGCTGCTGGTTTTGCCATAGAACCTCAAGTTTCAAGGTCTCAAGGTTTCAAAGTTTCAAGGTCTTTGAAACCTTGAAACCTGCGAAACTTTGAAACCTGCTTTTATGTCTTTGCCGTCGCCTTCTTCTTCTGCGCGACCGTTCCCTTGCGCGGGCCCTTGCGGGTGCGTGCATTCGTATGCGTTCGCTGGCCGCGAACCGGCAAGTTGCGCCGGTGGCGGAAGCCGCGGTACGAGCCGATTTCGATCAGGCGCTTGATGTTCAGCGAAACTTCCTTGCGCAGATCGCCTTCCACCATGCCTTGCTCTTCAATGACCGTGCGGATGCGGTTGACTTCTTCCTCGCTCAGGTCCTGAACCTTCTTCGTGGCCTCAACCTTGGCCGCGTCGAGAATCTGTCCGGCGCGAGGATGGCCGATGCCGTAGATATAGGTCAGCGCGATGTGTATGAACTTCTGCCGCGGAAGATCGACGCCTGCGATACGTGCCATGTTTCCTTAACCTCAGCGGCTAAAGCCGCAATCAAGAGTTCTTCCAGCGGCACGACTAAAGTCGTGCCCTTCCCGAGCTTGCTTAGCCCTGGCGCTGTTTATGTTTAGCGATGACGCAAATCACCCGCACTACTCCCTTGCGGTGGATGACTTTGCACTTGTCGCAAATCTTTTTTACCGATGCCCGTACTTTCATAACTCCAGCTTTCAGCCGTCAGCTATCAGCCTTCAGCAAAACCGTCCGGCTGAGAAACGACATTTCATTTATATCTGTAAACAATTCTGCCGCGATTCAGGTCGTAGGGCGAAAGCTCCACTGCGACTTTGTCGCCGGGCAAGATGCGAATGAAGTTCTTGCGCATCTTTCCGGAAACGTGAGCCAGCACCTGATGTTTATTTTCCAGTTCCACCCGGAACATGGCGTTGGGCAGCGGTTCCAGAACGACTGCCATTACTTCAATCGCGTCTTCTTTACTCATTAGCTCCTAGCTTCTAGCTGCTAGCTCCTAGCCAAACCGCTTTGCCCTAGCTAGAAGCTAGAAGCTAGCAGCTAGAAGCTGCCTTACTGCGTCAAAATCACCGGCCCATTTTTCGTTACCGCCACGCAATGCTCGAAATGCGCGCTGAAGCTGCCGTCGACCGTTACCGCAGTCCACTTATCGCCCAGGACACGGGTTTCCGGCTTGCCGAAGTTCACCATCGGCTCAATCGCCAGCACCATGCCTTCGCGCAACTTTGCGCCATGGCCGCGGGCTCCGAAGTTCGGGACCTGCGGCTCTTCGTGCAACCGTGTGCCAATTCCGTGTCCCACAAACTCGCGCACCACGCTAAAACCTGCGGCTTCCACATGCTCCTGCACCGCCGCGCCGACATCGCCGATCGAGTTGCCGATGCGCACCTGCTCGATTCCGCGATACAACGACTCTTCTGTCACAGCCAGCAACTTCTGCAACTCCGGCTTCACTTCGCCGCCGACCGGGACTGTGATCGCGGCATCGCCATAATAACCTTCAAGCACCACGCCGCAATCGATGGAAACGATGTCGCCATGTTTGAGCACCCGTTTCTCCGACGGTATGCCGTGAACGATTTCTTCGTTCACCGAAGTGCAGAGCACACAAGGATAATCGTAATAGCCCTTGAACGCCGGCTTGGCTCCCAGTTCTTTAATCTTCTTCTCGGCCGCGAGTTCCAAATCCATGGTGGTCGCGCCCGGCGCAACCAGCGTCCGCACATGGTCGAGAACCTGGCGCACGATGCGGCCGCTCTGCCGCATCTTTTCAATCTCTCCCGGCGATTTACACACGATTGCCATTCCTATCGGTTATGGTCTTCGATGATCCGGAAGATTTGCCCCGTAACTTCATCCATGGGCAAATCGCCGTTCACCGAAAACAGCCTGCCTGTCTGCTGATAATAATCCGCAACAGGACGAGTCTGCTCTTCATAAGCCGCCCATCGCGGCTGGATGACTTCCAAACGGTCGTCGTTGCGGGTCACCAGCTTCGACCCGTCGCAGTCGCAAAGCTCATCGACGCGGGGCGGCTGGAAGTGGACGTTATAAATCCGTCCACAGGTAGGGCAAGAACGGCGTCCAGTGATCCGGAGCAACAACTGATTATAATCCACGATCAGGCAGATCACAATCGGCCAGGCCCGCGTAGGGCGCGAATTGTCAAAGAGCGTCTTTTCCAGCAGCGCATCCAGCCATCCGGCCTGGGCCGCGGTGCGGGGGAAACCATCCAGCACATACCCCCGTTCGCAATCCGGCTGGCTTAGCCGTTCCCCGACCATGGTGCAAACCAGATCGTCGGAGACCAGCTTCCCCTGCGCCATCACCGATTTGGCAACCAGGCCAAGCGGAGTGCCCTCCGCAATGTTCTGGCGCAGGATATCCCCCGTTGAAATCTGGGGGATGAGGTAACGCTCCATGATGCGCTTGGCCTGAGTGCCTTTACCGGCACCCGGCGGACCAAACAGCACTACGGGACCTACGGTACGCGAGGTCTCCTGCCCCATCGGCTGGCCCCAAGCCTCCCGATCTCAGTTTCCCCGGCGACATGGCCGAGATGCAGCAACCTCGCACAGAAAACTCTTCAAGACCAGTTACGCCGTCCGCGAATTCTCCCACTGCGCGGCGTGAAACCGTCGTAGTGACGCATGATCAACTGCGCTTCGATCTGCGTCACAGTATCCATCGCGACGCCCACGACAATCAGCAGCGACGTACCGCCGAAATAAAAATTCACGCCCAAGCCGTTGGTCATCCATGTGGGCAAGTTCTCAAAGAATCTGCCAATCGGCCCGTAAAGATGGTTGAGATGGATGCCGGTAATCATCCACTCGGGAATAAACGAAATGATGATCAGATAAAGCGCGCCCACCAGCGTGATGCGCGTCAGAACCTCATTGATGAAATCGGCGGTGCGCTTGCCCGGACGAATGCCGGGAATAAACCCGCCGTACTTGCGCATATTGTCGGCGACTTCGCTGGGGTTAAAAACGATGGAGACGTAGAAGTACGCGAAGAAAATAATTCCGACGGCGTAGAGGAAGGTATAAAGCGGTTCGCCCCAGCCCAGCCATCGGATGAGATCTCCGAAGTAGCGGTTGTTTCGGAGGCCGTAACCAACGGTCTGTGGCAAAGTCAAAATTGAAGAAGCGAAGATCACGGGCATCACACCGCCGGCGTTCACGCGAAGCGGGAGATGCGTCGACTGGCCGCCCATCACTTTACGTCCGACCACACGTTTGGCGTATTGCACCGGCAGTCGCCGCTCGCTGCGTTCCACCCACACAATGAAGGCAACCACAGCGATCATGAAGGCCACCAGGAATACCATCAGGGGGAAGGTAAGCCCGCCCCAGGCGGCGTTTTTGGCTTTGTCGATCAGGTCGTAAATGCCGCGCGGCAGGCCGACCACGATGCCGGCAAAAATCAGCAGCGACATGCCGTTGCCCACGCCACGCTCGGTGATCTGCTCACCCAGCCACATGATGAAGGCGCTGCCCGTAGTCAGGGTCAGCATGGTCATCAGGATGAAGCCAACGCCAGGATTGATGACGAAATCGCCCTGCTTTTGCAGGCCGTACGCGATGCCGAAAGACTGGATGGCGCTCAGGATCACCGTAATGTAACGCGTCCACTGCGTGATTTTCTTGCGCCCCAGTTCGCCTTCTTTTTGCAGCTTGGCCAGCGGCTCATAAACCACGGTCAGCAACTGCAAAATGATGGACGCGGTGATGTAGGGCATGATGCCCAGGGCAAAAATCGTAAGGCGGCGTAACTGTCCGCCGGAAAACAAATCGACGAACCCGAGGAACGAGCCGCGATTCTGTTCGAAAAATTGTTGCAGCCGGTCGGCATTCACGCCGGGCGTGGGAATATGCCCGCCAAGCCGGTAGACGGCCAGCAGGCCCAGCGTAAACAGAATGCGCCTGCGCAGGTCGGGAATGCGAAAGATGTTGGCAAATTTTTCGAACATTACTGCGCCGCCTTCGCCGATAAGACCTCGAACTTGCCGCCCGCCGCCGTGATCTTTTCCTGCGCCGACTTGGAAAACTTGTGCGCGTGAACCGTGATCGCAGACTTCAACTCGCCATCGCCCAGAATCTTAACCGGATGCTTGGTCTTGATGACTCCCGCTTTCTTCAGCACCTCGGGAGTGATGGGATCGCTCTGCAAAGACTCTTCCAACTGCATCAGCCGTTCAAGGCTGACGATGTTGTACTCTTTGCGGAAAATATTGGTGAAGCCGCGCTTGGGCATGCGCCGGTGCAGCGGCATCTGGCCGCCTTCAAAGCCGCGAATCATCCGCGAACCGGTGCGCGAACGCTGGCCCTTGTGACCGCGCGTAGATGTCTTGCCCATGCCGGAGCCCATGCCGCGGCCCACGCGCTTGCGCTTTTCCGTCGCTTTTTTCGGCGCTCGAATGTTGGATAAGTTCATAAATAAGCCTTGAGTCCCGAGCTGTGAGTCGCGAGCCTTCG
>Ga0209006_10006117_pt1 | contig 10917 bp, 17 predicted proteins | sample JacPin_JW_Ref_O2_FD_188567 | JGI IMG/M metagenome (GOLD analysis project Ga0209006, IMG submission 188567) | Forest soil microbial communities from Algoma, Ontario, Canada - Jack Pine, Ontario site 1_JW_Ref_O2 (SPAdes) (version 2) | ecosystem: Environmental > Terrestrial > Soil > Boreal... | reverse complement strand
TCGAACTGCTGATCACCATCGTCGGCGTCGTACTGTGAAGGATCTTGTGAGTCCCCGTCATCATACTGCGGAGGACCAGGTTGATAGGAATCTTGCTGGTATCCAGAACCATCGTTGTTGTCGTCGTCGTACTGAAACGAGTTCGGTCCTGACATATCGGGATCTTGTTGGTCACCACCGTTGTATAAGGCAGAGCCGTCGAAACCGCCAGAACCTTGCTGATAGTCGTCATTGCCACCATCATCGTACTGGGACTGATCATAATTGTCAGGATCTTGTTGAAATCCACTGTCATCGTCATACTGTTGCGCGTCGGATTGGTCTGTGTAATCATCCTGTTGGCCTCCGCCGTCGTCGTAATTCTGGTCATAGGCATCCTGCTGGTACGCGTCGTCGTTATTATCTACCATATCCCCGCATTGATCAGCGCTGTCAGTTCCGTCATATTGATTAGAGGAGTCCCCACCATCGTACTGATCATCGTCTCTATTTTGATCAGACGAATAATCGTCGTCCCGCGAATTTTGGGGCAAGAAATCGTCAACAGTGTCTACGAAATCGCGGAGGAAATTTCCGTTTCCGTCGTTACCCGAGCGGGGATTGCGTGCCGCGTGCCTGGCAGAATTTCTATTGGTCGGGGCGGAACGTGTGTTTTGTGTAGCGGGTTGTTGACGAGGGCGTTGAGGAGCTGCTGAAATAGTATTGTAGCCTTGAGGCTGAGACATAAAGGCAGGGTATGAAGCAGGTGGTGAGGTGTAAGTCGGTTGGGGAACCGGCGGTTGGACGGTCTGGCGTCGATTCGACGGATTTTGTTGGGATGATGTCGATTGCCGTGAACTCCTTACTGAGCTTGGCGGTGGCGGGCCTGCCGTCGTGGACAGGTTGGAAGCCGTAAACGTTGTAGCACGACGCGCAGGCCGACCTTGTTGAGACGGGCCCGGTTGGAACGACTGTGTACGTTGTGGTACCGATGTAGTTGGTATATTTCCGGGGGGTTGTGAAGATGCTACGGATATTTGAGCCGTCTGGCGACTCTGCGACATAGCTATGTAGGTAGAAGCTGGGTTAGGTTGCGCGTTCATTTGAGGAGGTGGCGATGTGGCGATCATAGTGGATTGGGACGTAACCGTAGCGAATTGGTCGTTCACGGATGCAACCAGCGCGGAGGAAAGCTGTGTGCGATTGGTAGTAGTGGTTTGGGAGACTTGCATTCCGGGCGCTTGGCTTGGTAAAGAAGCGCTGGCGTAGAGCTGTTGTGCAAATGATTTTCCTCCGCCTAGCCTAGATTCAGAGATAGCTGCTGTGTAAAGCCTTCCCGATTCTGTATCGGAAGGGGTAGATGTCGTTTTTTTGCGATCTACCACCTTCATGATACTCTGGGTAGGTATGCCAGCCGGTTGTGGTAGCCAGTAATTGGTCTGCATGACTGAAGGAAAGGAGTTAGACACCAAAGACTATCAGAAACGCAACTGGGAGTTATTTGGTGGCCTGGGATGGGTCAACGATAGGGCGGAACAAAATACAAGGTCAACTTTTACGTGAAGCACCCATCCTGAACGAGGCATCATATGCATCAAGACTTCAAATATTCAAAATCAAAATAACGGGCCGGCACTTGCCGGTGTCTCCGTAGCTTTAACGACCAAGACACTTGCTCGACGTACCTACCTACGATCACAACGAGGCCTTAGCCAAGAGTACAACACATCATTGCTCTTCATTGATCCATCCCCTTCTCACAGAAATTTATCCCATAGATCGTTTGAATATACCCTCAATTGGCGTTGGGCGCTTATGTTAGGCGCCTATGTCTCCCCACGTGCATGATGATTTAATTTTGGCCGCACATTTCTCATCTGTGAAGGGTTCAGAGCTTGTTCCAATACGGCGATCAGGTCGATTGCCCGACCCCCATCGGCCTTTATGGTGGACAATCAGTGAGAGGAAACGGATCCTTGCGATCACGGAAATGGTACTGGCAAAATTGCAGGCTGCTACAGGATTTATCATGGTTAATTTATATAAATAAATCGTTTAAAATAAATAACAAGACACATATTGTCTTACAAGACACTCGCAAGGGCAGCTTTCAGTGCCACTTTTCCTACCGCCAATCCCACCTTGGCAGCAATCTGGGCATACTCCTTCTTGTGTGAATTGTGATGGTGAGCTGCAGCACCTTGAGTACCACCAGGAGTAGGTACGACATTGCTACCACTGTTGGACGGTCCTGCGACAGGGGACGTGCTCGGGTATTGGGCTGGTATGGGTTGCTGGTATGGTTCCGGGTTGGCCATGACCAGCACAGCACCAGGCGGCAGTGGTCCGGTTACGACGAGACCATCCGGGGTAGTTATGATTGGAGGAGGCTGTGTGTACTGCTGAGATGGCATAACAAGTTCACCGGTAAAACTCGGCTGCTCCTGTAATAGCAACTCGGGTGGAACATAGCCAAGCAAGTTAAACCCTTCCTGGTATTGGGGGGTCAACTGAGCAGGTGCAACATTCTGTGTTTGGAACGTTGACTGATGCTCTGGTGATTGGAATGCCGGAGCGCTGGACGCGGCTACCGTGTACAGTTCAGTGGTACGAGGTTCAACATCGACGTCTTGCTGTCCCATCCTAGCCATTGCCAATGGCCGGTTAAAGGAAAAATCCGCCACCATAGGAGGGGAAGTGTGAACGTTTCGATGGAGGGGTCCAACTCCACTGATCCCAGGTTGCTGAAACGGAGGGTAGAGTAGTGGCTGGAAGGCCGAGTCGGATTTAGTAGTAGACGGTGATCTGGGATTCTGAGTCCAAAGGGTTGGATCCGATCCACCTGCAATGTTGGGTTGTTGGAAGTCCGAGTTTGGAGAATGGGCAGTCAAATGTTGTTGTTGAAAAGGCTGACCAGAGCTGCCACGTTGGGGGTTGGATGAATTGGAAGTAGATGTAGACGATGCGGAAGCCGAGCGCCTGGGGGTAGTCGCAGAAGGGTTCTGATGTTGTCTCTGAACAACTTGTGGTCCCGATCCCGCAGGGCGAGAATCAGAGCTCTGATTTTGTGAATTAGACGCAGAGGGTGGTCTGGCGATCAGACTTCGAGAGTGTTGTCCGGATCCACCAGGCTGAGTAGTGTTGGATGGATTTAGAGGACGTTGGTTGCTAGGAAGTGACGGTAGTCTAGGAGAACGCTGTGGCTGAGAGCGTGGTTCAGGTACAGCACTTTGCTGGACACCTGGCTCGTGTGCATTGGAAATACGGTCTTGGTTTGGTGCAGTTGCGGAAGAGGACGATCGCTGCGATCGAGGAAGAGGAGGTTGCTGGTTTTGTGGGCGAGGGCGAGGAGAGGGGCGAGATGGCTCAGGCTGAGAAGCAGACCGGGGCATCGTAGGCCTCTGTGGTTTAGCAGGGTCTTCGCATGAGTAGGGGGGAGGTTCGTCCTGAAACGAAGGCGAGCTAGTAGGATGGTTGGCAGGAGCGCTCCCAGAGGGACGTTGATGCAAATTTTGCCGCGGTCCGGAATCCCCGCCTACTCCTGTCTGTTGGGTGGGAGGCCTTGGCGATCTCGGGGGGTTCGGTTGGTTCTGGGATGATATGACCGTTTGGGTGGACGGTGGTGCTCGTAGGTTCTGTTGTTGCTCGAGACTGGTGCGTACGGCGGGAAGGGGAGGTGGGGAATTATCTGGAGCAATGTTCCGCTCACGAGCAGCTGATGGAGGTCTTTGGGTTTGCCGTTGCCGAGTGTTTTGCGGTCGCTCAGAACCTCCAGGGTTTTGAGTTGAAGGATTCGCTGGCCTTGGCGATCCATGGCTCTGCGACAGATTGGAGGAGGCAGGTTGCGAATGTTGTTGCGGTTGCCCAGAATGACCACGAGATCTGGGCCGTTGGCTCGGCTGCTTTGGAGGGACCGTAGAATGTTGTTGTGGTGGTCGAGGAGCAGCAACCGTAGACCGAGAACGCTGCCGCTGTCCCGAAATTCGAGGTTGCGTGGAACCTTCGGCACCAGACGGCTTAGGACTGCCGGGATTGTATTGAGCGTAACTTGGTGGAGAATGATTAGTGAGGGGAGCGTTCTCCGGTCGCTGCGGTTGGATGTTCTGGGGTTGTCTATATGTGCCAGGGGAGCCAGGATATTGACTATGGGTATCAGATGGTCCTTGAGCACTTTGCGGGCGACGCTGTGGGCGTGCACTTGCAACAGCACTAGGCCTTTGCTGCTGAGGACCCCTCGATGGCCTAGTACCTGGTAGATTATTAGTGGTGTTGGGTTTCGACGGCGGCCGTCGTTGCACACGCTGGCCTGGTTGATTTGCAGGAAGTCGTGATGGCTGCCATCGACAATCAGATAGCGTGCATGGAGATAGTACTCTCTAACTTACCGATGAACCCAGCTGACTATTGTCTTCCCAAGTCTCAAAAGCCTGATGTGCGTCCAGCGTGGCCGTCAAATTAGCATTATTCCTGAGTTTCTGGCTCCTGGACCAAGATGACTCTTCATGCCCCAAAGAATCGTAATCCCCTTCTTGACCAAGTTGATCCTGCCAATTACCGCCATCTTCGTCGCCAGGATCATATAATTGTTCATATTGGCCGCTGCCATCGTCGTACGGCGGGACGAGTTGTTCATAAAACATGAAATGATCCTGGTGGTAAGGTGTGTTTCGTCTGGATCTCCACCAAACCCTCAATGTCAACTTTAGCGCGCATCGTAAAGGTACAAGGACTCGGCACTTGCCGGGACATCCCAACGATCGTAGATCGTAGACTGCCATTACGATCGCAGGCTTCACAACAAGGCATTTTCAAAACGAACGGGCACAGGACCATGCATCCTTGTCCTTGACTCCGGCTTTCTGATATTGGTGAATTATTTAATTTAATATTCCTTGAGTGGCGTCCAGCGCTTAAATGTCGGCCACGTGTGATGCCCAAGGCAATTCCAGCTGATACCAATTCTGCCCTCTGCGTTTGTCAGCCGTGAAGTGTTCAAAACCAATTCAAGGCTTTTCAAAATGCTACCTGTAGGCCTTAGACATCGACCGGGTCGATTGCCAGACAGTGTCCCACTTCCCTCCCATCGACATGCAACACCATCTGGTCCTTGGCCTTGGATGGACCTTGAGTCGGAAGAAACGAACCACCCACCACGAATTTCCCCTTGCAACCACCAAAACTGCGAAATCTGTCCCCTGTGGCTAGGATATCCTCAATCGCACTTCCCCAACTGGACACCTGATCAGGTAATCCGGTGTAAAATTGCGCCTGCCATAACAGGTCGCCAGCAAAGCTGCAGGATCTACCATGTAGACGTCACGAACAATCAGGGAAAGTTTGCGGCCTGCGATCGGGCAGGAATACTCGTCACCAAGAATACAGAGACGGACCTGTGGGAGTGGTTGCAAATAGCCGTGAGTGATCGGTCGCTTTTTTTTGGCTTTTATATTTGCCGGCTCACTTGTGTATCAGTCGAGACCACCTGGTCTGCGCGTCCGCGCCTTGTTCATGGAGAATATGTCAGGTCCAGTCCTACAAATTATGGGAGCCTGGTGAGTCACTAGATATATTGTGATAACCTGATTGAGACACGGGTGACCAGCTACAATATCGAACCGTTCTTTTTCTCTTCTTCGCTGAATTGGATACCATCACGATACCAAGAGGAAGTCCGCCGAAAGGAAGGGGATCGTGAGTTATTCCTCCCATCTTAGATCCTATTCGGCTTTGACTGTCCCCTTCCAGATATCACACTTACTTTGACATTTCTCCGCACTATGCCCACTCCAAAAATCCTCCCCCCTAGTATAAGCTCACGTTCCTCTACCAATACCGTACACGATGTAGAACCGGCACCTGGAGACATCACTATATCTCTGGACGATCTCACCAAAATTCCACCCAAAACAGAAGTCATCGACACACAAGCGCCCCTCGTTCTTCGCTCAGGTAAGGCAAACTACATTTCCCTCCACCCGCACGTTCGTATCGGAAAATGATGAATAATACAGATGACGACGAAAGAATACTCCTTCTTGACGTCCTCGGTCTCCACATGATCCGCGACATAGGAACGTCTACCGTCGTCTCATACCACGCTGATCCCGAATGGCAAATGACGTCGGCGAAAGGGTTGCAGTCTAGGGTTCGCCTTATCGGCGAGAGCGTCTATTGGCAACACATCTTTAGGAAGTCTACGGATCCTACGTTTTTGTTAGTGGCTATCCTTTGGCATGCACTATATGCCTGGGACGAAGCGCTTGAGACCCTGTATTCGCATATATGCTACCTTGTAGGTTTTATCGTGGTTTTCTCTCTAAAACAAGTTTACCTAAACTGTTCCACCAGGAAGAGAAAGTGCTACTCACGAGCAACATGGATATCACACGTGAACTCCACATCATTCGCGCACACCTGCTGCACTATGCCTCCCTACTGGAAGACTTCCGAAAAAGCGTGCAGTTTGTGCTTGATACACCCAACCCAGCCATGGACTCCGAGTCATTGGAACAAGATGAGAAACGAAAGGATAGACAACTTCTAGAAAAGGAGGGTGGCAACTTACTCGCCGAGATTCGACGACTAGAGATGTTGAGGGCCATGCAAGATAAGCGGTTGAAAAACGTTATGAACCTGGTAATCAAGAGCATTCTATTTCTGATAAATATGCTAATAAATAAACTGGTAGGTCTTCAGCAGCGTCAATCTCCAAGATAGTAGACGTATGCAGAGAATGACTGAGGCTGCAGTCCGCGACAGCGAAGCTATGAAGCAGATTTCGTATCTGACCATGGTTTTCCTTCCCGCCTCGTTTGTCGCTGTACGTTCCCTTCGCCTTCGCTTCGATCGGTTTACCTGACGCAGCAGTAAACAGGGTGTTTTTGGCATGAATGTCAGTGAGATTGTCCCGGGTACCAGAGGCACTCTGCCACACTACATCATGACCGTCGTCCCCCTTACCCTCGTCACTGTTTGGATCATTGTTGCATTCCAGAGCAAGTATTATGTTGGAGATGGGGCACATGGTTCGTGGACCAGATTCATGTGGCCCATTATACTGGTAAAGAGATTGTTCTCACGAGAAAGAAGTCGCTCACGGACTAGCGTCTGACGGGTTTCATTACAACTTCGCTTTATTTACGCTGACGGATTTACAGGATCAATTTCTTCTCTACATACCCTTCTCTTGGTGCTACGTACACAGGAAGCTACGCTATCCTCTTATCGAAGGACTTATATCTTACATCTGGAGTGGTGAATGTATGTATGTACATGCTTCTGGTTTACCTATGATAGTGCAACGTTTGTAAAAAATTTAGCGCCGTCCGTCGTCAATCCGTTCGTGACCGGATCTATTTTTTCTTATTCGGTTCTGCCTTTCCCATCAAGAACAAGTCCAGGCTTCACAAGTCCCTGCAGGCTTCACACAAGATTGATACGGCTTTAATTTCCCACAAGGTGGGCAAAAGGCCGATGGAATCGCGTGTTTCAAGCCGACATTAATGGAGCTTGTACATGTACACGCCCTTTCGGGCTTGCTGAGGACCAACGTGCATCATATAACGTCACAGCATTGGAATTTCCTATCATGATGGTCGCTGAACTGCAGTTTGTGTATTGGGCATGAGATTCGTCCTCCTAGTATGTACAAGTGTATCAAAACCGGTTGAGCCGACACCGATTACAAGCAACAGTATGGCAGTCTAGACAATGCTGTCGAGAGAACAAGCATCAGTTTATCCCAATTCCACGCTTTGAATGCGAACTCACAAAAACATATCGGTCTAAGATATCATGACAGCCTACACACCTCCCTCCGCCATCTCTATATACCCACCCTAAATGCTGACAATCGTGGTCTAGCCGGAGTTGGTTTACGGCAGCTTCGATCAACTGTTCTCGTGTTAGTGGTAGAGGGGGGTTCAGGACTCGGTTTCTGTTTCTGTATGCGTCCTGGCGCCATCGTGCAAGGACCGGTGCGGGACGCTGGGCTGCTTCCATCAGTTGGAGTTGAATATCAATACGCTCTTCCGCCGCGCCCGCAAGGCGCGCTTCATCCCATTGTGGGCATGAGCAAGTTTTCCAGCGGGCTTGACAGAGATAGCAAAACTGGGCCTATTGGAACCAAGTTATGAAGAGAGAATAAATACGCAAGTATACCCAATAAGAAAGCACTCGCCTTGCACAAGCACGTCATATGATAGCATCCCATGTTAAGTTCGATCATGGCTCTACAACCTGGACATCTTGCCCAGCCTTCTGCCTTGCCCAATACCAATACGGCTTCTGTCTCCTGATCCGCATTCTCTTTGCAAGAATGCTCCACGCCTTCCCGATGTGCGTTCTTACATCTGGCACAGGTAGTTGTCCCACATTTACACTTGTACACCTTAAGGGGGGCATTTCCTTCCGTTTGTGGGCCAAGGAAAAGACTGCAGCGTGGGACTGCGCAGTATACCCTCTTCACGGTCCCATATTCCCTTGATTTCTCGATGAAAATGGTCCGGAGAGTTGGAGAGAAATGTTTCCGGACGGAGCGAAAAGGTATCATTTCCTTGCAGCAGCGAGGGTGGAAGAGAGACTCGTCCCGGGTGGAGGCTTCAAATAGGGAGATGATACATTCCTTGTCGTAGTAATGTCCACAAGGAACGCGTATTTCTGCATGTTGGATGGGATCTTGGCAAGCGGCGCAATCATGAGTGGGACTGTGGCAGCGACACCCATTTGATGAGTGGGTTTCATCAACGAACAGAGAATTAGGGGAGTGTACCGAGTGTGGAATTTTGTCCAGATCTTCTTCAAAGTAACAGTGACTCTGCGTCCAACAGAGGGTCCTGTCCTCTTCTGATTTGGAGTTTCCGCAGTTGCAGTAGCCCTGGTCGCCGTCGGCTCGGTTTATGTCAATCAAGTGTGAAGAATGAACACAAGGACGCACAAAGGTTCAGCCTCTCGCCCCATCTCTTGCATGGCATCTGTGACCTGAGCGAGGGCATCAAGGAACACTTCATGAATTTCCTCCTCGGATGAAAGATCGGTTACTAGCCCGGGCTCCTTGAATGTGCCATCCACAAGGTCTTCCTCCTCCAGTCCACCGTCAAGAACCAGCGCTTCGACGAGGCGGCTGCTTCCATCGTTCCTGTTGGCTTGGTCTTCCAACCTTGGTGTTCCATCATGGTGAGTATGGGGAATGAAAAGCAATTCGTCTTTGGGGATTGAGGTAGCAGTAGTAGGGACGGATCGTGAGGGACCAGCAAGCGCCATTGGACTGAGGTTCAAAGTAAGGAACGCCGCAGACAAGCGCCCACTCCCATCCCTTTTATACCGCAGCTTTGAACTTGGTACTGATTTCAACTGACTCACGCTTTTGTATTTACATCGTCGGTGCCTCCGTACTGACCATTCAGAAGACGATGGTCGTTGTAATCTAGGCCTTATGCCTTATGCCTTATCCCTCGAGTCATTGACCATCCTTCAGCTCTGCAGAACAAGGGGCTGTGGCTTGACAATAGGGTGAAAAGGTGAGTGTACTGCTCGTTCTCCCTCACTGACCAACCAACACCCCTAGATTTCGTTATCGGACGTCCAACGTCCATCGCCAGTTCCCCTCGGCCATCACCCCTTCGCCCACCCAATTCCTATGGGACACACTCCGTCGAGAAACCCACCAGCGTGGGGTGACCGCTCTCATCCAAATCCAATGTCACGACCCACATCCATCTCTCGCCAGCAATCCTCTCACATTCCTCCATCCACTCTCGTCTACCCCCATCTCAGCCTCTTGCACACTAAATCCAGTGTCCATCCACCGTCGCATGTGCTCCACATGACCTTGCCAGTCCCCCAATCGTACCGTTCCACTCGACCATCACTGCCTCTTCTGCCTACCTCTCCGACGCACCCAACACCTACGCCATCTCAGCCTCTCAAAACTCTTTGCCCGTAGCACGCTACAAATGGATACTAATGTCGAAGCGAAGATAGCAGAAGCTCGAGCTGGTGGAGGTGCCACAATAGCAGAGCGGATACACGCCAAGGAAAAACTATAATGGACAGCTCTGTTGTTTGCTTGTATACGGTGACTGCTGACATGCGATGGGTTGGCAGTTTTAAGTCTTCTCCTGGATCCTAAGTGGGTGGAATGGTGGTGGTGTGATCTTCGCGAAACAAAAGTCGGTGAGGCTGGCGTCAGTGGCGGTCAGCGTCGAGACAGATACTCACATTTGCATAATTTTGTCGCGCCATATCAATTATCACGCTAACGTTTGCGTTGTGCTGCAGTCAGCTGCGACTCCCTCACGTCTCATGCACTCATTCTGGCATTCAGTCGGTGGAAATGGAATTGGCATTTTGGTGATATCCTTGCCGGGCTGGCACACAGCCTGCAGAATCGAAGGTTACATGCATGCTAGAACTACTGTACAAATTTAACAGAAAAATTCAAATCACGATCTACCTGCTACCGTTCGCTTGAGCAAATCCTCCCGCAAGTCATTTGTTTCTTGGTTGTTTTGGCCTACAGGTAGTGGTTCTTCATTTTCCCCTCCATATCCATAACCATGGAGATACGCAACGATCTGTACATCATTCAATGCAGCGATGGACTGGAATGAATATAGGGGTGGAAGACCATGCTAAAATGGCCATCAACGAACAATGACAGTACAAAATAAATCCCGGGCTCACTGGGGCCTGGGTGGGGTCAGATCCGTCATGGAAGGGAACAATGTCAAATTGGATGACATTGCCATTGATGTGGTTATAGTTTATGAGCTAGAAATGGTTCAGATATACAAATAATGCAAGAATAAAATAACTTTACCCGTTTAACGTCGGCCTGCACATGCCTTAACCTGGCCTCAATCACATCCAATCGGTCTTCGATGGGTTGTAGCACTTGCTGCATTGTTGGCCCAAACCAGAGTGGAGCTGTGACCCGTC
>Ga0209006_10006116_pt1 | contig 10917 bp, 9 predicted proteins | sample JacPin_JW_Ref_O2_FD_188567 | JGI IMG/M metagenome (GOLD analysis project Ga0209006, IMG submission 188567) | Forest soil microbial communities from Algoma, Ontario, Canada - Jack Pine, Ontario site 1_JW_Ref_O2 (SPAdes) (version 2) | ecosystem: Environmental > Terrestrial > Soil > Boreal... | reverse complement strand
GCCCCGAAGGGCAGATTCTGTATTTCGAAGGCAGCGTTCAAGACGTCACCGAGCGGCGCGATCTTGAGCAACAACTGCGGCTGATGCAGAAGATCGAAGCAGTTGGCCGTCTAGCCGGAGGCGTGGCCCACGACTTCAATAATCTGCTCATGGCAGTCAGCAGCTATGCAGAGTTATTGCAGCTGAGAGTGCCGGAAGGCGATAAAGGTCGGAAGTACCTTGAGGAAATCGTTCGAGTCGTCGACCGCGGCGCGGCTTTGACTCAGGGTCTTCTGACCTTCAGCCGGAAGCAGGTTGTTTCTCCGAAGGTCTTGGATCTGAATACGGTGATGAGAGAGCAACTGAAGATGCTCCGCCGCCTGGTTCCCGAGAATATCGAACTGAAATTTGCGCCCGGAAGCGACTTGGGTTGGGTGAAGGCTGACGGAAGCCAGATTGAACAGGTCGTGATGAATCTTGTCATCAACGCCCGCGACGCCATGCCGGACGGCGGTCAGATGTCGATTGATGTCGAGAACATTGAATTGGAGCCGCCGGCGAGCCAGCATGACAAAGCAACTGCCGGGAAGTATGTGATGGTTGCTGTGAGCGACAACGGTTGCGGAATGGATGCGGCTACAAAAGCTCAGATTTTCGAGCCCTTTTTCACCACTAAGGCGCAAGGCAAGGGCACGGGACTTGGCCTGGCTATAGTTTCTGACATCGTCAAGCAAAATGGTGGACAGATTTTCGTTCAAAGCGAAGTTGGCCTCGGAACGACCTTCAAGGTCTATCTTCCACGCGTTGATGCCGCGCGACAGGATGAAATCGCAGAAGCCATTGACGAGTCTTTTCAGGCTTGTGAAACGATTCTGCTGGTGGAAGATGAGGACACTGTACGCGAGTCGATCTCGGAATATCTCAAGCAAAAGGGCTATCACGTTCTGAAAGCCAACGGTGGGCCTCAAGCGCTTCTGCTTGCTTCACAATCCCAGCGGCCCATCGATCTCGTGCTCACCGATGTCATCATGCCGCAGATGAGCGGCCCCGAACTGGCAGAGCGAATCAAGAGTCAGTACCCGGCAATCAAAACGGTTTTCATGTCGGGGTACTCAAACAATCTTCTTTCAAACCGGCAAATTCTCGATCCCAGCCACGTCTTGCTGCAAAAGCCCGTGAGGCTTACGGCGCTCGCGAAATGTCTTCGCGAGACACTCAAGCGCACGCATGCCGCCACCGCGGGCGAATAGCGCAAAACTTAGGCGCTCGCCTCAACAGTAACCAACTGCTGTTACGGCCGCGTGGGTTTCTCGCCGGACAACGATTCTGTAATCTGGACTGATCCTTCATTCTGAAATCCTACCGGAACCTTGGAGCCACCATTAACTGGTCCCTTTCCTATACTTTGCAAACTCTCGTCGCAGCGCCCGTATTCGGTACCTGCCATGCATAGAGAGTAATGCCCAGCCCTCCCCCAGCAAATTGGGTACAAATACCGAACAACTCTTGTTAGAAGGAATCGGACCGAATGCACCTGAACGGCCTGTTTTGCGGGATCTCGCTTGTCTCCTCGAATGGTGACGGTCCAGTGGATCAAGACTTAACGATTCACTGGGCCGTGGGACTAGTTGCAAGCCCGCAGGTTCTGACTGACGCCTTGCAGGCTGATCGCGGAGTTGGCGACGAGCGGCAGGCTCCAGAACTTGCTGTGATGCTTGCGGAGATAGTAGGCGGCGAACACAGAGACGGCGCTCTTCCCGGCGGCCACAGCGTAGACGCGGCCAACGGTGGGATGAGTGCCATAAAGATAAGCGGATTCAACCTCAGCGTTGCAAACGCCCGCTTTGCCGGCGAGCCAGTTCTGTCGTGCGAAAAGCGTCGTGTAGGAATCGGCGAACGTGCTACCGGTTGAGATCAGCGCGAGGCTTGCAAACTTCAGGTCGACCGTTTTTGACTCTACGTGGAGAGAAGCGATAGCTGGAGCCGGCGTTACTGTAACCATAGCCTCTCCAGAGGCGATCGCGCTGGGTGCATCTGGAAGGGGATCTTTAGCAGCCGCGAGTGACGTAAGTAACAGGATAGCGATGACCGACAGAAGAATCGATTTCATGAGTTTCTCCTTCTTCAACTGCGTGGGGTGCGCAGCGCCGGCTGGCTGTTTTCCGTCCGTCACTGGCTTGGTGCAACCTCTCATGAATCGAGATTACGTCGGTACATGTACTGCTGCCAATTGCGAGAACGTAATGGTAGTAATGCCGGAAAGTAACCACCTGCGTAGGCTATGCCCTACCAGATAGGGCCATACAGTTTCACTAATAGGGGGATGAGGTCCATGACCGAGCAGCGATTTAGTGTTGCAGCTGAGGTGAATCCAGCCCGACAGGTCGAGGGGCGGGAATGGTGGCTCTGGGGATATGCGGTTGCGGTCACTCTTGTATTGACCGCATGCATACTCGCATTAACCTTCCCTGGTTTTCATCTGCAGGTCGATGAACTTCACTCCCTCAGTCTCAGGGACTGGGTCCGCGCATTGGCTGCACTGGTGCTGCTATTTGATATCTATACGGTCTATCAGCATCTGCAACTGCAGCGTATGCGGCGCCGTATGGCGGAGCGCGAGCAGCTGTTTCAACTCATCACAGAAAATGCCGCGGACATGATCGCCGTGGTCGACAAGAACGGGCAGCGTGTCTACAACAGCCCCGCCTACGAAAAAATGTTGGGCTATGGGCCTGAGGAACTGGCCGCAACATCTTCGATCGAACAGGTTCATCCGGAAGACCGTCCTCGCGTTCTTGAAGCGGCGGAGAAGGCGCATCGCACGGGCCGCGGCGAGCGGCTGGAGTATCGCATTCTTCACAAAGACGGCACCTGGCGCGTGCTCGAATCAACTTCCAGCGCAATCCCGGCGGGCAACGGCGAAATCGAAGGGCTCGTGATCGTCAATCGCGACATCACCGAGCGTAAGCAGGCAGAAGCGTTACTCGAGCACCATGTATTCCACGATGGGCTTACCGGATTGCCCAACAGGGCTCTCTTTCTCGACCGCCTGCAGCGCGCCATCGCAGTTTCGAAGCGCCACAGCACGTTCCGATTCGCAGTCTTGTTTATCGATATCGATGAGTTCAAGGTCTTCAACGACAGCCTGGGTCACGGTGCGGGAGACGATCTTCTCATGCAGGTCGCCCATCGACTGGCAGGCTGTCTGCGGGGCGCGGATACGGTTTCACGTTCGAGGACTGGCATGGAGATCGAAGTTGAGAACTCCACGAGCGACGACACTCTCGCGCGTCCTGGAGGCGACGAATTCGTTGTGCTGGCGGAAGATTTGCGAGACCCGAGCGATGCCATCCGCCTTGCCGAACGCATTCAGCAACGCCTGGTCGTTCCGTTCGGGGTCCGGAATCATGAGATTGTTGTCAGCGCCAGTATCGGAATTGTTTTTAATGGCCGCACCAATGCGCAGGCAAACGACCTGCTTCGCGATGCGGAAATCGCCATGTATCGCGCCAAGCGCGGCGGCAAAGCTCGTTGTGAAGTCTTTGACAGCGCCATGCAAGCTGACGCAGTGCGGCGCTTGGAGCTTGAAACAGACTTACGCAAAGGACTTGAATTCGACGAGTTCCGCGTTCACTACCAACCGCTGGTCTCGCTGAAAACCGGTCAGATCACCGGCTTCGAAGCGCTCTCCCGCTGGCAACGAGCGCAGGGTTTGGTTATGCCGGGAGAATTCATTTCTGTGGCGGACGAGATTGGTCTCACCATTCCTATCAACCGGCGGCTATTGCGCGAGGCCTGTGAGCAGCTTCGCCGTTGGGACGCATTTCTTTCCCTGCCCCTTCCGCTCACGATCAGCGCAAACATCACCGCCAAGCAGTTTGCGCAACCAGACTTGGCAGAACAGATCGGTGAGATTCTTCACCAATCCAACATCGATCCGCGTCTCGTTGATCTCGAGATCACCGAGAATATCGCCATGGCCGATGCGGAACACTCTGCAGTTGTCCTTTCGAAGTTGAAAAGGCTTGGAGTCCGCCTGAGTATCGATGACTTCGGGACTGGCTATTCGTCGCTTAGCCGTCTTCAGCGATTTCCGGTCGACACCCTGAAGATTGATCGGGCTTTCATTTCTCGAATGAATCATGACGAAGAAACCTACGAGATCGTCAAGGTCATCATCATGCTCGCGCACAACCTGGGTCTCGAAGTAGTCGCCGAAGGCATCGAGGAGGCGGAACAAGTCGAGGCGTTGAAACTCCTAGGCTGCGAGTTTGGGCAAGGATACTTATTTTCCAAACCCGCCGACGCCGCGACGATAGAAAAACTTCTGATTCGCAACAACGCGCCGGCCAAGCTTCTAGCGAAGGCGGCGGTCGCTTCAATCTGAGTTTCGGATGAGTAACTGGCTGTTGCTGTTCAAACTCGACCATGGCGTTTGTCGCGCTCCCAACTTTGAACACATGTCCAAAACGAGGACATCTCTTATGTTGGACAGCGTTCGCAATCTCCACAGGAACATTCCAAACCCCTGCCCTGGCAAGGGTTTACAACGCTCACCGCAGCGCCCGTTCCGGAACAAGTCTTGCAATGCATTAGTGAAGCACAAAACCTCAGGGATAGCTGCGGAAGGGTGGAATAGTTCTATGGTAGTCCTCGTGATTGAAGACAGCCGGTTCATGCGTTCCTCAATGGAAAAGGTTCTGGTGAAGGCTGGATATAAGGTGGTCGGCGTAGCAGATGGTCAGGAAGGGGTGCGTCTGGCACAGGAAGTGCATCCCGATGTGATTCTCCTCGACATGATGCTTCCGGTGCTTGAAGGTACGGGTGTTCTACGCCAACTGAAGAAAATTCCTCTGACCCAGCCAATTCCGGTCATCGTGCTTTCCGGACTGTCTCAGAAGAACGAAAGCAAACTGAAGACCGCAGGAGCCGCGGCCTACCTGGAAAAGTCGAAGATCAATCTGGAAGACGACGGCAAGGCTCTGATTCAAGCGGTCGAAGAAGTTACTGGCCATAGCAATACAGCTCATGCTTAATCGTCCAGGAAAAAAAGATTTATGACTTCCGACATGGCATTCGAATGTTTGTTCGTTACTCGGGATCCTGGATTATTCCGAATTGTTGATCCGATCCTCCGCAACCTATCAATCGCGACCAATGTCTGCCTGAGTTCTTCCAAGGCGATGAGCGAACTCGACCGTGGAACGACCGATCTCATCGTGATCGACTGGGACAACGAGGATTCGTCCGGCCTTCTGGAAAATATTTGGCAGCAGCCAAAACGCAGGAAACCAACCATCGTTGCCATCTCTGGATCGAACGCTCGCATACTGGGCGCTCACGTGTGTTTGACGAAACCGGTAACCGCTGAATCCGGAGAAAAATCGTTCAAGAGCGCTTACTCGAGAATGCTTGTCGACTATCGCCAGCATGCCCGGCACGGCGTAATGCAGCCAGTTGTTGCGGCTTATGAAGACGGCCGCATGGCGGCCATGGTCGTGACCGATATCAGCGTTCGTGGAGTGGGTCTAAGCACAAAGGATGTGGCCGTGGGAGATGTCTTCTCAATCCGTTTGCGCTTGCCCGGAGCCCGAAGAGAGATCCTGGTCTGTACTCGAGTCTTGTGGAGGCGGGAATACGGTCGTGCGGGCTGCGAGTTCGTGCGCATTCCTCCAGTGGATTTCGTCATTCTCCACGACTGGCTGAGCGCGAAGGTACGGATCAAAAGACCGGTCAGAGTGGGATCCGCTTGAGCGCTTATGGCATGGATCGCCACTTTTATATTGACGAGTTATGAGAATAATGTCAGAGTGGAAATGAGTTACTTACAAATGATGCTCAATCTCCATACCGACTACCGCCCGACACCCGCCACGTTTACGTGGCTAGCTGTGGGGAAGGGTGCGTGCATGTAACGGAGGAGATCCAGAGCGTAGTTTTGCTGAGCCTCCGATACAAATCGGAGGCTTTTGGTTTTTATGGCGCATTTCGATGAAAGTCAAGCGATGAAGGTCAAGTTATGAACAAACAAACGATAGAACTCGAAGGACTCGAAATCGAGATTACATCGGAAGTCAACTGCGGCCGGGGTGGAGATCATCGTGAGCTCGTCGAGCGCGCCCGTTCCGACCGCAAATGGCTGGGCCATAACCTGGATGAGTCAGCGGTGTTGTGTGTTCGCTGCCTGAAAGCGATACGGCTGAAGGGTTAGCGCCGGTTCGTCGGCCGTCCATCAGATTTTGGCTCGTGAACTCGACGGAAGAGTGCTGGTCTGAAAAGCCGGTGGACACGGTTCCGTGATGAGCCACCAGAAATATTTGCCAGGAAAGGAGATCTCCATGCCGTTTTTCGTTGTGGTGCTGTTGATGAAAATTGTGGTTGAAGCGATTCGTGCCTTTCGTCGCGTGACCGTGGCAACGAAACCGGAAACTTTGTGTGTCCGCTGTCAGTTCGCGCACGTTCAGTATGCGGTCAATGCAAAGCGGGCGATCTCCTGTGGGTTCGGTGGCGCATTGCGCGCGATTAGTTTGGATGTCCTGTATTGCACCGATTTCAAAGATCGCAATGTGCCGGAACCTGTTCGCATCGTTGGTTTCGTGCACGAGATCATGGGCGTGGAGTAGTTGGAATAGTCGATTTAGCGAGGTGACAACGATGACTGAGAACACTTACAACGTAATCAAGCCTGATAACGGCGTTCTTATCAAGGCGTGGACCAGAGGCGTCCCGCTTGAAGATGCTGCGCGCCAGCAGCTCTTGAATGTCGCGCAGCTGCCGTTCATCTACAAGTGGGTGGCGGCTATGCCGGACGTGCATTGGGGTATGGGCGCAACCATTGGCAGCGTGATTCCGACGCGTGGAGCGATTATCCCGGCGGCGGTCGGTGTCGATATCGGCTGCGCTAAACGGGAGAGGGCTGAAGAGCCCTCTCCAACAATCCGGGTGTAGGGTAGCGGCCACCCACATGCCTTGGGAGCATGTCCACGCAGGTTCAACTCCTGCCACCCGGACCAAGTCTTTACTTAAGAAATGTTCTGAGCAATAAGCGGCGAGTCGCCGCTCTGGGCGATCAATCTTGAGGCGCCTTCGGCCAAAAATCAAAAAAATTCATCCACTGATCGTAATGAGCTGTTAACGCTATTTCCAGAAACCTGACTGCCTGCCGCATCGCCTCGTGCAATCCCGCCTCGTCGTTACCGCTCTTGACGCGCGAGGCGGCCGGCAGGATTGGATCTCCGATCAAAGCGTGGTAGCGGAGCCAACTTCGGCGAATCACAAAAGCGGGCAGCACGGGCGCACCTGAGACCTGAGAGAGCAGGAAAGGGCCGACCGGAAAGTGCGTGGGCTGCGAGAAAAGAGGGACTTCAAACGTGTGGCGCTGATAAACGCGGTCTCCCTGGATCGCTACGATCTCGTTGCGACGCAAAGCCTGCAAAAGTTCCAGCGTCGCCGGGACCCCCTGCTTGAGGTCCACCGTCTTGATCTGATCGCTGGCCATCAAATTCCGCAGCGTAATCTCTGCCGGATTATCTTCCACGACCCGGGCTACATTCACTCGGCCGTACATTGCCAGAAGACGCGATGCGAATTCCCAATTCCCTACATGCGCGGTCCACACAATCAGGCCATTGCCCGCGGCCAAGCATTCCTTAATTTTATCGCCGCTGCGGTCCGAGTCGACCAGCATGTGGAGCAATTGCGAATGTGTGGCCTGTGGTACGAAACAATAGGAAGCCATCAGGTCGCAGAACGAATAAAACACCAGATAAACTTTCCACATCAGGGCGAGGCCGCGTTGGCCCGAAACACGGCGCAGGTTTCCGGTTACCGCGCGTCGTTCCCGCTTCAACAGGAAAAAGAAGACCAGCGCCGTTGCCGCTGCGACGGGCGGATGGAGAAAGCGCGGCAGCCGCGGCATGATCGCGAATATCATCCGCAGCGCGGTTGTGTTGTGGAAACGGTGATCGTACCAGCGCGTCACTGTTCGCTTCCCATGATCGGATCAAATGGGGTGGAGTGCGGCGCTGTCACACGCAGGAAACTTTTTGGTTTGACTGTGAGAGGGAATTGCACACCACAGATTGCAGATGTCAGGATTTTGCTTCGGCCATTTTGCATTCGATGACCGCGGCCAACGCGTTGACGCTCTCGAGGTGTTTCTGGTTGAAGTTGCCCTGCACCAGCTTGATGTTGAAGTGCCTTTCAATCTCCAGAACCAGTTGGAGGATGTCGATGGAGTCGATTTCTAGTTCTCCCCCGAGCAGCGGCTGATCATCGCGCAGATCCGCCGGAGTCATGTCGGTGATCCGCAAGCTGCTCAATATAATGGGTTTGAGTTGCTCCTTAACGCTGGCCATAAGGTTTATTTACAAACCGTAGCATACCACAAGGCTCATTGCAGGAATCGCGGCAAAGTGTCTGAAAAGGCTGCTGGAAGCGACTTTCGCACGATTCGCGTCCTCTTGAAATTTGCATCATCCATGTGCCGAAATCAGTGCAACGGCTTGAAAATCAGAAAGTACACCGCCCAGCGAGAGTTGTAGCGCGGGACATTCCCGTCGAGCGCGTAGGATACCGTGCCCTGCATCAGCGTACCGAAGGGACCGGGCGTGTTGAAGTTCAGTTCAAGCCCGTCAAATTTGCGGAACTGAAGCGACTCGTCTAGATTACGCGCGCGCGCGTATGCGTACATCCCATCGATCTTTACCAGGTCCATCACATTGAAACCGTAGTGGACGTTCGCCATGGCAATCGCGTCAAAGGAATCCGTACCCGGCGGGATGCCATGAAGACGCGGCGACGAGAGAAACGATGGAAAGTAGCGCGAGAAACGATCCAGCTGATTTCCGCCCCAGTAAGAAACATCCCATCCGCCTTTTGTGAACTTGCGGATGTAGTAGTCCTTGCTCAATTCAGCGTCGTACAGAGTGAATCCACTTTGTGGACGCTGTTCCAGCAGGGCGTTTTCTGGCGGCAGCAGTTTCGGCGGTGGAGTGGACGATAAAGCTCCGCACCCGGGCGGAGTTTGCGCCAGCGAAACGCAACCGAAAGGCCTCCATCCGATGCGCTCGCCGCGTATCCCTTGGGCGTCGAAGACATAGCCGTCGCGGTTGTATTTTAGTTCGAGGCCGGGAAGCACATTCAATCCGTTGCGTGGCAGTTCGTACTGCTCGTCGGCCTGACTGGTCCGGAGGAAGTTGTCATAGGAAAAATAGTTTGAGGCGGTTACGCTGAGATGAGTGGAGGCTTGCCAGGAAGCTCGCAGGCCCGCGGTTTGCTCCCATGTCCAGACTTCTCCCTGCAGCAATTCTCTGTTGTTGCCGTAGATGCGGTTTTGGCTGGGCACTCCAGTAAGAGCCAGATCTACAGCCACGCGGAACTTAGGCCGTAGCTGCTTCGAAAGATCGGAGACCAGAATCGGTCCCGCAAAGAAAGTGGAAAGCTGCGCTCCCGTGTGGTGAAAATCGAAATCCACAGTGCTCGTGCCGAGGAAGGGAATCGGAAAGTTGAACGTGCCGCCGTACATCAAACCGGCAACCAGAGATTCGATGCGCTTCGCATTCTGATCCACGAGTACGCGCTCGCCGTTTTTCTTGCGCAGCGGGCGCAATCCGTGGTCGGTATCACGGTACATCGGATCCTCCGATCTGTGCTCCGAGTCGAGGGTCGCGCTGTAGTTCGGTGAATTGATGACATAGTCCGAAAACTGCACGGTTCTCTGCAGCACAAAATCGCGTCCGGCGGCGTTCAGCAACTGCTGTGCTGAGATGGATCGCGGCAGGTTGAATTGATTTCCCTGATCGTCGCGGACGAGTTCGAAACTCTGCGTTTCCACATTGACCAGCACATTGCTCTTGACGCCGCGTTCGCTCAGGGACTGCTTCACTTCGCGAAAAGTCGTGCCGTCGATCCAGATCTTGCCGCTGTAAAGCGCCTCGTCGCGTACCTTGGGCTCGACGCCCACGACAAAACACACGATCCCGCTTACCTGCTCGGTCCCGAGCAATTTGTAGTCATAGCGTTCGTTAAGTTTCAATTCGAGGGGTTGAGTCATCACTTTTTCCGGCTCGATTTCCGGCAGCGGAAACTCGTGGTTCTTGCCGAACTTTACCCCGTCGATGTAAAACTCTTTTTGCGCTAATTCCATCTGGCCGTCGCGGCTGAAGAATTGCTTGAGCTGCATCGAAAAGTCGAAACCCGGGGCCAGGTTGGTAGTTTCAAAGTGCATGCTCAAAAAACTGGAGGCAGTATAGTTTTCCAGCTTTTGCTTTTGTGCTTCGCGAGTCTGCTGCCACCGAGCGATGATTTCCCCGACGGTTAATTCAACTCCGCTTTTCACTTCCACTGAGTTGTATAGCGTCGAATTAGCCTCACTCCGTTGGTGGATGGAGATCAATGCGTATTCGCTGGTGCACACGCAAGTTTGCTCGAAACCTTTGCCGTTCTTAGTGACTTCGCCCGCCGGGAGTTCGGCGCCTGTTGCGGGATCGTACCACTTGATTTCGAATGGCCCCGGTTTAGTGCTCTGCAATCGGATCGTCTTCCGTGAATCGTCGCTCGCGTTCACTCGCGCCACGATCACCACATCTGATCCGCCGACAAACCAGTGGTGTTCGTTGCTGTCCACACTCTCCACAGCGACACTGAACGGAGAACCTGCGGATTCTGTTGCGAACATGTTGGCGGTGATGAAACGGCTCAAAACGTTGCTTTCCGCGCATAAGGCCGCTGCGGTTTTGGTGTCCGGCGGCGCCGCCCAAACCGTTTCCACAGAGGAGCCGGCCGTGAGCAGAGCAGGAAGAAACGCCGAGGGCGTTGCCGATGTGCCAGCATTTACTTTAAGAATGACTGGCTTGTTCAGTGCGTCCGCGGCAATCCATGCTGCATCCTTGAGCCAGCCCCGGCTGTAGGTGGTTCCCAGCAGATCGGCATATGTGG
>Ga0209006_10006115_pt1 | contig 10918 bp, 10 predicted proteins | sample JacPin_JW_Ref_O2_FD_188567 | JGI IMG/M metagenome (GOLD analysis project Ga0209006, IMG submission 188567) | Forest soil microbial communities from Algoma, Ontario, Canada - Jack Pine, Ontario site 1_JW_Ref_O2 (SPAdes) (version 2) | ecosystem: Environmental > Terrestrial > Soil > Boreal... | reverse complement strand
CGCGAATATGTTGCAGAGATCCTGGTCTTGAGTGGAGCTGTCCACGTTGGCTAGAGAAGAGGGTCGAACCTCCGGTTACGGAAGTCGCCCGTGCTACATGCTAGCCAAATGCGAAGCCCTGTCCTATCCATCCAAGAGACTTTCGGTTGTCACCATGTATGATATCCGGAATGCCACGCCTGAACGCGCAAATATGTTGCAGAGATCCTGATCTTGGGTGGAGCTGTCCATGTTGGCTAGAGAAGAGGGTCGAACCTCCGGTTACGGAAGTCGCCCGTGCTACATGCCAGCCAAATGAAAAGTCCTGTCCTATCCATCCAAGAGACTTTCGGTTGTCAGTGAGTGGCTCAGTATTGGGGAGGAGCGAAAGCTCTTACTATGTATGATATTCGGAATGCCACGCCTGAGCGCGCAAATGCGTGGCAGAGATCCTGTGGTCTTTCCTGGAGCCGTACATGTCGGCTTGAGAGGAGGGTCAGACCTCCGGTTACGGAAGTCGCCCATGCTGCATGCTAGCCATATGTAAAGCCCTGTCCTACGATTAAAGATACTTGCGGTTGCTAGTGATCCGACATTCAGTATATTAGAGAAAGTTCTCACCATGTATAATATCCAGAGGACCGCGCCAGAATGCACAAATATGTTATTGTAATTGTGTTTCAGACATCCTGTAGTCTTGCGTGGGGCCGTCCATGTCGGCTAGAGAGGAGGGTCAGACACTCCAGTCACGGAAGCCGCCTGTTCCTCAAGCTAGCCGGATGTCCATGGAGGCCTGAAGGACAAGTAATTTCAACGAATCCACGACGAGAACTATAACTGACTTACAAGTTGGCGAGTGGGATGGAGGTTCCACAAGTAGTACCATCAAAAAACACGAGCCGGTGACAGAGACAACACACTAGAGTGGATGATCAAAGATAGAGGTTCCCATAGGCATATCAGCTGGATTTGGACTGTCTGAGCAAGTAACCTCCTTGAAAGGGTGCTGTATAAGAGCGTGATATATTACTGAGTAGATGTAGGAATGAATAGGACAACTCGCCGGGGTGGTTGGTGCAGAGGGACTATCAATCCTGAATCGCTGAGGGCATAGCATCGATATACATCACCGGCGAGGTCCATACATGGGCGGGGGACGATAAATGGTTCAGTCAACCATTAGATGTCAACATAGATGGCCTAGTCCACGAGGGTTGTGTAAAGCTGAGGAGATGATGGTTGAGGTGAGAGGGGGGAATGAAAAGAGTAGCGAAAAGTCAAGGGCTTTTATAGTCCAAGGTGGTTGACTGACCAAACAACGCGTCAAATGAATCAACGATCGACGAGTTGACCTTAACATTCCAGTGACGTCATGTGATGCCTGCTTATGGAAACTAGTCGCGTTCTCTACTTTTTCGTGGAGGCATTTGACAATGTATGCACCTCGCGCGGGCTTAAATAATAAGGGAATTGGAATGATATATCGGTCGGATATCGAAAATCTATCTGTCGAATTTACAACTGGAAGGTCTGAAGTTCGATGGTCTGAACCCCTCAATGTCAGCAAGGATATCTTGCCCAATTGAACCACGATCACGTACGAACTATGGCATCAATTAAGGTAGATCATGACACTCTCAGTAAATATTTCCTAATCATGCATAGGAAGACGAACATCCTGATAGAAACCAAAGATACATCAGAGGTTTTTCCCTTCAAAATATTCTAAAACTTACTTTCTACACACAACTTCCGACTCGTTCAGAGCGTAGGTATGCTAAAGCTTACAACTGCAACCATGAATCCAATAATGGGAGGGGATCGCCGGGCTATCCTGCTCCCGGAGAGATAGAGCCGTGGATGATGAATGGTGGGCAATTGGCACCTGGTCACTTCCGTTACCCGCCAATGCTCGTTTCTGAAGGGCTTGGGCTTTATCGCATCGTCCTCGGGACTCATAGAGGCCTACAAGGTGAGTCATTGACGCGATCGTGTCTGGGTGATCGGCTCCTAGATGTTTCTCCCTTCCCGCTAAGGCGTGCAGAAAGAACTTCTCAGCTTCGTCGTACCGCTTTTGCGAGCTGTAAACATGTGCGAGGTCGTTCACGGTAACGAGTGTATGGGGGTGATCTGCCCCCAGATGCTTTAACCTTCCCGCCAACACTCGCAGGTGGAGTTTTTCCGCCACACCGTACCACCCTCGCGAGCTATAAACGTGCGCAAAGTGATTCATTGAAATGAGTGTACTCGGGTGATCGGCGCCCAGTTTCTTCTCCTTCAAGGTCAATGTCCGCAGTAGAAGAGCTCCAGCTTCGTCATAGCGTTCCTGTTCGATGTAGACCACAGCAAGGTTACTCATTGATGCCATTGTATCCCAGTGATCCAGCCCCAGATTCTTCACCCTTCCCACCAATGCTCGCTTATGAAATACTTCAGCCTCGTTATACCGTGATTGTGAACGATAAACAAGGGCACAATTGTCCACCGACCGGAGCGTGTCGCGGTGATCAACCCCCAGCTTCTTCACCCTTCCCTCCAATGCTCGCTTATGCAATACTTCAGCCTCGTTATACCGTCCTTTCGTCCAATAAACAAGTGCCAGTCGATTCATCGAAACGAGTGTATCCAAGTGATCGGGTTCCAACTTCTCCTCCCTTCCGACTAATGCTCGCTCATGGAATGTTTCAGCATCGTCGTACTGTCCTTTCCGCCAATAAATATCCCCGAGGCAGTCCACTGATGCTAGCGTCTCTAGGTGATCCGTCCCAAAATGCTTCTCGTAGACGGCTAATACTCGTAAATTGAGTGCCTCGGCCTCCTGATATCTTGCCCGATAGTACAGATATTTCGCAATACTGACGTCGGCCCGACTCAACTCGAGGTTGATACCATGTGCATCCCCCCACATCTGACCCAGTGAACGCAAATGTGAGATGAACCTTTCGCATTTCTCCCACGAATCGGGCAAGTGGACATCTTCTATCAGTCTGAACGCGCTGCAGACAAGAGAAACCGATGATTGGAGCCACTCTCGATACGTTTCTTCTTTCATCGCGGCATCTTGCACCATGAATTCAATTAAGTCGTGCATCCACAGCCCGTTATCAGATCGGCGTTCGATTAGAGACAGTCCCTGCAGCGTTTGTAACGCTTTTTGGAACTTGATAGGTGAGGTGATCAAAGTAGCGAGCGAGCGGAATGCTGAATAAACGAGGGGTGAAACGGTATCAAGGGTTGAAACGGTATTTTCCAATGTATCTTGTGAGTGTAGCCACTCCTTGGCCCCGTCAACGATCATGCACACAGGTATATTTTCCGGGTCGAGGAACGAAAGGACTTTTAAAAGATTGCTGATATCGCCGTTCAATTGTTCCAATTGGCGGGAAAATGTAGCCGCTACCGAACGCTCCTCGTGAAGGGTAAGGTCACTCTCCCATCGAATTACCTGTCAGTTGTTCGTGAACATTCAAATAAGTTTTTACCGAACATAAGCTATCTTGTACCCACCTCTATTTTCTCCTCGCTGTTGTACAGTTCAAGCATCTCGTCAAGTGTGGTGTGGGTTTCTCTCATGAACGATGCCGCTTGAACCACAGCGAGAGGTAGACGACCAACGGCTTCGACTAACAGCTTCGCGTTGTTCAACCGAGAGGGTGTTACGAATTCCAGACCAATGCCTGCGTCCTTGAACAGCAGATTGGTTGTATCATCTTGGTTCAGCGTCTGGAGTTTGAGCATACAGTGGGGGGTCCGGGTCATGTTCACAAGAGCCAAGGCAACATCTACGGTTCGAGTCGTAAAAAGTATATTCCCTTCCCGAGGACAATGGAGTCGAAGGAAGTCAAGCGTGCTCCTGTCGACGTTATCGATAATAAGAAGCCAGTTGACATGGTACTCTTCCAACCAGAGTCTCGCTGCTGTCAATTTAACGCTCTGGTCCTCAAGATGACGATAGGGATGGCCAACGAGATCCAGGACTCTGGAGAACCCTTGCGTTGACTTGTCCACACTCGTAGCCGATGTCCAGAATATATATGGGTACCGACCATCTTCGAACGATTTTTCCGCATAGCGCAATGAGAGCTGTGACTTCCCCACACCCGGCATTCCATGGATAATGCAACAGCTTGGTCTACCGTTCTGTGTCCCATCGAGGATTTCCTCCATCAGATCCAGTTCCTTTGTTCTCCCAGAAAAGTGCAAAGAGAGACTCCCGACAGGCGCATCATTGAAGGGTCGTGGCAGATACACAGATGGTTGAGTTTCTGAGGCTAAAAAATGCACAGGATGTCAGCGGGTTGAACATCGAGAAGCGATCACTAACCAGGTGGATAGATGTGGTTGATCGTTATTTGATCACGACCGACAACATTGAAGGTGCTGCCGTGCGCGCTGATATTCGAGTTGTTTAAGCCCTGCAGCGAACTGCTGGTCATGGTGACTGTGCGAAGAACATATGAAATTAGCGCCCAAAGCCTGTGTCAGGGCAGGCGGACTCAATCACGGCAGTTATTAGCCTTACACGGCTAGTCACAAGTCACAAGGAAAGACCTCTGGACGTTACAGAGGCACAGCATCTCAATTCCTTCATTTTATTCCAATTGAGCCAGACTTTCCTTCACTCTTCATACAGCGACTAAGAGTTGCGCATCAGATCAAATAATCAAAAAAACAAAAACATTCAACCCACCTTATAATTCGACTGAACGCCGGCCTTCCCTCCGCAACATCCACCGCAGCCCACAGAATCCTCGATTGATCCACTTCCTTGCGCGTCTCGCCATCCAGTACAAGAATGTAGAACACACCCTCCCTCACGGCGTCCAGCATGTAAAGCATGGTCTCAGTCGCACTCCAACTGGCAACTGGTTGGGTATTCGCGGTGTTCGCGCCAGTTGTATCAGGGTACGTCCGCTCAGGCCTGAAAGTGGTACATACGCTCAGGTTGGGGTGTGTGAGATACGAGGCGGACGTACATGAAGAGATGCGTAGTCACATTGGTATCCGGTCGTTCGCGGAGCTCGTGTGCAAGCCCCTCCGTAAGACTTTTGATAGCTGCTTGGGAGGCGTTATACGCAGCGTTTCCCCTAATGCATGTACTATTAGCTCATACACGGTACATACAACGGCAAACGCGTTTGGAGCCTGTGTTGATGATCATGGCCTGATTTTCTTGGTGAAGCATCGGCTGCAGAAAGAAGTATTGAGTGGGAGCGAATAAACGGGTTCTTTCTCAAACCCACCGGTACGAAAGTCTGTTGCACATTCACGACACTGGTAGGGTTGATACGATCAGCATACACATACCACAACCTATTTGATGAACACGAACTCAAACAAGTTGACGTCGAAAACGTTTTCCCTAGTTTTCAAGACCATCCCAAGAGGTGCCAACAATGTTTATACCGGCATTGTTCATGAGCACGGCAACCTAGATGAACGTGAGTACATTCATAGGTGACGGTCATGCCAGTCATCGGGGAGACGTTGAACTGGTCTTTGAGCTGTTTGTAGAATATGGCCGGCTTCGCAACGACATCCAACATCGGTTTCTGAATGGACGGCATGAAATCGGCGAGTTGGTATGCAAATGTAGGAAAAAAAACTTGTTGATGTCGCTGCGATCTGGGTTCCCCCGCGAAAAAAATAAACTGAAAACGAGTAGGCACTATTGTGCAAGCGATCGTGTCTCAGCATGGCCTTGAAGCCAGCATATTCGTTAGAGCAAGCCCACTGACGTAGATTCGTCAGGACGTCTTCGCGGGTACGTTCTGCGCATGCTCAGAGTGACGTTCGGATGAATTGTATGCGACATTAACAATCGTGTATCGCCCTAAGATGTAGAAAACTGTTTCTGATCGGGCTGGATCTTCATTGAATATTGTGAGTGAGAGTTTCATAGGCACATAGCTCGTTCTTGCTGATGTTAGTGTTATACTGATCACGTCAGAGGAGATCAGTACAACACTATCATCAGCCCCAGTTATTCGTGAAACTGAGGTCCGACATGGTTTGACTGTGCTTACATACATCGATCGAAAGATTTTCATTCACCTCATGATGACCAAATTTGCAGCACCGCCGCATTCGGAGAGCACAAGACCCTTGAGGCTGATATAATTTTTTATGCAACAAATTGATTTCAGGAGATACACACCTAGATATCGTTCATATCGGCCATGACGCTACCTGAACCAGGTAATTTCACTGGGCATAATCCAAAGCATTCCTCCGGTTTCACTGTTCTCGGAGAAGCCGTTCTGTCCAATATCATTTTTTGGGAATCACCAGTGTCTAGGAGACGCTGCAGCAAGGTTTGAAATTGAAAAGGTCCATGTGGATGAATTGCAAGACCAAAAGACCGAAAAAGTGAGAGTGTTTGTCACAGGCGGTAACCATAGCAAATTGTAAATTAGATTTTCCAAATAAGGTGTTACAATAAAAAATAATTTATTACGTAAAATTGAGACCTCTAATAAAAATAGTTTCCTATTTATAGCCTCTATAAACCCATCATGAGATAATTTTGCTCTCACTCGAATTCCCCTTCAACGCAACGCCTGAAATGTTCCTGCCAATCCTTACCGCCCTTGCCCTCATTCCCTTCGCTGCTGCTGCAGCAAACGTCACAGTAAGGTCTTCATTCCATTCTTTAATCACCGTCTAACCATCTCCCCAAGACTGTACAAATTGCTCCTTCGGGAGACCTCGTTTTCACACCAAGTTCAGTCAACGTCTCGGTCGGTGATGTCGTCAACTTCCAATGGGTTGGATCGTGAGTTTATCCTACCATGTCCACGTATTTCTTTTTTCAACTCCATACTCCCTCCCAGTCCTGGCAACCATTCCGTTACCCAATCGTCCTTTGCCCAACCTTGCGACCCGTTGTCCGGCGGTTTTGACTCTGGCTTTGTCTTTAACCCCGCAAACATCACAACTGGTTTCGCAGAATGGAACTTGACCATTACCAACGCTTCAGCCCGTACGTCATTCATCACGAACTGTTCATACGCTCAACCTCTCATTTAAAAAAACTCCTCTGTAGCCATCTGGTTCTTCTGCAAACAAGCTGCTAATGGCGCAGATCACTGCAAGTCTGGTACGCCGTTCTTCCTTCTTTTTTACATGTACCCAGAACCCTGATTTCTTTTGGTCGCTAGGTATGGTTGGAGCCTTCAATGCACCCACCACTGGCAACCACACCTTCGCCGCATTCAAGGCCGCCGCTGCTGCCTTCAACTCTACTCCTGGCGTACGTCCGCATCCCATTATTGTTTGCTTACATGCTTATTCGTCCGTTTTTCAACAGCAAACAGAGGGTGGTCTCGTGGGCGTAGGGGCCTCCGCTTCCGTTATTCCAGGTCCGTTCACAGGTAGCATTACCGGCTATGGCAATCCCACTGCTACCGCCCCTTCTTCGACGTCGAAAGCCACATCTACTTCCTCTAGTACCAGTGGCGCATCTTCTCTCAAAGTTCCCGCTTTCATGCTTTTCTTGGGATCAGCTGTTGCCTTTACTCTTGCTTGAAAAAAAGGTCCTTGAGACTGGCGACTCTCACCTTTACTTTTTGGATTCTGCGACTGAGACGTAGCAGTTTTGAAGTAGATAAGAACTTTCTAGTTCGTTAACTCGCGAATTCTTTTATTTCTTTTTCCCTTCTTTGTTCCCAGCTTACGGCGTAGAACCTAGCTGACCACCTGGGGTCGTCCTTTCCCTTCATAATAATAGCAATCCTAGTCGGACGTAAAAATGAGGGCGGCTTTGTGGGATGTTTAACGGTTTAGGTAACTATGTAAAATGCCTTCATTTCCGTTACTGCGGAAGGGTGATTGATACCAAGGTTTTCCATCAACAGTTTCGAGAATGCAGGCACACGGACTCACTGAGTTGACGAATTTGCACCCGTACCCACTGTCGGCGCCTTTGACCCTGGCAACAACCTGGTAGCAAGCTCGGCGTCCTCGGGTTGGCATGTAGTCAATCGATGTCAAACTCGACCTGCATGGCAAAATGATCGGTTGTTGGTGATCTGATCACGAGTCATCATAGCGCGATCACATTTTATTTTACATTCTTAGGTGCTTTCACAGACCCTGAGAACAAGTACTGGCAACACTGCCATCCCATGGGCGCTTCTTTCGTTGGTGTTTTCGGAATCCAACAAGGGCCACTCAACACACTAGCAGAATGCCAGATTCACCTATGACCCACGATATTAACCTGGACCATTCTAATCTAGAGTTAATCGGCCGCGATCAGATTAACCAGGTGGATCAGGTGGTTTTCGGTGTGTGCTAGATCGCCTGTTTGACAATTCGGTGTACATACTCACCCTAATTTCCGATATTCTCTTCCGAAGTGAAAATCACCCACCCGGTGGATCAGACAGTGATTTTCGGTGCGCTAAAAAAACACCTGTTTGACAATTCGGTGCACTTCACCCCACCGATACTTTCTCTTCTGCAGTGAAATTCGCATTGTGGGGACTTTTGTTTGCATTCTCGCTTTCTTTCATGGCTCGGGCACTTCCCAATTGTCAGGTGAATGACACTTTTTTCTACCTGGCGCACAAAAACATCCAACTAGTTTGAAGGTTGAGAGAGACCAAAGACATGAGGATAGCGCCATTAGCGTGTCCGACGATCTCTTAGTGAGTTCGGATGCCTGTTGACGGGGCACCCATGGACCATTTCATTTTTTCCAGATAAGGGCTCCAGAAGCAGCTGCGCCACGTATTGAGTATGTCAATTTGAACCCTTCAGACAGGCTGTCTTGCTGACAGAAGGACCAGGCAGTCACAACTGACCATGGTGCCATCTGAAATCTTCCACGGACGCGACGAGCTGGTCGACGACATCGTCGATACTATTGTTAACGGTGTTTCTGCACGTATAGCAATCATGGGGCCACCCGGGATGGGGAAAACTTCTAGCGGACTGGCCGTGATGAATCACCCTCGCATTCAACAACTCTTCGAAGAAGACTTCCGCTACAGCGTTCCCTGTGATCGAATACCTACTATCTCACTTTTCCGGGAGCTCTTGCCCCACATTCTCTCGGTCACAGCGAGTCCGGACGATAGCCTAGGCGATATCCTGTTGCGCCTTCAGAAAGACAACACTCGTCGCCGCATCATTCTCCTGGACAACTTTGAAACTTTTTGGGACCCGATGGAGACAATGTCGGAGGCTGAACATATCTTGTCGTCTCTGAGCTCAATCTCAAATCTCACCATCCTTATCACGATGCGTGGCTCCAGGCGCCCTCGAGGTGTGAAATGGAAGACATTCACCATTAAGCCACTATCCCTGGATGCAGCACGACAGAAGTTTTTGGATATCAGCTCGTATTATGACAATCACCTCGACGACCTCTTAATTACACTTGACTGCGTGCCCCTCGCCGTCACTCTTGTTGCTATGGTTGGCGGGGATGGGATCATGCCTTCCAAACTGCTGCAATACTGGGAGACAGAGCAGACTGCATTTCTCAAGGTAAACCCTGGTGGTCGCCTGGGAAGTGTTGATTTCTCCATCCGCTTATCCCTGAACAGTACACCCATGGTCGAGAATCCTGACGCCATCACACTTCTTAGTACTCTCGCACGTCTCCCTGGTGGCATCAGATCCGATTACTGGCTGCATGTCACGACAGCAATTTCCAAAGTTGGGGCAGCAGAAAGGGCACTGCTCAGTACCGCTCTCGCATATCATACGTCACCAGACACATTTCAGCTACTGTCTCCGATCCGTTCGTACATGCTGCGGCATCACCCACTCGATGTTCCTGGCATACTGGCGTTGAGGACGTTCTACTTCCGCCTTTCAGAAGAAGGAGAAAGCAACCCTGGAAGCGAAGGATTCTATTCCGCAGTCGAATTGATATCCCAAGAAGAAAGTAACATTCGGTCAGTCATTATGGATGCCCTGAAGCATGAGCCCACCCTTGATGCAATTCACGCCGCGATTCATTACTCACAATACCTTCACTGGAATTTACCCAGCACAGAGGTGCTCGAAACCGCCATAGACTCGATCCGAAAACATCCATCATCAAACCTTGGTACATTGATGCCACTTTGCTTGCAGAGACTTGGGACAATGTTGCGTAGGCTAGACCGCTACCATCGTGCGATTGCCGCTCTGACGGAGGCTGAGGAGGGATTCAAGACACTCGGAGACACGAATGGGACGGCAAATTGTCATTTGGAGCTTGCACCAGTCTATCGCTTGCAAGAAAAGGACGAACAAGCGATCGCCTCACTTGCCACTGCGCAAGAGTATTTCGAGTACGCTGGCAATCGCATTGGCATATCGCAGTGCCATCAGAGTCGCGGATTTGTCCTTCAACATCAACACAAATATACGGAGGCAGCCACACAGGCCACTGAAGCTGAGGCTATATGCATAGATCTGAATGATCATGCCTGCGTTATCAGGAGTCGCTACGCACTTGGATTCGTATATGCCCGGCACTGCCGGTCGGGAGGAGACCATTGTGAAGAAGCGATCAAACTACTCAGCGAGGCACGAAACTGGTACTTGACCTATGGTCCTCGCATCATGGCCGAACAAAGTCTCTATAGTCTCGGAATCGTCTATTATTCGCAACGAAAGTACGATCAGGCGAATTCTGCACTGATCGAAGCGTATAAAGGGTTTGAGGCTCTTAACAACCATGGCTCAATGGCGCTGTCTCTTCTCCACCTTGGAGAGATGAACCGTTTTCGAGGTTATTTGGAGGAGGCAAGGGTGTTTTACTCGGATTGTAGGCGCAAGTCCCAAGAGATAGACCATCCTCTTTGGGTTGCCTATTGTTCGGTGGGTGAGGCTCGCGTTTTGGCTGCACTCCATCGGGTGGATGATGCAAAGCAGGCCTACCACGATGGCTTAACGATCCTGCGAAACTCAGAGGTCAAAAATGATGAATATATCATTC
>Ga0209006_10006114_pt1 | contig 10919 bp, 10 predicted proteins | sample JacPin_JW_Ref_O2_FD_188567 | JGI IMG/M metagenome (GOLD analysis project Ga0209006, IMG submission 188567) | Forest soil microbial communities from Algoma, Ontario, Canada - Jack Pine, Ontario site 1_JW_Ref_O2 (SPAdes) (version 2) | ecosystem: Environmental > Terrestrial > Soil > Boreal... | reverse complement strand
CGGTGCGGTGTTCGCGCAACTCAATGTCATCATATCCGGCGGCTTTGCGGCCCCCTATCAAGAGATCCTGCCGCAGTTTGAGAAAGCTACCGGCATCACGGTCACCACGGCCAGGGGACAATCGCAGGGCAACGGACCCAATGCCATCGCCGCCCAGCTTCGCCGAGGCGCGCCTGCCGACGTGGTGATCATGTCGAAGGAAGGGCTGGAGCAACTGATCGCGGACGGCAAAATCGCCATGGGAACCCAAGTTGACCTTGCACGAACGCCTCTAGGAGTGGACGTGCGCGCCGGAGCGCCCAAGCCCGATATCAGCACGGTCGACGCCTTCAAACGGACGCTTTTGAGCGCGAAATCCATCACCTTTCCCGACAGCACCACGGGCATCTACATGATGACTACGCTGTTTCCAAAGCTGGGAATCGCGGACCAGATCGCGGGGAAGATCACGCACACCGGCGTGGCTGCTGTAGCCAAAGGCGACGCGGAGATCGCGATTCAACCAGTGAGCGAAATTCTTCACGCGCCAGGCGCCGATTTCGTTGGCACCATCCCGATGGAGATCCAGTACGTCTCAGTTTTTAGCGCCGCAGTGGTGGCGGGCTCGAAGGAGTCTGAATCGGCCAAACGGCTGGTCGCCTTCCTTGCAACGGAAAGCGCACGAAAGGCGATCGAGTACAGCGGAATGGAACCGCTGAGCTCACAGGCCCCCAATCCGCGGACCCTGGCTTTGGTCGGCGATCGTTTCAAGCCAATCCAATACGACGAGATGACTGGCGAGCAGAAGCTCATGATCGATCATTTACTGGCCGGAGAACGCCAGGGCGCCAGGGGACCGTTCAACGTTCTGCTGCGCAGTCCTGAGGTGGGCGATCTGGCTCAGCAATTCGGTGGCTCCATGCGTTTCCATACAGCTCTGCCCAAGGACGTGTCGGAGACCATCATCATCATGACCGGCCGCTTCTGGATGGCGCAGTACGAGTGGACGGCGCATAAGGCCGCGGCGCTCAAGAACGGTGTGAAGCCGGCCATTGTGGACGCCATCGCGGCCGGGAAGCGTCCTAGCGGGATGTCGCCGCAAATGGAGGTGGCTTACAACTTCATCGACGAGCTGCTCACCACGCACCAGGTGACCGACGCCACGTTCCAAGCTGCTAAGGAAACATATGGCGAGAAGGGTGTCGTCGACATGCTGGGTTTGAGCGGGTGGTATTGCCTGGTTTCGATGGTTCTTGATGTGGACCGTTATCCTTTGGGACCGGGCGTGCAACCCGAATTGAAACCGCTCGAAAATCCGCTTCCAGTCGCGGGGATGGGCCTCGCGACTTCGGTTCCAGGCGCAACGTCCCCGGCGAGCGCCCAATCCACGGTAAATGGCAAGACGTTCACCTTGCACGGCGATCGTTTCCGGCCGCTCACCTACGAACAAATGACACCGGAGCAGAAGATCATGACCGATCACGCGCTAGCCGGGCGCGGTCCGGTTGGAATGTTTAATATTGCGGTTCGCAGCCCCGAAGCGGGCGATCTGCTTTTCAGCATGGGGGACCGCGTCCGTTTCCACATGTCGGTTACGGACAAGCTCAAGGAAATGGCGATCATCATCACCGCCCGTTACTGGGCGGCCCAGTTCGAATGGCTTGCTCACCGCCAAGCCGCCGTGCAGGCCGGGCTGAGCGAGGACAAAGTGAAAGCCATCGCCGAGGGAAGGCGGCCTGTCGGGATGTCCGCCGATGAAGAATCCGTTTACAACTTCATTACCGAGCTGTTCGAAACCAAGCAGGTGAGCGACGATACCTTCGCAGCTGTCCGCAATTCGGTTGGCGAGCGCGGCATTGTGGACCTGCTGGCCAGCGCGGGTTTTTATCAGATCGTTTCGATGTTCATGAACGTCGACCGCCTGCCGATGGCAAATGCCAGCCAGAACCCCGAGCTGAAATATATGGCCAAGCCGCTGCCCCGATAATCCTTACAGTGAGCGCGAGGACGCATGTATTTCCGGCACGTAGCCCTGCCTAAAACATTCCACGATGGGTTTGGGCGTCAACACCGTGACCATGCCATCCGGCCGGAGGAGCTTTCTCGCGTAGCCTTCGGGCGTCCAGAGCAGCAGGGCATCGCGCCATAGCAAATGCGCGTGTCCCTCCACCTGAATGAACGCGCCATCCGGCAGAGACCTTAGAGCGGCCTCATAGGTGACCTTCTTTCCCCTGTCGATTCGGGCCGGGTGGAGTTCCAAATCCATTTCGTCGGCCAACGGAGGACTTGCTTGCTGGTTGCGGCGCCCCCACGCGTCACGAAACGCGTTGTAACGCTCTCGCCGGCACTCAGCGCAGGGCCTATGCCCGGCGGCGAACGCGGCGGCTTCGTCCAGGAAGAACAACTCCGTATAACGTCCCTCGGACATTACTTTCCGATAGCGGCCCCTGAACTCTAGAACGCACGCGATCCAGCGCCTGCTTTTGTAGCTGCGCACGATCTCCCGGTCGATGTTGTGTAATGCGCCGCCGCGGTTGCCCATCATGGTGCCGCGAGCAGGCGTCCGAAAAATAGTGCCGAATGGGTCTACGCGGTTTTGTAGTGGCATCTACGCAAGCTTTTGTGGCGCACGCACTCTTGCGTGCCGCGTTCGCACTCGTGTGAACGCCGTGTTTTCATTCAAAGTGTTCGCATGAGTGAACACGGCACGCAAGAGTGCGTGCGCCACAAGCGATTATGATAGCCTGTCTCAGTCTACTGTGGAGGGTTTTGATGATTCGTCGAGGGATTGTTGCCATCCTGCTGCTATTCGGCTGGCAGACGGCCCAGGCCGGTGTCAAGCAGATTATCATCGCGAGCCGCGAACCCTGGTTGAATGGCAGGGCCCTGGGACCCGCCGGAGCCTACGAGAAACTGCAGGGCCGCGTGGTGTATTCCATCAACCCCAACGATGCCGCGAATTCGCAGATTGCCGACGTGGCGCTTGCTCCGCGCAACGCCGATGGCATGCTGGAGTTCTCCAGCGACTTTGTGGTGTTGCGTCCAGTCGATCCCAAGAAGGCTCGCTCGTCGGTTTTTCTTGAGATCCTCAACCGCGGCCGAACCCAGGCCAACGGCAGCTTCTTTTCCACCGAGCCGAATACGCCGTTCCGCGTGGAGAGCTTGGGAGAAGCGAAGCTGAGCGATGCTTTCCTCTTCGAGCAGGGATTTACGGTTGCGTGGGTAGGGTGGCAATTCGATCTTCCAAGCGGCGCGATCCGCGTGAGCGTGCCGGCTGCGGCGGTGAACAGTGTCGTTCGCGAGGCGATATTGCAAACCGGCGGGCCAGTCACCAGCGTTTACTCACTGTCCGGCACCTATTGCGCTGCCGATTCCATCCAACCGAATGCCACCCTGACGATGAAGGATCGCTTCAACGACCCGGGGACGATTTTGCCGAGGGCCTCCTGGTCGTTCGCTCATGAAGCGGATGGCAAGATGATTCCGGATTCCTGCGCTATTCATTTGACGCAGGGATTCAAGAAAGGCCAGCTCTACGAAGCAGTCTATACCGGCGCGGCCCCTCCGGTTGCGGGGCTGGGCCTTTCCGCCCTTCGCGACTTCGTCTCGTATCTGAAGTACGGCGGCGTGGATTCGGCGCTTCGAGAGAACCCCGAGTCGGAGAAGTATGTCCTGGGTTATGGCTATTCGCAAAGCGCTCGGCTGCTGCGCCAGTATCTTTATCAGGGGTTCAATGCCGACGAGCGAGGACGGCAGGCCTTTGATGCGATGTTCATTGCGAGCGGTGGCGCTGGACGGGGCAGCTTCAATCACCGCTATGCAGTGCCGGGACATGCTGGAAACTCAGTGCTCGACGACCTTGCGCCCGTTGACCTTTTTCCATTCTCAGATGGCGATGAGGTGGACCCTGTGACCGGAAATCGGGATGGCCTGCTGCGCCAAGCGCGAAAGTCGAAGACAATTCCGAAAATTTTCTATACCTACAGTTCCACCGAGTACTGGGCGCGCGTTGGATCGCTTGCCTATACGGATGTAAACGGGACCACCGAGCTTTCCTTGGATCCGAATGCGCGGCTGTACTTCTTTCCAGGCACGCCACATTCACGCGCGCCGTTCCCGCCCGTCATCCCGTCGGCGGGAGGAAGGTTTGCGTACCCTGCCAACTTCGCGTCGTCCGGATGGTCATTTCGGGCCCTGCTGCTGGATCTGGAGGCATGGGCCGTCAAGGGCGAGCAGCCGCCGCCCTCGGCCTATCCGCACCTCGACGGAAAACTGGTGGCGCGAGAAAAAGTGAAGTTTCCCAAAATCCCTGGGATGGACTTTCCGGCCAGCATGCCGCAGAACTGGCGAATGGATTACGGCCCGGATTTTCTATCTAAAGGCGTAATCACCATTCAACCGCCCAAACTGGGGCCTGCCTACACCGTTCTGGTGCCGCAAGTCGACGCCGATGGCAACGATCTGGGTGGAGTTGCGTTACCATTCCGGGCTGTTCCGCTAGGAACTTTTACGGGCTGGAACTATGAACTGCCCAGGCTTGAATCGCTCAACTTTCTGGCCGGCCTGATTGGTAGCTTTCAGCCATTTGCGCTAACGAAAGAGCAGCGGGTGGCCACGCGCGATTCACGGCTATCCATTGAGGAGCGTTATAAAGGCCGCGAAGATTATCTTGCTCAGATTCACGCAGCGGCGCTAAAGCTGGTGGAACGAAGACTATTGAGGTCAGCGGACGTTGCACCGATCGAGAAGGAAAGCGCAGTCTACTGGGATGTACTGACTTCGAGCGTTGGCTCTTATCCGCGTTCGTCGGCAGCTAAGTGATGCTAGAACATTACTCTTGCCTGATGTTTCGTTCATAAACGTTGTGTTATCGTAGGGGCGGGTGTAATCACTTGTGGCAATAGCCCTATAGCCAACTGTACGGAACGAAATGGAAGTGAGCGCCATGCGCCAAACTGATCTCGAATATCTCATTGAAGAGGCGAAGAAGCACAGAGTGACCCCCGAGGAGCGCGATGCTCAAATTCGCAGCTTTACTTTTGGGAATACCCATCTCGAGAACTCTTCCATAACGCGGGCTGACGTTGACAAGGCAGTGGACTCCCTCAAAGGCAGTAGTGATCTGCCATGGGTATCTCTGGCCCACACCGATTAGCTCTCTATCGCACGGCTGAAGAAAAGCGCCAACTGGAAACCAGGAATGGCGCCATCCAGTTTCTGGCTGTGCTCCATTACGCTTCCGAATGGGATGGACAGTCTCGACTCACGCCAGACATTCTGCTTGAGCTTCAACGCTTAGCAATCAACCAAATCTATTCTTGCGCTGGTAGCTTTCGTGACGGCGCTGTGGGTATTGCTGGAGTCGGGCATAGGCCCCCAGACCACCAGCAGATGCTTAACCTGGTAGTTGAGATGTGCGACTACGTCAATGACAATTGGCATAAAACCGCCATTCACCTTGCGGCATATCTCATGTGGCGAATCAATTGGATTCACCCCTTCTTCGGAGGAAATGGTAGAACCGCAAGAGCGGTAGCGTACCTGGTGTTGTGCGCCCGACTGGGGTTTATTTTGCCGGGAAGGCAAACGATACCTGATTTGATCGTTGCTGACCGCGATTCGTACTACCAAGCCTTGAGGCAAGCAGACGATGCATGGGAGGCGGGTTCTCTGGATGTAAGCATGATGGAAAGTTTGATGTCGTCACTGCTTGCTAAGCAGCTAGCCGACATTCACAGGCAGGCTACCCGCCAGAGCAACCCGCCTGACGTCATAAACTGAGCCAGCCCGGCCGCATCTGGAGAGCCGGAAGGCGCACCTAAGCCTCGTGTTACGCTAAGGAAGCACGCGACCGAATAACCCCGTGGAATTGGATGCCCTCGAAATCTGAGGAACAGTCCCCGCCATTGTGGCTGTGGCCCAACCTGCTGAGTCTGGATGCGCCCCTGGTAGCCGTGCTCTGGCAGAGTTTCCTGGCATATGGCTTTTCGCTTCCTCTTCGACTTTCCGGACGCCTGGCGCTGGGCCTCACCGTCTGGTCCATCTATTTGCTGGACCGCCTGCTGGATGCCCGCCAGCCGCCCACCTTGGACGAACCTGCCCGCCATCGTTTCTATCGCAGGCATTCCAGGCTCATGGCTGCGGTGTTGGCGGTGGCGCTCACGGCTGACGCATGCATCGCAATCCTTTGGCTGCGCCCCGCGATTTTGCGCGATGGCCTGATTCCGCTAGCGGGCGTCCTGGTCTATCTGGCAGCGTTCCACCTGGGAGGCCAGTCCATCAAAATTCCGAAAGAAATCGCGGCCGCCACTCTGTTCACCGTGGGAACTTTTCTTACGGCTTGGACTACCATCCCATGCCCTAGCCTGGCTTGGCCGGCGGCCGCATTCTTCACGCTTTGCCTGGCGAACATGATTGCCATCGAAGCCTGGGAGTGGCGCGAACTCCGTGCTCCGCTTCATCCCGTGACGCGCTGGCTGGCGCGCACCTACCTGTTCTGGGTGCCAGGGTCAGTGATCGTTTGCGCGATCGCCGGCCACAACGCGTGGTACACATCGGTGGCCCTGAGCGCGGCGGCATGCGCGCTGCTGTTCTGGTTTGGCCGGCGCCTTTCGCTCGAAGCCAGGCGCGCGCTGGTGGACGGAGTATTGTTGAGCCCGCTCTTGTTTCTGATCGTGCGATGAATGCCGACCGGATCGCCGGAAGCTACCGCTGGCTGGAGTATGCGGCTTTCGGATCTGCGCTGGAGCAGGCCCGCTTCGATTTTTTGTCGCGCGCCAGCGAGGCTGGGCGGGTGCTGATTCTGGGCGAAGGCGATGGACGTTTTCTCGCGCGCCTGCTCCAATGCAATCGTCACGCGAGCGTCGTCGTGATTGAATCCAGCGCCCGGATGATTCAATTGGCGCGACAGCGGGTGCCGGCCATGGAACGGCCACGCGTGGAATTTCACCACAGGGATGCGGTTGCCCAGCGCTTGCCGGATGGGCCGTTCGATCTCGCCGTTACTAATTTTTTCCTCGACACCTTGAATGGTCGCGACGCCGCAGCCGTGATTTCCGAGGTAAGCGCGGCACTGGCGCCGGGGGCGATCTGGCTGGTGAGCGAGTTTCAACTGCCGGCCCGCGGAATGCGACGCCTGCATGCCCGGCTGTGGCTGCGCGTGATGTACAGCTTCTTTGCGATAAGCACGGGACTGCGCGCTTCCCAGCTGCCGCCCTATCGCGATCTGCTGCAGCGAGCGGGCCTGGCCGAAATCGAACATCGCGAGCGCAGGCTGGGATTGATCCGCTCGCAAGTCTGGCGCAAACATTCGGATTAACTTTGCAGCCGCTGCACTGAAGATGCGGGACGTCCGTCCCCTATTTCCAGACAAATCGCGCTAGTTCCCGATCTTTGCGGACGCGATCCACCGGGAACACTTGATTGTGCATCGCCACGTAAACGCCGGGGGCCAGCACGCGCGCCGCAAGCAGGCTCTCGGTCAGGTTCTGCAATCCATCGCTGCCCTCGAACCCGAGCGGAGTCATCGCGCCCGTCAATACGATGGGATAGCGCAGTTCACGCAAATTCTTCTGCAGTAGAAGACCCGTTTCAACCATAGTGTCCGTGCCGTGCGTAATCACTACCGGCGCAGCGCCCGCCTGCAGCTTCTCGCGCACTGCCGCCAGAACTTGTTCGCGATCAGCATCCGTCATCTCCAGGCTGTCTTTGTTCATCAGATGCGTGACGGCAATCTCGGCGTCCGGCAGGCGCAGCATGCGGAAGTAGCGATCGATCTTGCTATCCAGGTTTTGCACGTTGCCGGTTTGCTCGGAATAAACCTTCTCGATGGTTCCACCGGTGGCGATCACGTAGATTACTTGCATGTCTAAACGGCCTGCCGCATGAGCTGCTTGAGAGGAATCCGATGTTCTAGGATGAGTTGCCTCACTTCCCGGGGCGAAAGTTTTCGAATGCGCTCCACGTCGCGGCGTTTCGCCAGCATGCGCGGCAGCAGCGGCATGGCTTGCCAATCGCCCTTCAACAACGCAAGCGCGGCCTTCAGCTTACCGCCCCATCCAGGATACTTCCCCACCTCCCCCTCACCGGCGATGGCGGCCCAAACTCCGGCACCCAAGCGCATCGCATAGTACAGGGGGTTCCACCACAGCAAGCTCCAGGGGAACAGCTTGGCCGCCAGCAGCACGCGATTTCGTTCGATCAACTCCAGACGTCTCGAGCTGCGCACGCCCAGCGTGGCGCCGCGATGATGGCGCACCACCGCTCCAGGAACGTACAGGCATTTCCATCCGGCGATCTGCGCGCGCAGCCCCAACTCCGCATCGTCGGCATACGCAAAAAAATCCTCATCGAAACCGCCGATTTCATCCAGCAGCGCGCGCCGGTACATGGCCGCGCATCCGTCGGGCCACAGAATCTCTTCCACACGATCGTATTGCCCGGCATCCAACTCGCCGCTGCCGCGCCCGCGATTCTGACCATCGGGATAAATCAGATGCCCGGCTTTATCGATGCGGCGCGGATCTTCGTACACCAAAATTTTCGAAGCGGCCATGCCGATGTGCGGCCGTCCTTCGAACGCGCCCGCCAGGTTTCGCAACCAATCCGGCTCCGCTTCAGCATCGTTATTCAGCAGCGCCACGAACTCGCTATCGGACGCGCGGAAGCCTTGGTTGTTCGCTGCGCAGAAGCCGCGGTTGTCCGGATTACGGATCAGCTCGACTTTGAATTTCGGAGCGAATTTTGCCCCATTTCCGTACTCCGCTAGTACCATTTCGGGCGAACCATCCTGGGAGCCGTTATCGACCACCACCACCTCAAACGGCTGGTTCAAATTTTGTCGCGTAAGTGACTGTAAGCAAGCTCTCAAAAGATCGCGGCGATTCCAGGTCACAACCACCACCGAAATAGCCCCGAAGCGATAAAGTCCCTTCAACTGTAGTATTATAACCGTAAGCTATCAGGCAACTTCTATGCTTTCTGTCGGTGAGACACTTAGACGTGCGCGCCTGGAACAAGGCCTCGACCTGAGTACCGTCGCTGCGCAGACAAAAATCAGCGCCAAATACTTGAAAGCGATCGAGTCCGACGATCGCAAGTCACTGCCGAGCGGATTCTTCTATAAGAGCTTTGTCGAGCAGTACGCGAAATCTTTGTCGGTGGATACGCGCGAGATCGATGCCGAAGTCGATCGCGTGTTAAGCGCCGACGAACCTCTCCCCTTGCCCGGTTTGGAAAGTGTCGCGGCACGAAATGTTGCGCCCATCAGGGTCCCGCATCGCTTTCAGACACGACGGTTATATACTTCAGCGGCCAGCCTGGTGCTGATGGTGGCCGGTTGCTCCGGAGTTTACGCGTGGTGGCATGCAGCACGATCGACCATCAGCCTGACAGAGATGCTGGACCATGTTCGTGCCTTCGTGCAGCCGAAGGCCACGGTGGCGAATTCCAAAATCCAGAAGATCGAGCCAAAGGTTATTGCCGATAATGCTCCGCCCCCGAGTACCATGCAGCCCAGGACTACTGAAACGCCCGCGGCTCCCGTTTCTCTTGCGCCGGACACCAAGCCGGATGAAGCCGACGAAGCTACCATCTCAGCGCCTGCGCCCGCGACCGCCGATTACAAAGTGATGCTGGATCTGATGGCGCACGAAGCCACCTGGCTATCGCTGTCTTCCGACGGCAAGCCGGTATTTTCGGGAATTCTGCAAGCCAATCAGACCAAGAGCGTGGGCGGCAAACAATTCGCGAAAATGCGGGTGGGCAACGCCGCGGGTCTGGAAGTGCGATTGAATGGAAAGCTGCTCGGGCCGCTGGGAGCGCGCGGGCAGGTTTTGATCGTGCTGTTCACGCCCGACAATTTCCAGATTTTCTCGCCGCCCAAAGAGAGCGACTGAAACGGTATTGGCCTCAGCCGCCAACCGAGCCCCGGCCGTTCTACAATAGAGCTAAGTGCTCAAAGCAATCTTTCCGGCCCTGGCGCTCTTCGCCGTCGCCTCCTCGCTCGCTGCCACGCCGGCGGCCCCGCATAAACACCGCCATCCGGTGAAGGCTGCCTCCGCCACCTCGGCGCCCACACGCCCGGCAGTTGCAAGCAAAACCACCGCCCGCCGAAAAGGGAAGGTTGTTCACACCGCCGTGCGCTCCTTCCAGCAAGCGCCGACCCCGGATCGGTACAAGGAAATCCAGCAAGCACTTGCCAGCAAAGGCTACTTCAAAGCCGAGCCGAACGGCGAGTGGGGCCTGGACTCAGCCGACGCTCTCAAACGCTTTCAAGCCGACCAGAGCCTCATGCCCGACGGCAAAATCAATTCGCTCTCTCTGATCGCTCTGGGCCTTGGCCCCAAACGCCTGACCGCGAAATCCGATCCTGCGCCACAGGCGGGCGCGCCTGTACCAGCCCCATCCAATCCCCTTCAATGATCGTCGGCGTCGCGAAAGAAATTAAGGATCACGAAACGCGCGTCGGGCTGGTTCCTAGCGGCGTAACAACTCTGCGCGAAGCCGGCCACCGCGTGCTGGTTGAGACTCAGGCCGGCACCGGCAGCTCCATTCCGGACAGCGAATACGTCGACGCAGGCGCGGAAATTCTCCCCAGCGCGGCCGACGTTTGGGGCAAGGCCGATCTCGTCATCAAAGTGAAGGAGCCGCAGCCTTCCGAGTATGTCCACTTCCGTCCCGGCTTGATCCTGTTCACCTATCTGCATCTCGCACCGCTGCCGGAGCTCACTAGCAAGCTGGTGGACGCCAAGGTCAACTCGGTTGGGTACGAAACCATTCGCGAATCCGACGGCTCCCTGCCCTTGCTCACTCCCATGAGCGAAGTGGCCGGACGCATGGCGGTGCAGGTGGGCGCGGTGTATCTGGAGCGTCCCAACGGCGGCCGCGGCATTTTGCTGGGCGGCGTTCCCGGAGTTGCGCCGGCCAACGTCGTGATTTTG
>Ga0209006_10006113_pt1 | contig 10919 bp, 5 predicted proteins | sample JacPin_JW_Ref_O2_FD_188567 | JGI IMG/M metagenome (GOLD analysis project Ga0209006, IMG submission 188567) | Forest soil microbial communities from Algoma, Ontario, Canada - Jack Pine, Ontario site 1_JW_Ref_O2 (SPAdes) (version 2) | ecosystem: Environmental > Terrestrial > Soil > Boreal... | reverse complement strand
ACGCCTGCAGACCGCGGTCTTCAAGCTTTATGCGGGCAGTGTCCTTTTCGAGCATCGCCATCTTGCGCCAGGAATCGATGGCCTCTTCTTGCCGGCCGGCGTACCACAGAGTCAGACCAAGCTGATCGTACGCGAGCGACCAGTCCGGCATAAGGGCGATCAGCTTCTTACCCGCATCAATCGATCTCTCATACTGTCGAGCGGCGCCAGCGAGAAAAATTTCCGTCATGTATACAGGAGGCCAAAAAGAGTCGGCAGAATGCGCCAGATCAATCTGCTGAAGACTCTCTTCGAAACGGTTCTCCACGCATAACAGAACCGAATACCACAGATGATAGATGGCCTGATTGGGGTCGAGGTCCACTGCCTGACGTAACTCTTTCTCTGCTAGGGAAAAGTTCCAGTCCTGATTTAATGCGATCTGTCCGAGCATGGCATGCGCTTCGGCGACGGAGGGGTCCAGAGCAATCGCTTTCGCCGCGAGTTCTTTCGCCTGACGAAAACTCTCTCGCTTTGGTTCGGCTTCGTGTTGTGCCAGCACAAAGTGCGCGCTAGCCATCCCGGAGTACGCCTTGGCGAAGGCTCGATCCTCAGCGATTGCGCTCCCAAATTCGCTCAATGACTTCCTGACTGAGTCGTCGGTCCATTGTGACAAGTGATAGCGAGCCCGAAGGTAGGCCTCGTAAGCCTGCGGATTCTCAGTGTTCCCGCGAACGGCCCGCTCCGCGTTCGGTGCCAAGGCTAACCGGGTGAAAATGTCGCGCTGGGCCTTGTCACGTATGGCGGCCAGTTCGCTCTTCGTTCCCCGGTACTGAAAAGACGCAAGATGGATTGCATCGCGTCCGCGGACGAGCTCGAGTTGAAGCAGGCAGTCGTCGCCCTGAACCGTAAATTTCCCGAACAGGAGAGTATCGATCTGCAGATCTCGCGCTAACACCGGAATGCCCGCCTCGTCGCGTTGACCTTTGGGGAAAGAGTGAGCCGCGCGAACCTGCACGGCTGGTAATTGGGAGACGGCATCCGTGAGGTCCAGGCGAAAGCTCTCCGCCAACTGCTCAGCATCCTCTCCCGAAGCTTCGAAAGGAGCGATTCCGATATAGGCATCTTGACGATGACTTGACTGTGCCTTATGGCTGATCACGAGCGCAACAACTACCAAAACGACAACGACCACGACAGCTACCGTCGATAACCACTTCCAGTTCCAGGTGGAATGCCGATCCGGGATTTTGTCAGGGCGCTCCGGCTTCGAAGCTTCATTTATTTCAATGGCCTGCTTCGAATCGTTTACGAGGTCGGGCGCGATTTTCACATCGGCTAGAAATCGATAACCTCGCTTCGGAATCGTCTCAATAAACCGCGGTGTTCGTGAATCGTCCCGCAGTGCATCCCGGAGCTGGCTGACGGAGTTGTTGATGGAGTGGTCGTAATCGAGAAACTCGTCGGCGGGCCAGAGAGATCTTCGCAGATCCTCTCGAGTAACAAGCTGCCCAGAATGCTCCAAGAGAATGGCAAGTATGCGGGCTGCCTGGTCGGGCACTCGCAGCTTGGAACCGTTCCGAGTCAGTTCACCGCTCTCGGCGTCAAAAATCAGCGCCGAAAATACAAATCTCCGCCCCATGGAAGTAGCCCGCGTTCCGCAGGAAATATACTAATCGAGTCGCTAGCAATAATCCGGCAAAAATTTCTGCTCCCTACCGGTTTTGTGGTTCAAATACAGCTTAGGCACGCGCGGACACCAGTCTCCAAATCACTGATTCCGCGCGGCTTTCGACCGGATATTAAGATGAGGCAATTGGTTCTCAAGTCGTCTTGCTCTTCCGTGTGTGGTCGGTTAGGATTTGCCGACTAAAAAGGCCACCAAGAGTACCGGCCATCTAACCGCTTCAGGAACATTCCGCCGACCTTCCGAGATTTCCCTTTTCCGCGCCTAGCGTTGGAGATTTCGGATCGGTCAAATCGATTCTTCTGTTGCGGCAGATTAAAGATGAAGAAGAAATTCGAATTTCCCAGGGAGTTTTATCGTATGCAATCCAAGAAATTGAAACCGGGCGTTTTCATTGGACTAACGACCGCTTTGATCTTGCTGGCAATTGTAGCTGTGGCACAAACACCGGCGCGGATAACCGGGCCGATTGACGCCACCAAAACGATAACCCTCCCAGGAAATGTGCATCCGCTTGCACAGTCACAATACGATCGCGGTATGGCACCTTCATCCTTGCCTATGGAGCGCATGCTACTTGTTCTTCAACGAAGCCCCGAGCAAGAGAAGTCACTGCAACTGCTTGTCGCATCGCAGCATGATCCGAAGTCACCTGGTTTTCATAAGTGGCTGACGCCCGATCAATTCGGCAAGAGATTTGGCGCGGCGCAATCTGACCTCGACCAGGTTGTGGGATGGCTCCAGTTGAGCGGTTTTCAGGTGGGCAAGATTTCACGCGGCCGAACCGTCATTGAATTTTCGGGAACCGCATCGCAGGTGCAACAGACATTTCGGACGTCGATTCATAAATACGAAGTTGGCGGACGGCAACATTGGGCTAACGCTAGCTCCCCCGAAGTCCCCGCAGCGTTGTCCGGGGTTGTGGCTGGAGTCGCCTCGCTTAATAATTTCTTCAAGCGCCCAACATCGCACGTCATAGGACGAGGCAAGTTCGTCAACGAGGGCGGCGAGAGCAAGCTGGTTCCGATAAACCCAGACGGCACTTTCAACGGTTCGAACTTTATCGCCCCGGGAGACTTCTGGACGATCTATAACGCCACTCCTCTTATTTCTGACACCAACCCAATCGACGGAGCAGGACAGACGATTGCCATTGTCGGACGAAGCGATATTCTCGCGGACGACATCAGCGGTTTTCGATCCGTTCTTTTGCCTTCTCCTTACTCAGCCACAACACCGTTCAATCAGATCAACAATGGGCCCGATCCCGGTTCGGTTGACGGAGATAATATCGAGAATACGCTTGATGTCGAGTGGTCCAGCGCGCTGGCTCCCGCGGCCACGATCGACCTCGTTGTTTCGGCAAGCACCGCCACCACCGACGGCGTAGATCTCTCTGCCGAATATATCGTGGATAACAATCTGGCCCCAGTGATGAGCAGCAGCTACAGTTTGTGCGAAGCTTATTTAGGGACGACGGAAAATCAGTTTCTCTCGAACCTGTGGGAACAGGCCGCGGCGCAGGGAATCACTTCGATGGTTGCGGCGGGAGACAACGGTTCGGCGGGCTGCGATGACCAAAACGCTTCCGGGGATCCCAACAATCCATCAGTCGCTCGCAACGGGTTGCAAGTCAATGGGCTCTCATCAACTCCTTATAACGTTTCTGTAGGCGGAAGTGAATTGACGAATGACTCCTCCGCGTACTGGGGACCGAACAAAAAGAAGCCGGGGCCGTTCACGTCGGCTCTTAGTTATATCCCTGAAGCGGTGTGGAATGAGAGTTGTTCGCCCACAAATTCTGCCTGCGGAGGCCCCGCCAGTGCCAGTCTGTGGTCTGGATCCGGAGGAGCAAGCGGTTGTCTCAATGCGACCTTTGATCAGAACGGCAATCTGACCGGTTGCCAGGGCGCCTATGCCAAGCCTTCATGGCAGGCGGGCGTTTTCGGAATTCCAAATGATGGAGTGCGCGATCTACCCGATGTTGCCTTTACCGCAGCTAGTCATGACGGCTATATCGTCTGTTTCAATGAGAGCTGCCAGGGCGGCGGTTTTTATTCGGTAGGAGGCACATCGGCATCATCGCCAGCTTTCACGGGCGTGATGGCGCTAGTGAATCAAAAGACAAACTCGCGGCAGGGCCAAGCGAACTACATCCTTTATCAACTTGCCGCAAACGAGTACGGCAGTTCCGCTTTGCCGAATAAGAAGGAATTGGCAGCGTGTAATTCTTCGCGCGGAAGTGCGATTGGCTCTTCGTGCATTTATGTGGATGTAACGAAAGGGAACAATGAAGTTCCCTGTGCGGCGGGATCGTTGAATTGTTCGGTGACCAAGCCGGGGTCCTTCGGGAAGCTCACTGCTTACAAAGCGAGCGCAGGCTACGACCAAGCTACCGGACTCGGTGCGCTGAACATCGCGAATCTCGTTAATAGCTGGAGCACCGTCACGCAAACCGGGACAGCTACCACTCTAACCTTGGGCGCCACGCGCTCGGTGTACGGTCAACCCGTGAACATTGCAGGGAGTGTGACTTCGACCAGCGGTAACGGCACCCCTACGGGTAGTGTCAGTATTCTTACCAGCAGCGGGACTCCAGACGATCAGGGAGTTGGCGCGCTTCTGCTCTCCAACGGCGCATTCAGCGGACCAATAGGAACCTTGCCTGGTGGCAGCTACTCTGTATTCGCACGATACGGCGGAGACGGCACCTATTCCACCAGCACATCGCCAGGTGTCGACATCAGTGTGAGTCCGACGAATAGTGCGGCTGCTCTTACGTATACGGCGACGGACCCGGTGACAAAAGCCCTCGTTCCAAGCAGCGCTGCCCCTTATGGGAGCAACATCTCGGCGAATGCGACGATTCAAGGCGCTGCCGGATTGGCTATTCCAAAAGGTAGCGTTCAATTCTTGCAGTCGGGTAAGGTGTTGAACACCGCATCTGTCGATCTCGCCGGCATTGCCACCTTTAGTTCGGGCGGCTACTCCTTGGGCACCTACAGTTGGCGCGCTGCCTACTCCGGTGACAATAACTACAAACCCACCACGAGTGGCAGTTCCTCCTTCAGAATCGTTCGGGCACAAACAAACGTGAAGTTGCGAACGAGTACAACTTTCGTCTCCGGCTCCGGCACCGCTACTCTCACAGCCACGGTCGCAGACGATAGCTTCCTGACGAATCCGACTGGAACTCTGACTCTCTACGTTGGATCAAAGCGCGTGGGTTCTGCGACGGTGCAATCTGCGACTGACCCATACAACGGCACCTCCATCGGATCGGCGACGTTCCAAGTGACGGCTGCGATGCTCGCATCGGGCAGCAACAGCCTGACCGCGTCCTATGGAGGCGACCCCAATTACGATTCGTCGAAATCGTCAGCAATCACCATCGGCTATAGCAGCGCCGCGCCAAGTAATGCGATTGCATTGATCGCGTCTCCTAATGTCGTCCAGATAAAACAAAAGGTCACATTGACGGCGACTGTTGTTACCAACAATATTCCTGCCACCGCCGGAACAGTCAATTTCCTCGATGGAAAAACGCCCATCGGCAGTGCGCAAATTGTCGGCAACAATCCAGCGAATGGAGCCGTGACGGGCACTGCAGTCCTAACCACCATTTTTGCTCCCGGCGTTCACTCCGTGACGGCTGTTTACACGGGGATTGCGGCCGCACCAGCCATGGCCACCACAAACACGTTGGTGCAAGTTACTGGAACGTTGCCCAGCCAAATCGAACTTACGGCGCAACCTGATGGTCAAAATCCCAACAATTACGATTTCACTGCGACCGCACAATTCTCCGGACTCGCGAAACCAAGCGCTCCGGTAGACTTCTTCGATTTCACGACGGCAGTGGACTTGGGAACTACAGCATTCACTCCCTCGACTGTCCACCACACCTTTGGCCCTGCACAGGTTGAGAATGCCAATGGTTCGCCTGTGCTTTCGGTTGTTGCCGACTTCAACGGCGACGGTATTCCCGATGTCGCCACGCCGAATGCAGTCTTCGGCCCAAGCACGCTGGCGGTGTTTTTGGGTAAGGGTGATGGCACGTTTGAATCGCCCGTCTCTTATCCGGCCGGCTACTTCGCGAGCGGCCTGGTCGCGGGTGATTTCAATAATGACGGCGTTGTTGATTTGCTGGTGATGAACCAGGACACGACGGTCGACGTATACCTTGGCAAAGGTGACGGCACCTTCCAGCCGGCATTGATCGTCAACGGTATCGGGGAATTGCCGGTTGCGATTGTGGCTGGCGATTACAATCACGACGGCTTTTTGGACTTCGCCACGATTGACTTCTTTGAGAATGTAGCTTTGATTTCGTTGGGGAACGGCGATGGCACCTTCCAGCCGCCGGTCAATTACGCAGCCGGCAACCTTCCGTATTTTCTCGCCAGCACCGATTTTAACGGAGACGGCAATGCGGACCTCGCAGTGATCAACAATGGCGACAACACGGTGAGCGTTCTGTTAGGAAACAGCGATGGTACTTTCCAGACGCAGCAGGTTTATCCCATCGGCTTCTATCCGACATATGTAACCACTGGAGATCTGAATCTCGATGGCAAGCCCGACATGGTGGTTGCCAACAACGGGGATGAAACCGTTGGCGTGCTGATGGGGAACGGCGACGGTACTTTCCAGACGCAGGTCGTTTATCGCACCAACGGGCATGGTTCTGCTGTCGCCATTGGGGATTTGAACGGAGACGGAAAGCCCGATCTCGCGGTTTCCCTTCAACACCCCGAAAAAGTGGAGGTGCTCGCAGGCAAAGGAGACGGCACCTTCGGGAGCACAAGCGCTTACAAGACCGGTCAATCCCAAGCTTACGGAGTTACCCTTGCTGACCTGAACGGCGATGGCGCGCTTGACATGATTAGCAGTGACGTTAATAGCTCAATCAGCATTCTTCTAAATAAAACCTTGGCTACGGCCACTTTGACAAACGTGCCTGTCTCGGGCACAGCGGGCGAACAGGAGAAGATCATTGCAAAATACCCAGGCGATTCGAATTATTCGGAATCAAAGTCGAAACCAGTTGTCGTGATCGCGCACTAGCCGATGCCATGGATCTGCGACCGTGCCTAACGGCCGTTCGATCTTACGCATAGGAAAATCAAAGTTTCGTGCGCAGGCAAGCGATGGCGGCCTAAAGCCGATTAAGCGGTCTGACACTGAATTGTCCGTGAGAGAGGCACGGCGGAAAACCCATCTCTGCAGAAGGGTTTTGTGCAAAATTAAAATACGTCTGTAAGTAGTGAGTAATAAACGAGGTAATTGGTGGAGGCGGCGGGAGTCGAACCCGCGTCCGAAAATGTTACTGGTCAAGAGACTACATGCTTATTCGCGTTCATGCTCCCGGCCTTCACCGGGAACGTTCGCGGCCTCCGCTCAGAACGGACAAGAAACGGGTGCCGCTAGCCTGTAATCTTAGCCTCTCTCCCCAGACGTAGAAGAGAAGAGCAGCCCTCAGTGTGACGTTCGCTCACCGCCCAAGGGCGAAGCGGTGGAGAACGGCTGCCTAATTAATTAGGCTGCGTATGCCATTTGTTGATTGGCAATTATCATTTTGCACGCGATCACGGGTGTGTGCACCCCGGCATGCCTCTTGGCCGCAAGCATCTCCGTCGAAGCCGTGACGCCCCCACTGGTGGGTTTTGGCCTATAAAGAACTACTTCTATTCTCGGCCGTAAGTGGTGGGAAGTCAAATAGCGGCGGACTGTGCCTCTATGGCAATTATTGGCAGGTGCTGCCTTCACCGGTGATGACGGTAATCATGGCTGAAATGGACTTGGTGGGATCGGTGACTGAGGTCGCGGTGACGGTCACGGTTCCTCCGGTGGGGATGGCTTCGGGGGCTTGATAGCAGGTTGGCGCTGCGCTGGCGACCGTGGGCGGAGTGAAGGATCCGCAGGCGCTGGTGGGAGTGCAGCTGAAAGTTACTCCGGCGGTTTTGGAGTCGTTGGCCACGTCGGCGGCGATTCCGGCGATGGCTCCAGTGTTGATGGTGGTGGGAGGGGGAAAGTCGGGATCGAAGGTGACGACGATGGCAGGCGGCTGGTATTTCGGGTCTCCGCAGGCGGCTAGCGCGGCGAGCAGCGATGTGGCGACTACAGCCTTTGTGATCCGTCGCAAGGTCGGTGAGAGAAAACTCATCAGTTGTTAGATGCTGCAGATGTCAGATGCTGAATGCAATGGGCAGTCTAGCATGGGGAAAGAGTTGGCTGAGACCAACTGAGCGGTGGCTTATTCGCCTGGAGCTGACGATTCCGTTGACAGAATAGTTACAAACTGCTGACCTGCGGGTGACATCCGAAACCAAGATACGCAGTTAGCTTCGGTGGGGAACAATTAGGTTTTATTGATCGACTTCGGCGATGAGAGTGCCGAAGCCTGGAGCTACCGCATGTGGAACGGGAGCATTTCGCGTTTGTGGTTTTCGCTGCTTAAGATGTTGGTTGCATTGGTGGGCGCATTCTGCGTGGCCATTCCGGCGCTGGTTATGGCGCAGTCGTCCGAACTGGATCGTCGAAACGAAGCGCGAATTCCGGTGGGTGCGGGGAACACGATTGTGCATAGCCAGTTTGGCGGGCAGATCTTCGGCTTCGACATCGATCAGAACGGGACTGAAGGTGTATTGAGCGAAGCGCAGGATATTGGCGGCGGAAAGGTTCTGGCGGCGGTGGAAACGTTTGATCAGGCGACGGGCGCGATCCTGAAGGTGGTCAAGAAACTGGAAACTAAGGACGACTTCCTCACGATGGGAATCATGAATGGAAGCGTGGGATTGGTGGAGCAGGAACATGTTCAGGGACTCTATGTGAAGAAGCGCATTTACGACCAGTTGGATCCGCTGAGCAAGAACAAATTTACGGGAACGTGGATGCCTCCACTGGCGAGTGATGACATTGTTCTGGGGATGAGCCGCGATCAGACTTCCGCAACGACGGTGGTTCTGGCATATGAAAACGGTGGAACGGATAGCACATTTTTGTTCGGGACGGATGTTGGAGTAAATACTTTCGGACCAGTGATCACTTTGACCGACCCGGTATTTTTCTTCAGCGATGCTCCCGTAGTGGCCTATGACAGTAAGACGAATCAGGCTGTGGTGGCGGCATCTACGGGAGCGGTGGGTGGTCCTCCACCGGTGTTTGCGTTGGTGAATCTTGCTACACAGAAGGTCGTGGAATTCGATGGGCTGCCTGGGCCTCCTCCTTTCCGAGCGGGGACGGTGAATGGCATGGCCGTCGATTCGGCGGATGGGATCGCCTGCACTACGACGGAGCTTGATTTCAGCGTCGAGTTTTATAACCTGAAGAAGAAGACGGGATTCGTGGTGACTTTGCCCGGCGCGAGCAGCCAACTGCAGAGTGGATCGGACGTGGAATTTGATCCGGTGCATAAACTCTTCTTTGTGGCGCAGTCGGTATCGAGCACGGGCTCCGGCAGCAGCATTCAGGTGTATGACACAAAAGGCAATCTGGTGGAGTCGCTGAACGGCTTCAATTTCTCGAATACATTCAATGTGGTGTTCACGCACATTGGGTTGAATCCGAGTAATCGCAGCGGATATGTGGATGGTCCGGACACTGGAGTTACGGAGCTGCAGTCGTTTACGTACTGACCGTACTTGCCGATCGTTCATTTGCGCGCTGCCGGCCGCGAATGAATCGGGCAGCTGCGAAGTCCATGCTTTCCGGTCTGTGTCTCTAATCGCTGTACCTTCCTCAATCACGGTACTTCCCACCCCCCCCTTTTTTTCGCGTCCGTAAGGCAGTTAGAATCAGCGTATTGGGAGGAGGTCATTTTGTGATGCCTCATTCTAAAGGACTTATAGGGAAATGCCTCATTGGTAAAGACTTAGTGGCCATAAAGAACAGTTTTGAGTGGCTTTTCGGTGCGTCATTCGTAGCCGTCTCTGGAGACGGAAACATTTCTGCATTGGCCACTCGAAGACATTTTCGCGTGCGTGTGGGTAGTCTGTCTAGGACGGTGATCACTGCGTGATTGTGACGAAAGATTTGTGGTTAGATTAAGACTTCGGCGCGTGGGCGGATGGTCTGGCCACATCTCAAGCGCGAGATCTGGGACACCGGGCGGGAGAATGACAATGCGCCTGCTTATTCACACAAACGGCTAATGAATGAGGCACCCGGCGGAACTCGGAGTGAGAAAAGTCTCTTGCTGCAGTCTTTGTGATGCTCACCCTTCGAAAAGCCGAAGGGTGAGGCAGCCTCTGTCGTAATGGTGCAAAGGAGGGGCGGCCGCCTGGTGAACGAAGCCCAGAAGGCGGAACTCGGAGTGAGAAAAGTCTCTTGATACTGTCTTCCGTGGTGCTCACCCTTCGAAAAGCCGAAGGGTGGAGGCAGCCTCTATCGTACCGGTGCAAGGGTGGGTGGGCCAGCCCCCAGAAACACAGGCGAGATTGTAGTAATTCAGCGGATACTCGGGATCCTTTTGAATCGCATCGTCCAGAAGTGAGCGCGCCTTCTTCATCTCCCCACTCATCCCGTAAGCCATCACTAACTGGTCAACGAGAATGCGATGCTGATCTGAAGTGAGCTTGCTCCCGTTTCTTTCCAACTCCCTAGCCTTTTCGTAGGGACGAACGGACTCGCTGTACTTCTCCAGTCTAAACAGCGATTGCCCAAGGTACACGTAGCCCTCAACGTTCGACGGATCACGTTTGGTCAACTCTCGATAGTCCCGTTCCGCATCGGAAAACTTACCAGCGGTGTACTCCCGTCGCGCTTGCTCCGCTAGAGTTTCAATCGACAGTGTCCCTTGTGCGCAGCACGACTCACCACCGCAGAATGAAAAAAGGATACAGGCTGCCACAAACAGACCAGAGCACAGGTTCATAAAAGATTCCTAGATGCGAGGCTGAGATACCCGTTTTTCGCGAATCCGTAAAAGAACGTATACAAGTGCCGAGTAGAACAAAAAATTGGCCGCATAGACGATCCGGAAGTCTATGTCGTCGAATTTGCCCCAGGCGGCAACCATCGCCACGAGCGTACCCGGCATGGCGAAAAGGGCGCTTAGGAACCAGAGGACACCGCCAATAGAAGATGTCGGAGAGTGCCTAATCACGACGGTGGGCACGTATGAACAAGCCCCACCTGCCAGCACGGCATAAAATAACCTCTTCATGGTTGTTGGGGGCTGGCCCCACCTTTGCACCACCCCAACCCCGGCTGCCTCACCCTTCGTGCTTTTCGAAGGGTGAGCACCTCCGGC